>VSKX01019154.1_pt1 | contig 18232 bp, 12 predicted proteins | sample 4799481 | NCBI WGS metagenome assembly VSKX01 (sample SAMN12179537, study PRJNA552185) | sponge metagenome | biome: deep-sea hydrothermal plumes; feature: spots directly above weak diffusing fluid; material: sea water; isolation source: sponge from the Swan site of a hydrothermal vent ...
ACCTGGAGCTAGCATGCGACAAAGAAGGCTGTTTTCATTGTAGAAACATAGTAAAAACTCTAAATAATGCGCACTTTTGACCCTCCGTTCTTGAATGACGTCATGGTGGAAAGGGTCCATTATCTATTGTACATCACTGGAATCCACATCCTCCTATTATGGAGTCACACGCCTAAATTCACTCATAATCGAGGCCTGCATAATCAACTGGTTATCAGTATCGGTAACAAGCGAAGAAGCTGTTTCTCCGTCACTTGGTGTGCACCTTAGCACGACAATACCCTCTGGGTTAACAAAGTCTTAGACTTCTACCAAAGGCTACCTTAGTCCTTTTAAAGTTTACTGCTCAAGATTTACAAGAATGGCTCTGACCGAAAACACAAGCAACGCAGGCACAACTCAGCCGAAGTCAACATCTAACAACCTATTAAGCTTTATCAACGGAGCCTCCAGTAGCATACAAGATGCTATGGTATCCAAGAAAAAGCGACCTGTCAACGTAAGAAAGTTTATCCAGAAGCGTGTGAAACGCCTAAACGATCCCAAGGGACTCAAGCCATGCAGCCAAACGAAGAGCAAATTAGCTCTGACAAAACCAGGTTCTGCAAAGCAGCTCCAGTGCCTAGGATCAATGTCTTGGCCCCTTCTTGTCGCACCCACTGCCAGTGTACAGACACAGGGTCTTGAAACATCAAACTATCCCACTCTGTGCTCACCCCCCACTTCTGGTTCGTATGCTGGCAACGAGACAAGCTTCTACCAGACACCATCCAGCAGCAACAAAGTCATCGATCCTGAACTAGACACTCTGCTGTCTGAACTAGCTGGACTGGAAAGTCGACCAAGCACTCGTCACAGCTCCGCCTCGTTTCAAACAGGTTCGTCACCAAGTTACACTCCACAATCAACACTAGAAAGCCAAGTCTACCTAGCCGAACATCCCTTCTCTCCACCGAATTCCGACTGCTCCGATGATATCTACGATGACTCGGTGTATTCCTCACCCGTTGGAAGCGTTGGCTACACAAGTGTAGGCTGCTCACCTCCCATGGCTGCTGCTGATTGGCCCGTTCAAAGCTCTACACCTGCTGCTCACACCACTTGCCCTGTAACCTCTACCGTGTGGTTCCCCGAGCAGCCAGCTGTTTCTGGGGCAGGGTGGCTCCCCCAGTACTCGTCCTTCGAGCAAGGCCCACCTATGACACCTAGTGTCTACGAACTTATCAACAGAACTCCATATTTTTGAAGTTCTTGCTCTTTTTTTGTTGTTTTTTCCCCGTGTGTGTTTTTCTTTGTATTACCTTACTGACGGCAGGTCATTTGGCCTGGACTGTATTTTCTTCTCATAATTAATTAAAATGTGAAAACTGCATGCTCGGAGTCACGTGAGCGTACAGAGAGTGCCGAGCACGTGCATGTCCCTAATTTTTTTTTATGGGCACGCACAATTACAGGGTTTGTGAACTTTGTAGCTTCTAGAAAAAAATCGAGCTGCTACTAAATGGCTAAGAAAGTGCTTGTAACTGGAGCTTCTGGCCTTCTTGGGAGAGAGATTCTAAAGCAGTTTGTTAGCAATGGATGGGATGCTCTTGGCTTAGCCTACTCCAGGATATATGGCTCGCTGAGAAAAGTTGATCTCTGTGATGCGGTTCAGATTGAAGCAGTCTTGGATGAGTTTTCTCCTACAGTGGTGGTGCATTCTGCTGCTGAAAGAAGACCTGATGTGGTGGATAATCAAACGCAATCAGCTACAGCTCTAAACGTCAATGCTACCGAGAAGCTAGCCTCACTTTGTGCCAATAGAAACATTTTCCTTCTGTACATAAGCTCCGACTATGTATTTGACGGTAACGATCCACCCTACAAGCCTGACGCTTCTACCAATCCGCTTAACACCTATGGACAAATGAAACTCGATGGAGAAATTGCCGTGAGAAAGTACGAGCAATTTGGGGTGCTTAGAATTCCCGTTCTCTACGGAAGTGTGGAATCACTTGGAGAAAGTGCTGTCACTACTTTGTTTCAGGCTGTCTTGGATTCGAACAAGCCGGCTAAGATTAACGATTTCCAGCGCCGCTATCCAACCCATGTTGCCGACTGTGCCCAAGTTTGTGTGGGTTTAGCAAACAAGCGCCTGAGGCAGGAGAATGTTGGTGGGGTGTGGCATTGGAGTGCTGAGGAGTGCTACACTAAGTACACTATGTCTGTAGCCATGGCGGAAGTGTTTGGACTCAATAGCGATCATTTAATTGCCGACAAGAGCCCTCCGAGTGGCGCCCCAAGACCATTCGATTGCAAATTGGATACAACGGAAACTAGAAAAATGGTCAGTATTCAACCCACTCCATTCAAGGACGGAATTAAAGCAGCTTTAAAGTCCTACCTGCCATAACATTGATTGATAATATTATGTGGTTTAGCTAATAAGTACTAATCTTTGTTTTTTGTACCACTTGTTTGATCTGTATCCTTGCGGTGGGATTTTCACATTGTTTACAACCAGAGGTCTAGTTTACAACACTTGTCAATTTGTGTAATGTGGGGGCGTAGCTCATACCTGCTAGCTTCTAACATTCTTGCAAGTGTTTGGTGTAGTTGCAACGCAATAGCATCAGTTTTCGGAGTCTCTATTGATTATCAGTATACCAGAAAGTCAAGAAACAGCGCAAAGTGTCTTTAGCTAGACAGCTAGTAGTAATTATATGACATATCTAGCTATAAGTGATAATCTACAGCTATAGGCTATGAGCGTACAGGCGATATCTCCTGCTCCAGTGTTCAGTGATGCTGGTGCACAGGACAACAGAGTTGTTGTAAGAGAAGCACAAGAATGGATTCAGGTAATGTTGTGTCGTAGCTGGCTGGCTCAACTTTGTGGTATTATTGTAACCACAAGGCTCAGCTCTTTAATTTGTCAACCTGTGTATAATTATGTATAACTATTGGTATATATAATAGGAAGTTACTGGAAGGTCCTTTGGAGAATCTTTCAGAGAGGCAATCAAAGATGGAGTTATTCTGTGCGAGTAAGTTCAATAAACTCTCCACTACATTCTAGCTACACCCCCCAGTGTGTAGCAACATGGTGCGTAAATATTGTTGTCAATAATCAATAAACCATTTTTACAGGCTTATGAAGAAGATCAATCCAGGCAGCATCTCTAAAATCAATAAACTCAAATCTCCAATCGCACATTTGGTGAGTATAATTTTATTATAAGAGAAGCTGGACAAAGCCCTCTGCACAATGACTGTGTGTGGCATTGGGTGTGTCAATAAATGTCTCCCTATTATGACTGGTGGGTACTTAACTCTTTAGGACAACATTCAACAATTCTTGAACGCTTGTCGTGAACTTGGTATGAAAGAGTCTCAGCTATTTGACATGATGGACTTGCAATCGTCCCAAGGCACTCCAAAGAAAATTGGGTAATTTGATAATCAGTGTGTCCACTCTGTGTACAGTATTGTTATGACCTTTCATATTTTGATTATTTACAGTGTAAAGAGAGATGATAAGGACAGGAAAATTAGAAGTGTAAGTTACTTTGTGTTTAGAAACTATTTGCAGTTCAACTATCATCCTTATTGTATAACCGTCCACTTTATAGGTCTGTGTAACTCTATACTGGCTGGGTAGGACCATAGCAGAGATGGATGAGTACAAAGGCCCACAACTTGACCTGAGCGCATTTTCAGCTATTATGCAAGATGCACAGGTATAGCTACTGCATGGTTATAGGCCCACAACTAGACCTGAGCGCATTTTCAGCTATTATGCAAGATGCACAGGTATAGCTACTGCATGGTTATAGGCCCACAACTAGACCTGAGCGCATTTTCAGCTATTATGCAAGATGCATAGGTATACTGGTTATAGGCCCACATCTAGACCTGAGCACATTATCAGCTCTTGTGCAAGATGCACAGGTATACTGGTTATAGGCCCACAACTAGACCTGAGCACATTTTCAGCTCTTGTGCAAGATGCACAGGTATACTGGTTATAGGGAGTCCGTGAAGTGTTACAATAACGGTGTGTCAAGCCCACGTGTATAGTTTGTTTAGTGCTGCATTACCTACACTGCTTGCTCTAGTGACTATTTTTGCCTGTATCTATATAGGGAATACAATACTCAGATGATGAGGAAAGTCCAATGCTCGAGTCACCAGACCACTACCAGCTCGAGTTGGACAACCATACCTCGAGTCCTGAGCTCCCATCAACTGGCCCGGTGCAGAATGGAATGGGGCTCACGTTTGAGCAGGAACAGACTGCTGATCAACTACTTGCTGACATACAGTGTGCAGTAGATGAAATGCTACATGATTTTCAATCTAGTTATATACCTGAAGATGCCCCAGAGGTACGTTTATTATTATATAGCTGCATAGAGTATTATATCATCTTATTTATTCAGGTACCAATGAAGGAATCCAATAATCGTACGGGAATTAGCGTTCACATGATCAGTCGAAATGGAGGGTTTGGCTTTCAGGTGATTGGAGGAGCTGATGCCAACTACCATCCTGAAGTAGAGATAGTGCTATCAGGTGAGAGAAACACGTCACCGTTGAGAAACTACTAGCTATTAACATTAATACTGTCTTTGTTTTGCAGGGAGTGCTGCCGAAGATGCTGGCATACGAGCTGGAGACAAAATTGTCAGCGTGAACAAAAAGGATGTGTCTCATCTAACTCACTCTGATCTGGTCTCCATTATAAAGACGGTAAGTACATTATACTAATAATTAGTCCCTCTAATGCTATTCATTGTGTCTTGTGTACGTGTCCACCCCTCAGGCTGGCTCAGAGGGGAGTATGCTTATTGGCCTCGTGAGGGAAGGGCAAGTGGCAGCTATCGAGCATCAAACAAATAGCGTCCCAGGTATTAGCTGCTCACTAGCTACCTTGTGTGTGTGCATAACATGTTAATCACTACCGGGTTACTAATCGCCGAACCACTTGTTTGCTCATTATAGAAACATAGCCTGCTCTCCACACATAACACTTGGGTAATAGACCTTGGCAGTTTAAGCACTCCCCTGCTGTACTTAACAACTCGTGAATACCATCTTTCCAATTGCCCAAAAACACCGAGTGTCAACAGGATTGGTGCTATGTAAACTTGTCACGTAAAAGCATGTCAAAAATGCCTACTCATGGGTTCCAAACTCTCGATACATGTTGTATAGTAATCACCATCTGTGTGGTCTAGTAAAACAATGCTGTTGTGTATTCACAGACTAAGCAATGAATGTCCCTCGAGAAAATGATCAAAGGATATTCAATTCTCGTCCCTCCCACTGTATTGGGTTCAGGCGTAACATTTCATGCTTGTAGCAATGTATACCACATCTACAAGTCCTTATATATACACACTGCCATACCCACAGGTATTGATGTCGAGTGGCTAATGAACGACCAGCCAATACAGACCGATGAGCCACTACCATGCAATGAGCCACTACCATGCAATGAGCCACTACCACGCAATGAGCCACTACCATGCAATGAGCCACTACCACGCAATGAGCCACTACCATACAATGAGCCACTACCACGCAATAAGCCACTACCACGCAATGAGCCACTACCATACAATGAGCCACTACCACGCAATAAGCCACTACCACGCAATAAGCCACTACCACGCAATGAGCCACTACCATGCAATGAGCCACTACCATGCAATGAGCCACTACCATGCAATGAGCCACTACCACGCAATAAGCCGCTACCATGCAATGAGCCACTACCATGCAATGAGCCACTACCATGCAATGAGCCACTACCACGCAATGAGCCACTACCATACAATGAGCCACTACCACGCAATAAGCCGCTACCATGCAATGAGCCACTACCATGCAATGAGCCACTACCACGCAATAAGCCGCTACCACGCAATGAGCCACTACCATGCAATGAGCCACTACCACGCAATGAGCCACTACCATACAATGAGCCACTACCACGCAATGAGCCACTACCATGCAATGAGCCCCCGTCAAATGATGAGCAGCTGGCTGACAACGACAGCGAAGAGTACATATTGAACACAGATGACACGTCATCTCTTAGACCTCCCCCCACTGCATCATACGGCGGCCAACCTCTCTCTACACTTATAGAATATCAAGAGGAAACAATGCTGGAGCAAATCAACGAGATGTTGGAAAAATCTCCCCCTCCACTAGACTCACCCTCTCCACCCCTCAATTATTCACCAGTTGAGATTACGCCCCCTCCACCGGGCCTGTTGTCTGATGATCGAGAGAGCATTGAAAGAGATCTTCAAGAAATAGTGCTCATGGAGATGGCCGCCACAACAGAGCAGCAACGAAAGCTTCAAGATGACGAGATTGATGAACAAGAGCTGAACATTGACGATGAAATTGAAGAGCTGTTAAGTTTCGGAAGAGATAGCAAATCTCCAGAAGAAAAAAATGATTTCGAGTTGGATTTTGAACTCCCGCCACCCATGTTTGAATCTCCACCTCCTCCAAAGCCGACTGCCGAGGCTCCAAAACGACAAACCAAGAAAGGTGCTCCTCCCCCAACTAAAGCAAAACCAAAGAGGCCAGTTTCAAGTTTTGTGGAAGCCACCATTTTATCTCCTGAGGAATTGGCACAAGAAAGAACAAGAAGTGCAAGTCCTCGCCTCGCAGCACGCTCCCCTCCCAGCTCTCCACCTCCCAAACCCCCATCTCCATACGAACCAACTGTATTATCTCGAGCTACAGCTGTAGTAAGCCCTGTAACACAGACTAGTTCGATCTATGATGCACTGCAACCATCACACGCTTCACCTGTCTCTTCGATCTATGATGTACTGCAACCATCACACACTTCACCTGTTTCTGTCGACACTCCTTCTCCACAACTCCTGCAGGTTGATGAACAGTCATTACGATCCACACACATCACTTCTCGTACACTCTCTCCACAGCCCCCCCCACAAATTGACCAGCAGTTAGCACATCCAATACATACTTCTATTGGAACCCCATCCTCACAACTGTTGGATACAAAGCCATCATACGCTACTCCTTCCCCAGTACCGTCTCCTGTGCCAGTTAAAAGTTTTTCTCCCGAGCCTCAACAAGCTGTACCTGTTAAACGTTTTTCTCCCGAGCCTCAACAAGCTGTGCCTGTTAAAAGTTTTTCTCCCGAGCCTCAACAAGCTGTGCCTGTTAAAAGTTTTTCTCCCGAGCCTCAACAAGCTGTGCCTGTTAAAAGTTTTTCTCCTGAGCCTCAACAAGCTGTACCTGTTACAATCGAGACTTTCTCTGAACCTGATGGTCCTGTCACATTGCTACCTAAAGTCGACGACACTCCCTATACATTCGCAAAGGAAACAAATGCTTCAATTGCACAAAGTACACCGTCAACACCGAGCTCACAGCCTCTACAAGTGAAGGAACTTGGCGTGGTAACCCCTGACAATGTGGAGATAGTGGGAAATGTAAAAATCCATTGTGTGCAACGAACAAGGTGGACCCCTAAGGGCAGTTCAACTGAATCTGTACCTATTCCAGAAGATAAAAACAAGCACCTATATCAGCAACATTTCACTCAAGTATGGGCCAAGGCAACCCATAAGGATACTCCTCCACCATCGAAACAGACGTCACCATTAAAACAGGCGGTAACTCCAACTTCACAACAAAATGGATTCCTTGCGCCAAATCAAAACAAAGCCGCAACTTTGGGTCCCCAAATGCGCACCTCCCCAAGAGCCGCTCACACAGTCAACCAAAGATACACACAGCCTGGAAATCTAAGCAACTGGCAACTGCCTCTCGAACGGGACAACAGGGGTAAGTCTGCTAGCAGTCGAGTGCTGTATCCACCACAACAGCAACAGCGAGTGCCCGTCAAGAAACCGAATTGGAAAAGTCAAGAGGAGCTTCGAATACACAAGAATGCGACTACTCCCAACGGCTCAACTGAACAACAATGGGCTAAGAGCACTCCAGGTCGGCAACAGTCTGTGCCAGCTCAGTCCAAAACTAAAAGCCTACCTCGTGGAAGTAACAACGACTGGCGAATCAATCGTAGCAGCACTTGGTCTCGCGGGGGGGTGGGGCAACGACCTGTCGATGGGCAACAATCTGCTTTTGCTATTAAAGCAAAGAATCCGTACGATCTATGCTCTCGCTGTCACAAACCACTTGGTCCTGATACTGTCATGTCTATTCCTAACCTCAAGGCCCAGTACCATGCACCGTGTTTTGTATGTCGAGTGTGTAGAGCACCTTTGGTGAGATCTCCTCATAACACTGCTGTTCTAATTAAAGGAATGCACCCACATTGCAAGTACTGCGGCTTAACTGATAAAGGTAACAATTTATAATGCCAACTCGTCGATTAGCCTTATTGGCACTAGTGTGGTGTGGTGAGCTGGTGTGTGTGGTGTGTTAATTTGTTTGTCATGCTTCTCCCACACACTCTTACATGACTACGGCTAAGATATTCACGATCTCATTACCTCTTTTGTTTACTACATTAGGTGTGCTAACCACAGAGTGCTAATCAAGTACGGAAAGGGAGACGACTAGACATTGATGTAACTTTTTACTTCCATTTTTATCTCAATAAAACTACCTTTTTTACTCACTTAGTTAGCATATTATTTGCCTATACGTACATGTATCGTACCAATAATTGATATTGCTATTCTACAACAGTTCTGCTGACACAAACACATCGTACCATATAAGGGAATAGATAAGAACAGAGACCATACGAATGGGTACTGATTAGGTCACAGAAGGAACATAGCTACCCTGTACCCGTAAGTTATTAATCGCATTGACATATCCAAACGTTTTTACACGTGTTTTAGACAAAACAATACTTCTTTCGTTGTAACAAAAAATTACATAAATATCAAAGAAAAGCCTCTAAAAGTTAAATATGAATCCTAATTTTGAAGCAAAGTTCATAAACTGTCTACAACTCCAGCTAAGCGGTCTTCTCCTGGTCAATCGCTGCAGAAAAACAGAAGAAGACATATCTAAAGGCAAAGGTCAGCTGAGGGAAACTCTAACTAAGTTAATGACATTTAGAGGCTTACATATAGTCTAAACAGAAACCAACTAGCTTAATAATGTGAACTTACTTTCCTTGGTTGGTAGTGTATTCTTCTCTTGTACTTCAACAGTCTTGAGCTTGTTCTTGTCAAAGGTAGTCACTCCTGAAACATCAGGCTTGTCAGACATCTTGCTTTTTGTAGCGTGTGTGGAACGAGACTTGAAAGAAAGTAACCTGTGAAAAATGATCATATAAATACTGTGCTCTAGCTAGCTGTAACATACACATTACTCACCAAGCTAGTAACTGCAATTGGATTTCACCTCTTGTGCATGTGATGTTCACACGATCGACTTCAGCTGACCATCTAGCCTTGTCCCCAGGCCGAGTTGTCTCTAAAATAACGCTAGGCCGTTCTCTTAGAGAAAAATCGGCCTGGGAACGAGGCTACTGACCATCAAACCACTACGTGGGTGTGTAGGTGCCACAATGTGATTGGTCATTTCCTTGGAAACCTATTGACGTCATCAATCGGAGCAAAGTAGCCTCGAGACCAGGCCTATTCGTGTGGCCTTGAGTAAATATTCTAATTATAGCAAACTTTATGGTATAATAGAGGGCGTCCTAACCAAGGCTAGTTCGGTAGTTGGCCAGCGGGCTATAATTATCTTCCATTAGAATTTGAAGTGTCCGGTTGCAACTAGAGCTTACAGTAGCTCAGATATATTATAGTGTTTACTGAAACGACAGTGTATAACACTGTGATTCTGCATTGTCATAACATAGAACTAGAAAGGGTGGGGCTGGATAGCTATGTAGGGAATCCCCCTCTGTACTGTGTAAAATAGTCACGTGTCTCTTTGTCGTGAATATAGTGAGTGGACAAGTCATGGTGGATCTCTGCTGGTTTTTAAAGTCACTCAGGATGGTTTGCAAGCTCCACTAAGCGTCGAAAGTGTTCCTGTCACTAGTGATATCTTTACTGTAGACTCTAGTAAGTCCCCCACCAGTTACCTACCCGTTTATATAACTTGGCTAATCAAGCATAACTTGGCTAATCAAGCATAACTATTTATAATTTAAATACCTCCCCTATAGTTGGCCTAGCCCTTGAACATAGCAAGCTGCCTGTTATTCAACGTTTTGTCCCCCCCCCCGTTCAGATTTTTCTATTGTGACACACCCATCATATTCAAGCTATGTCCAAGCCTTCCTTTCTGAAAGTAGTCCTACTGGGAGACGGTGGAGTTGGCAAGTCATCGCTCATTCAACGGTTTGTGAGCAACAAGTTTGATCCGTCTCTTTTTCACACCATCGGCGTAGAGTTCCTCAACAAAGACTTGGAAGTTGATGGGGAGCGATTCACACTGCAAATATGGGATACGGCTGGACAAGAAAGATTCAAGAGTTTACGCACTCCCTTCTATCGAGGTACTGACTGCTGTCTGCTGACGTTTGCCATTGATGATGCACAGAGCTTTCAAAACATTGCAATATGGCGGAAAGAGTTTCTCTATTATGCTGATGTTAAAGATCCTGAGAGTTTTCCATTTGTGGTTCTAGGCAACAAATGCGATTTGGCTAGTGAGAGAAAAGTAAACACTGACGAAGCGAGTGCGTGGTGTACTCAAAATGGCAAGCTGCCCTATTTTGAGACCAGTGCTAAAGATGCTGTCAACGTAGAGAAAGCGTTTGCGTCTGCTATTCGTCGAGTTTCTCTCTTAAACCAAGCTGGAGGAGCACCTGGCAAGAGACAGGACTATGCCGTTGATCTGAACAAACGCTCGTCCTCCTCTAGTAAAGGTTGTTGTGTATGACTGTTTGTCTCTCCATAGTGTTCTATTTTTATTGAGTGATAATGCATAATAATTGTTGTGTATAATTATGTCTTCACCCGGGTATTATATTGTTTGTCCATGTATTCGAACATGATAATAAAATTGTGCACACAAAATTTTAGTGAAAAGGTTATTTAGTACACAAATAAATAAAAATTAATGTGTAAATGTGATTAAAAATTAATGAACATCAAAATCATAATGAAACAGTTCAAAGCAAGACACAACATCTGCTTTCGGGTGGCATGGGACCTTTTGACTTTGAGGAACCACCTGTATACAGGACGCACAATATAAGAGGATATAAGGACGCACAATAATATTATAAGAGGAAAGGGTTATAAGAGGAAACCAATAACCAATATCCAGTTACATGCAGCAACAATGGATTATAGGGATGCATTTTAAAAGCGGGAAACTGCCTAAAACTTCACAGTACATGTAGATAGAACGAGAAACTGCCATTAAGTTACCACACTACATTCTACAAATTGGGTGGTTCCTGAATCAGTCCACATTCTATTATAGGGGGAGGGTGTGTGACTCACCTGATGATGGGTTCTCTGGTATTGTCTCTCTGATTACCATATGTAACACTGTGGTCTTATCAGTGGGAATAGACAGTGCTGTGTGTGTGTGTGTATAAGGAAGGGTTGATAACTCAGCAGTCTGGCATGCCTATTATCATGAGACTCTTGCTAACAGTTAATTAAGGGCACACACGCACACACACACACGCACACACACACACATACACATTAGATGCAAACACACACACACGCACGCACACACACACACATACACATTAGATGCAAACACACATTAGATGCAAATGACTAGCTAGTCACTTGGAATATATAACCTACATGAGAGTGTGACAGAAGGTCCCAGAAACCGGCCTCGATAGATAAATCTCAGAACTTGTGAGATGTCTGGCTTCGACACAGAGCTTCTTTCCTCCCACTCTGAGCACGGGACACAGGGAGAGAGTGAGAGAGGGAGTCAAAGGAAATACAAGCATTCCAAGTACACAAAAACACATTGCAACACTGCATTGACTATGCACAACCTTGAGCTTGGAAACATGCAAATAAATATACAAAAGCTCTCTTAAGAGTATCATTAATCCTCCATCATTGAGGTGGGATTACACTAACTGTACGACTTCGTGTGGCGTCTGTGTATGCATGACATTGTAGTATCATTAATCCTCCATAAGCAAGTACATTGAGGTGGGATTACACTAACTGTACGACTTCGTGTGGCGTCTGTGTATGCATGACATTGTAACCTTAAGAGTATCATTAATCCTCCATAAGCAAGTACATTGAGGTGGGATCACACTAACTGTACGACTTCGTGTGGCGTCTGTGCATGCATGACATTGTAACACACCTGGAGGCCAATTCTCAAAGATATGTTGAGAGACCTCCCCAGTGTTGGAGGATGGTGGAAAGAGGAAGTTGTGGGAATGACCATCCACCAGCAACACTTTCAGGTCTATCTGTGAGGTGGTACGTAATGTACGAAAAGTAAAAGTGAATTTAGCGAAAATGTGTAGTGTTAATAACTGAGGACATTATTATTCTGGGGTGTTAAAAAAACAAGGGAAGTTTGCAATAACCTAACAAGGAAGCTTGAACACATGCTGGAAGTGGTTGCGACACAGGTCATAATAGCTAGGGCCTTAGGGTCCATTTAATAATTCACCTGATCTTTGGGTAGCCTCTCCACTAACTCGGGCATTGTGGCTGTGGATGACAATGTCACTCTGTAGAGCTATACAGTAACATGGTAAATCAAAATGAGAAACCTAAATTGTATTTACAGACGCCACTCAGTCACTGTCTTCTTACACAGTCAACGTTCACAGTTCTCTGTTACCCCTTACCTGATGCTATAGTATAGCTTGATGAAACTCTATTAATTAAAACTCTCTGTCACAAGCCTGTGCAGTGCAGTGGTGTGCTGTTCAATTCACTTGACTTGTGACTGACTCACAGCTCAGTCAAGTAGATTTTATACTCTACTCGAGTGGAATCAGTGTCTCTGAGTAGAGTGAGTCAGCAGTGCAGTACATGTAGTGTAGTCTTAGTTGAGCAATCTTGGTTGAGTCAAAATTAATTGTTTTGGACGCGTGGAAGGGCGGATGTGGGCGTGGTTCACGAGACATGACGTCATTTATGAAAAGGAGGGTGGGGCTCGTTCTTTACAAAGATGGGAGGAAAGCAGTCAACAACAAGGTCTCGAGCAGCAACTAAGAGTAACTTCCAGGGTGCGCTGATAGCCAGCCTCACCAACCATGAAGACGCTGTTCTCTGCTGCACATTTAGCCCTGATGGAAAGCTGCTAGCAACTTGCTCTGCAAATAAAACGATAATAATATGGGACACCAAGACTTTCAAGAAGAAGCAGCTTATGAAAGAAGGTCATAGTGATGAAATCACAGCAGTCAGTTTCTCATCCGACTCGTTTCTACTCCTCTCCTCGAGCAAAGACTGCAGAGTGATACTGTGGGATCCAAGATCTGGGCAAATTCTGCAGAAAGCTAGAAAGCACCGTGCAGGAATACTGCATTGCTCTTTCTCACCAGACGACAATTTACTATTTGCCACTGCCTCGATGGACAAGACAGTAGGGGTATGGAATATACAAGGCCCCAAAATGGAGAAAAAAGATCTTGTGGGACATAAAGGGATCGTTTTTCAAGCATGCTTTTCTCCCGATAGGATCACCCTGGCAACTTGTTCTGAAGATAAAAGCATTATAATTTGGAATCGTAGGACTGGCAAAAGACTCGCTAAGCTTAGAGACAAGTACAGTCGTGTTTTATCGTGTCAGTTCTCGCCTGATGGGACCATGATTGCAGCAGTTGTGGACGGTGAGAGAGTGCGTATATGGAACACAGTACACGGAGAGGTGATCAACATGCTCGAGGGCTACCACATCAAGCCAGTTCTAGCGTGTGCCTTTAGTCCAGACGGTGAAACAGTTGCGACGGCCTCTGGGGACAAGACGTTTGCACTGTGGGATCCCCTAACTCCGCATGCACCGCCAGTCTTCCATACTAAAGCCCACGAGGGCTGGGTCCAAGCTCTAGCATTCTCTCCAGATGGTCGATATCTAGTAACTGGATCAACAGACAATACAGCAAATGTTTGGATTATTCAACCCTAAAAATAAAAAATAATGTGTGTGATTATAATTCGTAATTTTGTTCTGTGTGTGGTTCTTTTATTCATTGACTTTGTGGTTTGCATGCGCATGCGCGTGAGCTAGGAGAGTGGCGGGTAGTATTAGTTTTGGCGCACTTTCTATCCATTCTATCCAAGCTCACAGACTAGACGTAGACTAGACTCTCTCCAGCTCCAGCTAGCATCTTCTTATTCCCCCATGGCCTCCAAGATGTTTGTTGTTAAGCGAGGTAATTAGACTGTATGCTACACATTTCTGATTTGAGTGTGTAGAATCTCGATCCCTCCCTTTCACAGATGGTCGTTCTGAGACAGTCATGTTTGACAAGATCACCTCTCGCATTAGCAAACTGTGCTACGGTTTAAACAAGGATTTCATCGAGCCGGCTCAGATCACCATCAAAGTGATAGCTGGTGTGTATCCTGGAGTCACGACAGTGGAGCTCGACACTCTGGCAGCAGAGACTGCCGCCTCCATGACAACCAAACATCCCGACTACGCTATTCTGGCCGCCAGGATTGCTGTTTCCAATCTCCACAAGGAGACCAAGAAGCTGTTCAGTGGTACGTTGTAACTTAATTTACGATACAGATTCGATCCCCTTATAACAAAAAAATGTTTTCGCCCCTTACAGCTGTCATGGAGGATCTCTATAACTATGTTCACCCAATCACCAATAAGCCATCTCCGAAGATATCTAAAGAAACGTATGACATCATAATGAAAAATTCTGATGTAAGTCGAGCCAAATAAAACTTCATAAAACTCGATAATTTAAAACCTCACTCCCTCACAGTTTCTCAACTCGGCCATCATTTATGATCGCGACTTCAACTATCAATACTTTGGGTTCAAGACTCTGGAGCGTTCGTATCTGCTCAAGATCGATAAGAAAGTGGCTGAGCGACCCCAACACATGCTCATGAGGGTTGCCGTGGGGATACATGCGGACAACCTGGATGCTGTGGTTGAGGTGAGACACCAGTCAATATGTGTGTGCATTATGGTACCCTCACCTCTCAGTCAATATGTGTGTGCATTATGGTACCCTCACCTCCCAGTCAATATGTGTGGCGTTCCCCCTCCTTAGACGTACAATCTGATGTCAGGACGTTGGTTCACTCATGCCTCCCCCACGCTCTTCAATGCTGGCACCTGTCGACCTCAACTCTCCTCCTGTTTCCTCATCTGTATGAAGGACGACAGTATTGAGGGGATCTATGACACACTCAAGACCTGTGCCAACATCTCCAAGTCGGCCGGTGGTATAGGCATCGCAACTCACTCTATCAGAGCATCGGGGAGCTACATTGCAGGAGTAAGTATCTATCTTCTTTAACCTGCATCTTCCCCGTAATACTAGCTCCCTCTTTTCTTCGTTGAATTTTCAACTGTGTTATGTCCTTTAGTTTTGTAGTACTCCTGTAGCTGTGTTTGTAGCCTTTTGGTTTAATTACATTACGTAAGACGTGCTAGCTAGCTATAAGTTTATCATGCATGTATGGCTATTCATTTCTGGCTTGTGCTTGTGCGCAGACCAACGGGACATCTAATGGGATTGTCCCAATGCTTCGAGTGTACAACAACACGGCTCGCTACGTGGACCAGGGTGGAAACAAGAGACCGGGTGCCTTTGCCATCTACCTCGAGCCATGGCACGCTGACATCTTTGACTTTCTCGACCTCAAGAAGAATCACGGACTGGAAGAAAACGTGAGAGTAACCTTCGTGCTGGCCACGACAAACATGGGTCTTATAGACGTACCAGTGTACTGTAATTGTGTGGAAAGGTGTAGGTACATTAGTACAGTTAAGCCTTAAGGCTGGTTCACAATATGACGATGGTCGTTCGTTTTGTATGGTATCGTAAGCTACCGCCCGATTAGAACCTTAGTCTAATCTAGCGTTTTGTACATTACATTACGAAACGTGCGTCTATCGTCATATTGTGAACTCACAATAATAATGACGCTGGAGCATACATAGTGTCAGTAGTGTCCTGCATAGCGTCATAATAATTATTGTGAACCATGCTTAAAGGTTCTTGACACCAATACAGACTTTGTTATTTGCACGTATTATGTGATAATTCACTAAATTGTATTCCATGCATGCAGAGGGCACGTGATCTGTTCTACGCCATGTGGGTGCCTGATCTCTTCATGGAGCGAGTGAAGGCTAACAGTACCTGGTCTCTCATGTGTCCCCACGAGTGCCCGGGACTTGCCGACATCTGGGGAGACGATTTTAAGGAGCTGTACGAACGCTACGAGGCAGAGGGGCGGGCCAGGAAGACAATTAACGCTCAGCAGCTCTGGTTTGCCATTCTACAGTCTCAAACAGAGACTGGCACTCCGTACATGCTCTACAAGGATGCATGCAACAGGAAGAGCAACCAAAAGGTGATATCATGTGACGTACTGCATGTCACGTGACGTACTGCATGTCACGTGACGTACTGCATGTCACGTGACGTACTGCATGTCATGTGACGTACTGCATGTCACGTGACGTACTGCATGTCACGTGACCATATATACTCTAACTATTATATAATTGGATCAAGTCTGCACAGAATGATCATTGTGTTAATGTTCGTTCTATACCGTACGGTACATAATGTATCTATTGTGTAAAAGTTTAAGTATACATAGTGTTTCTGCACTATGTTTGCCTGTGAATATGCGATTAAGTAAAACTTAAGCGAATTTTGGTTTTGCAAGTACTGAGCGAACTACGTTACTCCCACCATATGTAAAAAAAATGTTGCGAGTTCACAAAAATAAAACACACCCAAAAAATAGAAGTAGTATACTGTCTATACTGTGTGCAGTGTTCACTCACTGTATGTACTCTTGCCTATACAGAATCTTGGTACTATCAAGTGCAGCAACCTGTGTACTGAGATAGTTGAGTTCACTTCACCAGACGAGGTGGCTGTCTGTAACCTGGCCTCCATTGCACTCAACCAGTTTGTGACATCAGAGGGAAAGTATGACTTTAAAAACCTGTATGATGTCACGATAGTTGTCACAAAGAACCTCAATCGCATCATTGACATTAACTACTACCCGGTACCCGAGGTGAGCACTCCACAGCTGCTGGCACATGTATACCTATTGCTAACTATGTTTTACAAGTGCATGAAATGAATGCGATTGGACGTTTGCGTTTGAGCCTTTAACAGAAAGAAAGAAAAAAATGGTTCAGTTGGTGATTTAAGTTTTTTTGAGCCTTTATAGCAAATAACGCTACTCACACCGTAGCGAGTAGGAGAATGTTCGCAAAGGTCACAAAAAGTAAATCACACATAAAAACACAGATCCACTTTTAATAGTACGGTACGGCAATAAGATATGTGTAGCAAGGTGTGTAAGGTCAAATTGATTTGAGTTGAGCCCAGGCAGTATATGTATATAGAAAATAAAGCTAACTTTTGTTTTTCTGGTAGGGAATTACCTTTTTTGAGGTAATAGTTAGAAGAGCTGTTTAAACACAGCTAAAGTATGGCTAAGTTAAACAAGAAAGTGAGGCCTCAACTTAACTCAAAACAATTGTACCCTAATAAGATGTGTACGTATGTACATATTCTACAGGCTCGAGTGTCGAACATGCGTCATCGTCCTATTGGGATCGGTGTCCAAGGTCTTGCCGATGCGTTCATCTTGATGAGGTATCCTTTTGAGAGCCCTGAGGCAAAGCTGCTCAACCGTCAGATATTTGAGACCATCTACTACGCTGCATTAACTGCCTCTTGTCAGCTGGCTGAGCGAGATGGGCCCTACGAGACGTACCCGGGATCCCCTGTTAGCAAGGGGATACTTCAGTACGACATGTGGGGGGTCACACCCACTGATCTGTGGGACTGGGCGGCAATCAAAGAGAAAATAGCTCAGTGAGTCTGTAATAATCACTTAGTAGTGGACTGTTCATTGTCTAGTGAAAAATACCACCTAACTAAAACCGTTTAAACTAGATTTTTATTTTTGCATTTATGGATGTATCTTGTGGAGCTAATGGCTATTAGAGTGTACATTAATTGGGCTCTTTCTCCATGTAACCAATCCAGATTACATCATCTATATTAGAGCTTCGTATTACAGCCTATCATTAATCCATCCCCACACACACACACACACACCCCCCCACACACACACCC
>VSKX01097534.1_pt1 | contig 18131 bp, 19 predicted proteins | sample 4799481 | NCBI WGS metagenome assembly VSKX01 (sample SAMN12179537, study PRJNA552185) | sponge metagenome | biome: deep-sea hydrothermal plumes; feature: spots directly above weak diffusing fluid; material: sea water; isolation source: sponge from the Swan site of a hydrothermal vent ...
CTAAAATTGACAATCAAACTATTATACCAATATACTCATTAATATGGCAATCGTGACACCCAAACAAAAGAAAAAAAAACTTCAAATAATAAACGACGCAGTAAAATACGAAATAGAATATTGCGACTTATTAATTAGTTTAGGGAAGAAGGGACTACCAATAAATACTCTCCCAGCTTTAATTTATGAAACATTTAATTCTAGAATAGTAACAATGACTAACATTTATGGCTTTCTAAAAAAGCATAAAGAGTTCAGAAAAGCAAAAGAAGTATATCAATCCTTTTTAGCTATCTATATTGTACAGTTTCAAGTTAAACCTGTAGTCCTAAAAAGCGGTAAATTAACAAAAACCAAATCAGGAGAATTAATACCAGATACAAAAAAGCTATGGTTTAAAGAAGAGCAAAGAAAAGTAACAATTCAAAATATTGAAAGCATGAACATATTAAATAGCACTCAAATAGGCGTTAAAGACCAAACCATAAAGGAAGTAGATGTTTCAGACATAACAAAAGACATTCAACCCACTAAAAAGAATGTAGAGTTATGGAATAAACAAGCAGTATTTGATGAGTCTAGTCGTAAAAAAACCATAGATGAAGTATTAAGAAAATTAGACGAAGACAATGAACATGATTTCTAATCCTACCCCTCAACACGGTATAGTAATGCTTCCAAAAGTAAGGCGATTATTAAAATGCCCTGCAAAATCTGTGTTTTTAGGTGGTCCTAGGGGTAGTGGAAAAACTACAGATATGCTCTTAGACTTTGCTAAAAATGTAGGCCGTGGTTTTGGACATCACTATAAGGGTTTATTAATCCGGAGGGAGTTTAAAGATTTAAAAGAGATACAATTAAAAGCTCGAGTATTGTTTAAGGATGTGTTCAAAGCTACTGTAAGCGGTAATAGCCCAATGATTATCACTTTTCCAGGTGGAGAAATGTTAATAATTACGCATTTAAAAGACGAAACTCAATACTCTTCTGTTCATGGGCATGAGTATCAATGGTTTGGAGTAGACGAAATAACAACCTATCCAGACTTATTTTTAATTAATAAAATCAAAAGTTCTTGCCGTTCCAAAATAGGGATCCCAATAAGGCATATTAGTACAGGTAACCCGTGGGGTTTAGGGCGAGACATAATAAAAGACTTATACAAAATTGGAGAAGTGAGACATTCCACTATAATCAAAAACACACAATTAAAGTCCTCGAGTGTTTATATTTATTCAGATATGTTCGACAACAAGCCCTTTGTTAATAATAGGGGTGGTAGGGATTATTTAAGAGAATTAAACGCATTACCAGAAGAGTTAAAAAATGTGTGGTTAAGAGGAAGTTGGGATTATGTGGTAGCTAATTTTTTCAAGCATTCATGGAAGCAAGAGCATAATATTGTAAAGCCGTTTAAAATACCAAAGCGTTGGCGTTGTTATAAAAGTTTTGACTGGGGATATTCCAAGCCTTATTCGTGTGGATTTTGGGCAGTTAGTAACGGGAGTGATTACATTGATGACCAAGGGCAGAATCATAATACTTTAGAGGGTGATGTGTTTAGGATAGGTGAGGATTACGGTTGCGAGCCTGGCAAGGCTAATGTAGGGATATTTCTAACACCAGAGGAAATAGGGGACAGTATTAAACGCACCCAATACGATATTGAACAAAAATATAAATGCGTTATAAAAATGGGACCAGCAGATAATCAAATATTTTCAAATCAGGTAGGCCAAAGTATTGAACAAAGAATGAAAATAAATTGGGACCGTTCAGACAAAAGCAGTGGGTCTATTGTGTCAGGTTTAGCACTGGAGGCAGCATATTTTAAGGGCGCTTGGCCGTCTAAGCATGGCCGTGACAATCCAGGATTAAAAATTTTTAACACTTGCAATGGTTTCATTAGAACAATACCATTACTTATGCGAGCAGAGACTGCTGTTGAAGAGTTAGAAAAACATCAAGAAAACCATATTAATGACGAAACAAGATATTTTTTAACTTGGTTAATTTCTGGCAAAACGATGACACAAAAAACAATGAATTTCTAAAAGGGGACTCATGGCTAATAAGATAAATGTTAAAAGCAACGAAAACGCACAATACGACAATTCAGTAAAATGTGTGAAAGATATTTTAAAAGGTGAGACGGTAATAAAAGAAAACGCCGCGGCTTATTTACCTCAAGATGTAAACGAAGACCCAAAGGCATGGAAAGCTAGGGTTAGGCGAGCTAGCTTATTAAACTATGTAGAGGACACTTTCTTTGACATATTGGGTAAATTAATTAAAAACCAAATAACTTATGACGAAGACGAAATGAAGAAATATCCAGAGTTAGTTAAAACTTTAGAAAACATGGACGGCAACGGGAGCAGTTTACAAACATTTGTTAATAAGCTAATTAGCCAGACTTTAGTTAGTGGGATAAATAGCTGTACAGTTAATTTTAATAATGGTGCTTTTGACAGCGCTGACGAGACTTTCACTTTAAAAGACCAACAAAGCAATATGCCCGTGTTTAAAATATATGACACAGAAGACATTTACAAAGTAACAAAACAGACTACTGGCGTTGACGGCTATAACCTAGTAATTTTAAGAAACCAAAAGCATAGTACAAGACTTTCCGAGGATATAGGGGAGTGCGAGGATTACATAAGCGAGAGTTATATTGTTTTTGTACAAGACGGTACTATTACTAAAGTCTTAAATTACCCAACAATGGAAACTGACAACGGTCAAGACCTACAACAGCCTAATATTACAGAGCTAGTTAATACAGAGATACCTATTTCATTTTTAAACTTCAACAACAACACAGAGACAGAATTATTTAACTCTAAACCTCCTTTGAAAGACTTAACTGACTTAACTGTAAAGTTATTTGAAAAAGAGTCAGACAAAGAAGAGGCTCTAAGATATAGTTTATTCAGCGTGTTGTTTGCAACTGGTGTAACCGATGATGACGGCATTGCTACTGATTTAAAACGATTTGGAGTATTAGAATTAAGAAACCCTCAATCTAAAATAGGGTTACTTGAGCCAAACGGTCAGGCGATTACCAATGCACAAACAAGCGTTAATATTCTAAAAGAAGATATAGAGAAAGTCTCACGATCCTTTTTAGACGCTGACAATAGTACTGTGTATGGAAAAACTCAATTACAAACTATGGTTGAGGACAACAACGCTAATACATTAATCAATTATTACGCTAAAGAGGTAGAAAGGTTTTTAAATAAGATTTTTAATATTGCCAACGGCTGGGGTAAGCCTAATTACGAGCCAATCGATTTTAAATTTGTTTTAAATGTAGATGAGAAGCAAAAGTCTAGCAAAGAAAACAAAGACTTAGCATTAAAGCTTTACACTTCGGGAGGATTAAGTCTAGAGGGGTTATATAAAATCTTAGGTACTTATGATTTATTTAACGAAGATTTTGATATAGACCTTGAGATTTCTCGAATTAAAGAAGATCAGACAGCTAATTTAATCAGTTTAGACACGGCCCCTGATGACGATAAACGATAGCTATAGGGACTCACTTCTTAGAAGATTAAGCGTCTTTGGGGATTACAGCAAAACTCAACAAAGAGCTATTGTTAAGTTAATGTCGGGCTATGAAGAAAGAATTTTACAAGATTTAGTTAAGGCATACAAAAATGAGGGCGTAAGCTTAACAAGCCTAAGACAGTTTCAAAAACAGCTTAGCAGTATCAATTTAATCCATTTAGGATTATATAAGAAAATTTACAGCTTAACTGAAAAAGAAATAACTGGCATTTTTAAATCAGAGTATCAGTTTCAAAAAGCTTTCTTTAAGAAAAACCTCAATATAGGGATAAACCTAACCTTCCCAAACAAAGAGAAGGTACTTACAGCTATCCAAACAAGACCATTAGACGGTAAGCCCTTTTTTTATAAAAGAGTAAGTGACGGTAAAAGCTGGCTTAGTGATTTGTTTTTATCTGAAACATCTAGGTTTAATAGGGTTGTGACTCAATCTTTTATAAGCGGTGAAAACTTAGGTCAAGCCATTAGTCGGGTGAGGGGTACAAGAGCGGCTCAATATAAGGACGGAGTCTTTACAATCTCTAAAAATAATGCTCGATCTGTTGTCAGGACTGCTTTACAAGGAATGCAAAATTCTTCTCAAGAATTAGTATTGCAGAACTTAAAAACTAGAAAAGAGATTTATTCAGCTATTTTAGACGGTAGGACAACGCCTGTATGTGGTCAATTAGACGGGAATGTATATAATTTTGACGAAGGGCCAAGACCTCCACAGCATTTTGGTGGGTGCAGGAGTATTAGGTTACCTTTTTTCAATGGGGATATTTTAGGCCAGAGGACTTATATCACCGATACACGCAGACCTGACAAAAGATTAGTTGATTTCAGAAGAAACGCTAAAGCTAATGTAGGGGCTGACAAATGGAAACAATTATCCCCCACACAGCGTAAAACTCTAATTGCTAAAGAAAGAACACGCTGGGCTAGACAAAACATAGGTACAGTGCCTGTAAAGACTAATTATAACGATTGGTTTAGTACTCAAAACGCCACCTTTCAAAGACATAGATTAGGTGCTGGGAGATATAAAATCTTTAAAGAAAGTAATTTACAATTTAATGACTTAGTAAACAAGAACGGCAAGTTTTATAATATAGGCCAATTAAATAATTTTATTTGACAGAAATATATATAACTAATTTAATGAGTACATCAACAAAAGGGGTTCCTAATGGCTTTAGATAAAACAGTGAAAAACTTAGACGATATAGACGAAAAGTACAAAACGCTTTATGATGAGCAATCAGACGGGAGTTTTAAACTAGACTCTAATCTAATAGAAAAGACAGATGGCGGTTCATCAAAGGAAATCTCTAGCTTAAAAGAAAGAGCTTACAAACAAGAGCAAGAGTTTGAGGCTATGAAAAAACAATTAAACGAGTCTAAAGAACGGTTAGCTACTACTACTAAAGACAAGGACAAGTCTGTTGACTCGGGCAAAGAGTTACTCGAGCGAATGGATAAAATGCAAAAGACTATTGAAAACGAGCGTTCTAAGTCAGTTAATGCAGAGTTACAATTAGTTAAACAATCAGCTATTGATAAGGCGGACGGTGTTTCTAAATTACTAAGCCCTCTTATGCACTTAAAATATGACGAAAAGGGTACGGTTGTTGTAAGTGACGCTTCTGGTAAAACTTTAATCGGTGATGACGGAATGCCTTACACTCCTGACAATTATCTAGAAAGCCTAAAGTCTGATGAGGATTTAAAGGCCGCTTTTAAAGGTGTTAAAAAAACAGGCTTCACAGACAAGGAAACTACTGACAGAATTATAGTTTCAAAGGGAGATGTTTTAAAATTTAATCCAAGTCAAAGAAGGGATTATATTGATAAATATGGGGAGGCTAAATATTTTGAACAGAGACGCACGGCCAGAAACGCAAAATAAATTTGCAATTTGCATAAAAATTAAATAACATTACATTAACTTACAAAAAAGGAAACCATTATGGCAACAAAAGCATTAGCAAGACTAGCAGACTTAGCAATTGATCAAGAAATTAGAACCGCTGTTTTAGAAACAGTACAAGATAAAATTTACACTGTGGGCGAAAGTTCAGGCGGTGCAATTACTTTAGGTTCTGCTGATTTATACGACAAAAAAACAACTCAAAAGGGTTTATTAATCTCACCTGATAACATTCAGCGTGGTGTAATAGACGGAAGTGACGCTTGGGAAAGTGGTTCTCTGAACTTCGGTGAAAGTCATGACCATCAATTAAGACGATTATTGAAAAAAATTGAAGTAAACGACGAAGTGATTGAAACTTTCTTTAGAAAAGAAGCCAATAAGGGCGCTACAGAAAGTGAATTGGTAAACGGAATAAGCGATGTATTAGGTATTCCAGGAGCCGCAGACCAACTATCTGATAATTTAATTGCAAACTTTGTAACAAGTTCTGTAAATGCTTTACAGGGTGGTATTGCAAAATATGGAGCTGAAGCTGTAGTTCCTTCTAGTGGAAGTGTTTTAAGTAGCGCTACACCAATCGCAAAAGGAGCTTTAGACATTAAGAAGCTTTGGGAGTTAGGAGATTTATTAGGCGACAAGTCTGACGCTGGAGTAGTTTTATTAATGCACTCTAAGTCTGCTAATGTTTTAAGAAATTCTCTTTACGACGACTCTAAAGGGTTTGGAACAGCTGACCAAGTAATTCAAGGCTATTTCGACAAAGCAATAAATAAGTTTGTTATTAAAATGGATAACGACGCACTTGTACAAACTGTAAGCGGTGTTAAGAGGTACGCGATTATGTCCTTACCTGTAGGCGCATTATCAGGGTTACAAAGTATGTTAAAAATCCAACAAGGAACTACTGGAACAACCACTGCAGGTTTTAAAGAGTTCTTCCAAGGTTCTTATAGAATTAATCAAAAAGTTCGTGGATTAAATTACATAGGTGCTGCTGACCCAACTGATGGAAACTTAGCAAGTGCAGCTAACTGGACAAAGGTTGGAAGCAGTGTTAAAAATGGTCCAGGTACTATTTTGTGGCATTTAATCTAAAATAAAATAAAGGAACAAAATGAAATTAATATCTGTTTTGACTATTGGCGGTTTGAAAAAAGAAGAATTAGCTTTACTAAGTGATGTAGGTGACTCAAAGGTCATCTACTCCGCACCTGGTGAGATTGCAAAAGACCAATTTTATATTGGAACACCCGAAGAGATACATTTCGACAAGTTTTTTTATATCGGTGAAGATGTAAAGGGACACGAAGAAGCAGTGGCTCGGTGTGTAAAATTTTACAATCTATATAAGTTCGAACCGATTGCAGCCGTTAAGAAAAAAGCAAAAGCAAAAGCTTAATAAACACTAAAAGGAGTTGCCTATGTCTAAATATATTCTAGGCAACTTAGATGATAGCGAGTTTATCGTTCTAGATGACTTAACAATTCCAGACCAAGAAATAGAAGTAAGAAAAAATGTTTTAGCTGATGTTAATGTAATTGCCACTAATAAAAGGGCGATTTTTAATGTTTTAGGCGTTTATAAAGAGTTTGGTCTTGGCAATGAGGCTACTAATTCTTACTTTACTTTATCAGAATTAAAATCTTTTTTAAGTTTACAAAAGCCTAATCATAATCAAACAGATATTTCTGATGAGCAGTTAATTGCCCATATAATAGAAGCCCATATTTTTATTGAGGGTAACTTTGAGTTTGACGGTCAAAAAGTAAATAGAAAGCAAGGATTAGCTTTTCCTCGTTCTCCTATTGGTGGTATGGCGGGAGAAGAATACCAAGTTATACCTAAAGCGGTTAAACAAGCAGCACTTGAGGCAACCTACCTAAGTTTAATTAAAGGCTTACAAAAGCAAGCTGTTGCGTTTAATTCAGTTGAAGGTCGGGTATTAGAGAAGAAAGAAAAAATCGGGGTAATTGAGGAAAGCACTAAGTATCAAAATCAAAAAATGCTAAATGAAGACATATCAAGCTCAATTACTTATAATATTGATTTCTTAAAAAACATTTTAAAAGATTATTTAGTAAAAGGCTCACGGGGTAATTACTCAGGGGCAACTTTGAGTTATTAATGGCCACTAAATACAATAAACAAATTACATTAGCTAACAAGTTGCTTACTAAGTATGGCACAACGCTTACTTTAAAAAGATTAGTAGCAAATAAGTCTGAAAATAGATTTGTGACGCTAGGCAACACTTATGAGAGTTTCCCTTGTTACGGTTGTGTGTTTCCTGCTCGTCCTAATGACAATTTAATTGACCCTGTTAAGGAAGTCTTTACCGATAATATTTATTTAAGTCAGGAAATTGCAACACCTCCACAAGTTGGTGACATTATATTTAAAGATGAGATTTCTTTTACTATAAAATATATTGAGGTGGTTAATGTTGATTTGACCGACGATGTTTTGTATATTTGTAACTGTGTGAGGTAACTAATGGATATTGTACAAGCTAGGGCTAATTGTTTTAATACTTTAATTAATAAATGGTCTGCTACAGATTTAGTTCCTGCAGATAATATTAAAACAGATTATTTTAATAATTTAGGAGTAGATGATAATTATATGTTTTTAGATTTTGAGGTATTAGATAGTTCAAAGCTTAATATTGGTTCAGACCATAGCAGAGTACAAATTAACTGTGCTTTTTATGTTAATTTATATGTAAATACAAGCTCAAACAGGAACCAAAAAACATTTTTAATTAGTAAGATTTTTGACATATTTCACGAAGGGGTTGAGGGGTTAAAGTTTTTCAGACAGACCTCTTCTGACACTGGTATTAAAGATGGAAAAGACACGGCTAGGATTATTTTATTTTGTTCTTTTGACAAGTATATTGTGTTAGAATAAATTTATTCAATAAACAAGGAGTTCCAAAATGAGTGCAAATTCAGATGATACGCGATTAAGTGTAGCAAAAGAAAATATTACAGGTGCAGTAGAGGGCAGTTTTAGCAGACTTCCAGTTACTGGTAATTTAGATATAAATAAACAAGTAGTAACTGTTAAATCTGGTGAATTAAACCCTGACAGGCAGTTAACAGGTTTAAAAGTAGTTAACTTTACTGTAGAGGGTGGTTTTGATTTTGATTTGCAAGCAGAAGCTAGCGACACGATTTTAGAGGGTGTTTTTTATTCAGAGTTTAGCGGCAAGGGTGATGAAGTATCTGTTGGCGCTCAAGTGGTAGACGGTGAGTTTGTTGTAGATGTTGATTTAACTAGTGATTTATCTCCTGGTGATTGGATTAAAACAAGCGGATTTGTTAACCAAAGCAATAACGGTTATTTTCAAATAAAATCGATTACTGCTGGATTAATTACTTTATTAATTGCTACTTCGCCTTTGGTAAATGAGGCTAGCGTTCAGATTACAATTCAACAAGCGGCCAAGTTAAAAAACGGCACAGACCAAAAATTACATACAGTTCAAGAGGATAATTCTAAACATACCGAGGACAGATTTAAACTAATTAAGGGTTTATTGTTTGAGGGTTTGACAATGGAATTTTCTAGAAACGATTATGTAAAGTGTAATGCTAAGGTAAGGGCTAAAGACTATAGTTACAACGACAACGATAGTGCTAGGGGAGAGGTTGTTCATGTAAATGAAGCTTTTTCTTCTGCTGAAATAGTTAAAAGTGTTCTAGCCTCTACTGATATAGACGGCGTAAATGATGTTCAAAGCATTAGTATAGACATCAATAACAACGCCAGAGACAGGGGCAAGATGTCCAAGCAAGGCGCTACAAGCTTTGGTGAGTCTAAGTTTGAAGTTAAGATTTCGTTTTCTACTTATTTTGACAACAAATTTTTTGCCAAGAAGCTTTTAGCTAATGAAGATTTTAACTTGTATATTGTATTAAGGGATCCTTCTGGGGATTATATTATAGATTTTCCTAGAGTACAATTAGAGGCTGGCACAAGCCCAGTGTCTGGTACGGGTACAGACATTACTTTTGAAGGTTCAGCTTATGCGTTAAAAGATAAGGTGTTAGGTTACACCATGTCTATTAGTAAATTTTAATTGACTTAGTTTTCTCTTATTGTTTTAATTCTTGTAAACAATAGGAGTTAATTATGAGCATTTACTTACCGCAAGCAGAGAAAAAGTTTAGTTACAATAAACAAAAAGCTAAAGGTATTGTTTTTGAATGGAACGGCCTAGAATTAACTTTAGGGTTTTTAAAAGACAATAAAAACTGCTTAAGCGATGTTAGCAGTTTAACTGAAAAGTATAATAAATTTGAGTCTTTCAGTGATGAGCAAAAGCTTGGAATGCACACAAGCTTTGCTGCTACTTTAATAAAACATAAATTACTAACGAAATGGAATGCTAAGGACAAGGACGGCCTTGCTATTCCATTAGTTGGTAAGGAATTAGCTGCTTTACTTTTTAGGTACGAGGAGTTATTTACCTTTATTACAGAGTCTATTACGGACATTAAAAACTTTCAGGATGTTGACTTAAAAAACTAGTAGCCCTGTTTAGGGCAACTATTAGTGGTGGATTAGAATTTTCCAGTAATCAGTTTTTTCGAGAGTTTGAACAAAAGCACGGTTACAAATGTCAAAAAGAATTGAACGCAGTAACACATTCTTTCCAAGAACAGCAATTTGTTAACGACTTCTTTGTATTAAACACTGCTAGACCTTATGCCCATGTTTCACCGTTACCTTTAAAGTGGGATAATGTAGACTTGTTTTTTATAAAAAACTATGAAAATTCTATGGGACTTGCTATCATATTTAAAGAGGCCATTGCTTTAATGGATACTATTTATATGGAGCATTTAAATGCGAGAGCTACAAAAAACAAATAATTTTATTAAACAAACTATTTTTAAAATAAATAGTGGTGCTTATACTATTCAGTATGCAAGAGCGCTTTATTTTTCTTTAGTGTCTCGAACGCCTGTTTTAAACGGATTTGCTCGAGGTAATTGGGCGGTGACTGTTGATAGTATTCCTCCGTCAAAGACTTTAAAAAAAAACTTACAACCTTTTCCAGTTATTAGTAGGTCTTTTGGTACATTGTTTATAACTAATTTACTACCTTATATAGTGCCTTTAGAAAATGGACACTCTAAAGAACAAGCCCCTAATGGGTTTTTAAAACAAGCAGAGCAGGACGCAAGAATAAACGCAAATAAATTTTAAATTATGGCTGTTATACAAGACGGAATTATTATAGGGATAAGGCAGTCTGGTTCTAAGGCGGCTGCATTAGCGTTAAGTGCTGTTAACGCCGCAACAAACAAACTAGCAGGCAGTACAGTAACTTTAGGATCAACATTAGCAAAGGTAGTTCCTATACAAAGAGACTCTGCAACGGGAGCTATAAAGTTAGGTGCTTCTTCAACGGTTGCGGCTTCACAAGTTAAATTATTATCTGCCAGCTTGGGAAAACTTTCAATAGTAGCTGGTCGTGCAGGATTATCTAAATCCTTAGCTTCTTTTAGGTCAGTGCTTGGTTCAGTTTATAATAGTTTTACTAGATTAATTAAGATTTCAGCAGTCTTTGGTGCCGTCATAGGTGCTTTGGTATTGTATAAAAGTATAAAAGAGTTTACTGATTTTCAGTTTGCAATGGCCAAAGTTCAAGCAGTGGCCAATGCGACAAGCGAGGAATTAAGACAGTTAACCGCTTTGACTCGTAATTTAGGTGCAACAACGGTTTTCACAGCTAAGCAAAGTGCGGAAGCTTTATTACTTTTAACTCAAGCTGGTTTTAGTGTTTCGCAAAGTATGCGTGCCTTGCCTGACACACTTTCATTAGCTCAAGCAGGGTTTTTAGAAATTCCAAAAGCTACTGATATTGTGATTTCAACTTTAAAAGGTTTTGGTTTAGAGGTTGACCAAGTAGGTCGTGTTACTGATGTTCTTGCTCAAACTGCTAGAAATTCAAAAACTACTATTGAAAGCTTAGGTGCTGCGTTTAGTTATGCGGCTCCATTATCCAGAGCGTTAAATGTTGATATTGAACAAACATCAGCTCTTTTAGGTGTGTTAGGAAACAGGGGTTTAGGAGACAGGTCGGGGCGTGGTTTAAATGCTTTCTTCTCTCAACTTTCAAAAGGAACTCCAGACGCTGTTAAAGCTTTAGCAAGATACGGGTTAACTTTAGAAGATGTAGACATAAAAACTAAAGGTGCCATTAAGGTTATTAAAACCTTAAACGCGGCTAATATTTCTGTTCGAGATAATTATAAAATCTTTGGACGAGTTGGTGCTTTAGTAGCTTTGAGTTTTAAAGATGTAAATGAAGAGCTAGACAAACTTCATTTAGCCAATCTTAAAGCAGAAGGCTCAACTAAGAAAATGCAACGGACTATGAACGAGACTAATCGTGGTGCGTTAAAACAATTCACCTCTGCTATTAGTGAAGCGTATATTCAAATTGGTCAAGATTTAGAGCCAGCCTTTGTTGATTTTAGCAAAACCTTAACTGGTGCTATTTCAATAATGAACGGCATGGAAACACAATTTTATAATAATAATAAAGTTAGTAAAGAGTTACGAGGGCAAATTAAAGAATTAGGAGGCGAGTTTAAGAATATAAACTTGTTTCTAAGGTTATTTTTTCAAACCCTGCTAAAAAATAGTGGCGCTTTAATTAAGTTTGGTACTGATGTTGTAACCGTGATAGGTGAGGGGTTAGCTGATGTTAGCCTAGGCATATTAGGAATAGACAAAGACATTGGTAATTTAAAAGTAGACAGTGACGGCTCTGCAGTTAATAAGTTTGCTTTATTCTTTGCTAAAATTACCACTATCGGACAAGAGTTTAGAAATAGAATTAATTTTTATTTAGATGTTGGTGGCATAAGAACACTGAATAACGCTAGTAAAGAAGCAGACGATAAAGTTAAAGAGTTACGGGCTAGCTTAAAGACTCTTCAAGAAGGTGGCGGTGGTTTTGGGGAGCAAATATACGAGAATAGGTCAGTTGAAGAATTAACTAAGCAATTAGAAATAGCTCAAGAGAATGCTTTAAAATTAACCACACAAATACACGAAAAAAACATTTCTTTTACTGCCGAGGAGGCGTTTAAGAAAAGTTATGACAACTTTAAGTCATTAATTAAAAAAATCAATCAAGACCAAAAAGCAAATCAAATCAAATTAACAGTAGATACTGGTAATTCTGTTGAGGAGTTAGATAAGCAGTTAGCGGAGTTTGAAAGACAATTTAAAGCTTACCAAGCAAGGTATAAAGTTATTTCTGACAATATTGGTGAGGTGTTAAAAGGTCCTGGGGAGCAATTTGCAGAAAGTTTATCAGAAGGGCTTGCAACTGGACAAGTAAGGTTAGCCGAATTTCTTAACAAGGCATTACAACAAATCCTTCAAGCCTCAATTAAAAAAGCAATAGTAAGCCCACTTGTTAAAATAGCAACTGGTGCAATTCAAACTGCTGTTTCGTCAGTTTTTGCTGGCCCTGCGCCTAGTGGAGCAGACAATGTTGACGGATTTACTTTGCCAGAAATAGGAAGCTCTAATAATCAAGGTTTTTCAACACCTAATCTTTTACCCACTGGTGCTGGTAGTTTTGACAAGCTAAGCCCTGGTGCTGGGAGTTTACAAAGTTCAAATCAACCTGTTTTTAATGTATTTGACCAAAGAACAGCAGAAGCCCCAAAATTAGAACAAAGAAAAAATAGCACAGGCGGAATTGATACTTATATAAAAGAGTCAGTAGACCGTTCATTAAATGAAGGGGCATTTGACAATGGTTTTTCTTCTAAATACAATTTAAGTACTCAAGGAAGTATTTAAATGGTTTTATTCCCTAGCACTTTGCCACAATATTTTGATAAAGAAAATTTTTCAAAAACTCGCACAAGAAACTTACAATCGCAAACAAATGGCGACGGTACAATTAATACAAGAGTTTTATACACAAGACCTCCTGTTACAATAAATGGCCAAATTAGTCTTAATAAAGAGCAGTACTCAATATTTTTTAATTTCTTTGATGTTACTTTAGATAGCGGTACTAAGCCGTTTTATCTTGAGGACCCCACTACTGGGCTTAAGACATTAATGCAATTTAAGTCAAATCCATTGGTGCGTGTTGTGGAGGTGGAAGATTTTATACTAACCTTAGTGCTAGAGGTTTACGAAAATGACACTATCTAAAGCGCAACTTGATAGCATAAATAAACAAAATAAAGAAGCTAAGGTTTTTGTTTTGATTTCTATTGGTTTAGAAAACGGAGATGGCGCTAATAATATATTTTTAAACATTGTAAATAATAATGAAGATATTATATCTAACGGTGTTTTGTATCACAAGTATTTTTTTTACCCAAGAATTAATCTAGGCGAGGGAAGTTCTGAATTAATAATACCAAATTATAGCGATACTGTTTTAAGTTCTATCAAAGGTATTAACCAAGGATCCATTGGGGATAATACTTTATTTATTGACTATTTTGTAGTGAACTCTTTAAACTATGACTTACACATAGTGGAAAAGATTAGGATTTATTGCGACGGTGTTAAGTATGATTTAGAGTCTATAGCATTGCGTTTAGCTGGAGCTACTTTAAAAGATGTTAAGCATCCTTTTACTAATTTTGACGCTAAAAGATATAACGGAGTACATTAATGGATTTTGCTAGATATTTGTCAATTCCATACGAGGTCGGAGGTATGACTTTTGAAGGTGCTGACTGTTACGGTTTAGTTTCTTTAATCTTATATTACGAGCTCGGTATTGATATTGCTAAAAAAATTCATTATAAAGCTACCGACGATTACCAAGGCATACATCAACAAAGCCACGAGGCTTTCAGTGATTTTAAAATAATCAAAGACATTAATAAATTACAGGCTAACGATATTATAGTGTTTAAAATATTAGGAAAGTATTACTCTCACATTGGTTTTTATTTGGGTACGATGTTTATCCATACTAGGAGTGAGTGTGGTGTGGTTGTGGATAATTTATTTTTAACAGGCTGGAAGGATAAATTTGGCCTAGGTTTAAGATATGAAAATAAAAGTTAGTTTTATAGCCTCAAAAGAAGTTAAAATAATTCCAATATTAAACAAAGGTTTTGTTCTTCAAGCTGTGCGTGCAAAATATGGGTCTACATTTAATTATCATATTGTGGCCAAAGAATACGACAAAACCATTGTAGTTAAACAAGGTGAAGATTATCAAATGCGAGCTATGAGCCGAGTGGTGGTGTATGCTTTTCCCTTAGACGGGGACACGGTTAGAGTGGTGTCACAGATTGCTTTATTTGCTGCTGTTACAGCCTTTGCTCCTGCATCACTAGCTAAATCACCTTTTTTATTAGGATTTACTAGAGGTCTTTTAATTTATGGTGGCAGTCTTGCTTTAAATAAATTATTCCCTATTGATAACGGCAAACAAGCTCAAGAGAGTTTAAACTTTGGTGACAAGCAAAGAAATAATAACTTTGCACCAGGTGGGGCTGTTCCTAAAATTTACGGTAAGGTTTTATTTTTCCCTACAATATCCTCTAAGACTTTCTTTTCACCACAGCCATATAAATTAGCGCAAAATCAAGGGATTTTTAGTAGCTTTGAAGTGTACGCAGACAAAGAAGCACTGATATACACAGAAAGCTATTGTTTTGGTCGTGGGACCTTATTATTTGAAAACTTTTTCAAAGCTGACAAGGAAATGAAAAGTGAAGATTATTTTCTTCAATTAGCTGGGACTTTTTTCAAAGGTGACACACAGGGTTTAAAAATCGGTAACCCTTTTGAACCGCAAGGACCTACTTCTAGAGCGCCAAAATTAATCATTAAAGAAACTTCAAAGCCTTTTTTTTCAAAACCAGATGAAATTAAATTACCCAATCCTGACAATTTATTAAGTGTTGATGATGAGGTTACTTTTCAAGCTAACGACAACAATGCAAAAAGTTTGAGTTTAATATTTGAAACAGACAGCCGTGTTAAAACAGGTACTGATTATCTTCCAGACCCAAGATTTTTTTTAAAAGTACTCGAGAGAACTGAAGGGTCAACTGATGTAACTAGGTTTAACGAGGATTTAACTAACGATGAGGTGAGTTATACAATAAGACAAACCCAGCGTGGTGGCCTTCCTATAGTGCGATTATATCAATTAAAAAAACGGGTAGACCCTGGAAATAGAAGAGCAGAGTATTGGAAGCGAGGTTATGCTGATTTATTCCATACTAACGGCCTAAGTGTTAATTTTCAAATTAAAAATAAAGCTGGTGATTTTATAAACTTGCCAGAAAATTTATATAAAGGTGATAATTTGCAAAGAGAAAACCTTTTTGTTAAGCCTTTCAAAGACGCTTTAGAAGATTTTAACAGCGATAAAGGCTTCGCTCATTCTTCGCTAGTTTTTCAACAAAACATTAGTACAGAAGAATTATCTGCTCAAGTTATAGAGCATGAAAACATACCACAGCCCCCTCCAAACTCTAACTATTCATTACTGACCTCTTATCAACCCAGGTATGATTTAAATTTAAACTTCGACTTGGCCAAGATTGGCAGTGTAGTAAAAACTGAATATGGCTCTTTAGAGTACATAGGTGGAAAATCATATAAGCTTACTTTGAGTCATTTCTTTTTAACAAGTGTTATAAACCGAACAGAAGATAAAGACGATAACATAGTTTATAAGGGCAATTTGAAACCTATAAACGGGAAATTAAGATACCACAATGAGTTTCTAACAAATAACGCAGAACATTTTGAATTTTCACATAGCACAGGCGTGTTAGAGGATTACAAAACAGAAAGATTTAAAGATGTTGAAGTAAAAATGACAGTTACAAATATTGATTTTATTCGCGGTGTACAAAATGCTGAAACGACAATAACTGAAAGAGGAAATTTTAAACTAACAAGGGCTTTTTGGGAATACGCTTTTGACCACACACAACAAGTTAAAAAAGCATTCCCTGCTGATGAGAATAATTTATTAGTTACTCAAGACCTAGACGGTTACAATTCAAATAGCTTCTCCGCTATTGTTACTAATTTAATTCAAGTCCCTAGCAACATTTCAGACGATTATAGTATGCCTTTACCTCCAAGAGTGGAATTTCGTAACGCTGTAATTGCTAACAATGAACATAGAAACCCTGCTTATATTTGTTTAGATATGTTAAAAAATGCTGGGGAATTAAAGAAAATACCTAACTCGGGCTTAACCGACGCAACTATAGATTATGTATCTTTTGAAATATTTGCTAAAGCCTGCTCTACTCGAGGTCTTTTTTGTTCTGCTATTTTTGAAACTCAAGAAAACTTACAAACTTCTTTAGACTCTATTTCATTTGTTGGCCTTGCTAAGATTAAAAAAATCCTTGGCAAGTGGACTGCTGTATTGAGTTATAATTATGGTGCGCCGTCTAAAATGTTAACGCCTCAAAATTCTTCTAACTGGAGTTTTGGTTTTCCACAAGATAAGAAATACCACGGGGTTAAATTAAGTTACTTAGAAGAAAGCAACGCTAAGAATAAGCGTCAAAGTATTGCTTATTTTTCTAGTTACACCGAGTCTACAGCTAGTAATTTTTTTGACATAGCCGTTGTGGTGTCTTTAGAACAAGAGACGGCTCAAAAAATAGCTAATTTTTACAGGGATAGTCTTTTCAATCAGAAAGAACAATTTACCTGTGAGGTGGATATTAAGCAACTGGGCTTAAGTTTTGGCCAGTTAGTTTTAGTAGGAGGCTCGCCTATTGTTAACTCTGATATTGTTTCAGCTCGTGTGTCAAAAGTGAAAACTAAAGACGGGATTAAAACACTATCTTTTCAAGTAGGTATTAAATTAGAGCAAAATACAGATTATTATTTAACCGTTTATAAAACAACTGGTGAAATTTCTGACCTTAATGAAACATTTCAAGCCAAATTTAAAGGCGTTGTGGACAATATTAACAAATGCGTTGTTTCTGTTCAAGGTGTTGAGGTCTTGGTTAACTCTTTAGCTGTTGAAATACAAACTAAAAGCGGTGTACAATTATTTGAAGAGATAGCTATCTGTGGTTTAAGTAATTTTAATTTTGATGCGGGGGATATTATTTGTATTAAGAAAAACAACACAAGTCCTAAACCTTTCATTATTACAGATATTGTTCCAAAAGACGGGTTAAATTCGGCTGATATTACTTTACTTGAGCATACTACAATACCGCAAACAAATTTAGACAGAGGTTTATAAATGGGCAAAGAGTTAAAAGATTTTGACGATATAGGTTCAGAAATTTCTTCCGAAGAGATTTCTACTACCTCTTTAATAACACAAGAAGATGACGGTCGTGGCGGTAAAATAAGCGTCGAAAGACTTGGTGAGCTGTTAAACACTGGTGGCGGTGGCGGTGGCGGTGGATTAACTCCTACTCAAGCTACAAAACTAGCAGGTATTGCTCCAGGTGCTGAAGTAAATGTTCAATCTGATTGGAACGCTACAAGTGGTGATTCATTCATCTTAAACAAACCAGATATTCCTACTGATGGTGGTGGAGATACTTCAAGAAATACAAAAGTTCCAGCAGTTCCAGATGTTGCAACAGGAGACAGTACTATTGCTCCGACAATCAACAGTCC
>VSKX01023155.1_pt1 | contig 18048 bp, 18 predicted proteins | sample 4799481 | NCBI WGS metagenome assembly VSKX01 (sample SAMN12179537, study PRJNA552185) | sponge metagenome | biome: deep-sea hydrothermal plumes; feature: spots directly above weak diffusing fluid; material: sea water; isolation source: sponge from the Swan site of a hydrothermal vent ...
GGGGAGGGGGGCGGGGGAGGGGGGAGGGTAGGACAATCTAAAGCTGATACAGTGTATGATTATGTTTCTCACTCACCACATCTTGTCCCTGTTTTTCTAAGTCTACTACAGCCATGTCCAGAATGGGCCCTATGTTACTGGCGCTCTCCAGCACCTGCAGGTACCCTCCACTCTCGTCCGCCTCACTCAATAACTGGCAACAAACAACGACAATATGATGCTACTCGATATATAGTGCTAGCTCACTTTGACGAGCTGTGGGTCTCCGAAAGTAGAGCCCACAAAGACGACGCCGTTGTCTAGATACGCAAGGGTAGAGGGAGAAACCACTTCCCCCAACAGCTCGAGCTTGAGTCCTGTCACACGCTCCACACCCTCCACACACTTCCCTCCGTCACACTCCACAAAAAGCATGAACAGACGCCCACGCGAGTCACCAAGGAGACAGCGAGTACTGTCAACCAGATAGAGACAGCTCACCACCAGCGCCTGCAAACCACAACAAAAGCAACACGCACCGACACTATATAATGATAAAAACACAATAACTCCATAAATGTTGAAGCAATAAAAATTACTGGCAAGACGTAAACCCTTAATTTTCGTGCGATAAAATTTCGGCATTAATTACCTGTATGTCGTGCACTAGTTAAATGTTATGAACATCTATTTTCGTGGATTTTCTTCAACACGAAAAAAACGAAATTTATCACGCCACAAATATTTCAGTAGGCTATAAATACACAGTGATTTTACAGCAATTGTAAGAAGCTCCGGGACCCCCAAAGTACACAGCCCAGCAATGAATACCTTGATGATGGGATTGTCAATGGCATGCTGAACTTCTTGACTGTAATAGGCTATTGTTTCCTCGCCAACCACAAGTGCTCCACCCACAGGAAGTGGGAGTGTCTGAATCATCGAAGCTTGAGGCTCAACGGTGAACTTCTTCCACGAGTTTCTCTCTCTGTCTTTGTTTTTGAGGGAAATGGACACACTCTTCAGCACACGACCATCAGCCTCCTGGACATTCAACAATCACCGTATCACACAACAGACCATAACAACATGACCTTCTACTCTCAATGTGTCTAGAGGTGAGTGTGTACTGATCACTAATAATGGAATGCCCACAACTGTTGTACCTTCGACTGGTGACAGTGTGGAAATATAATTGAAGACACGGTACTGTACTACACATTCAAACACAGTTACTGTACTACACAGTCAAACACACATAAACACAATCTCTCTGCTATCACAGAGTCTAGGTTATACCATTCACAAGTTTCTTTAATTAATTATTATGCTTCAAAATCTGTAGATCAAAGTTTGTCTCTGAAACGAGGGAAGAGCTCACCTCAGCAAGGTAGGCAATGGTGGGCTGCTCAAACCCATGAAGGAACTGCAAGTCAATGGCGTACTGATCATCTAGTCTAATATTGAACGCCGTCAGCTTATCCCCCGAGTCCAACTGGAGTGGCACCACTTTGAGGAGACCCGCGTACAAATGGAGAGCAATCATTCGACAGTCCGGGTCCACAGTGCCAATCTCACGACCATCTGTTACACGACCCACTCTATCCTAAAGAGCATGAGATATGACATCATCAACACATGTACATGAGTGAATTACTGAGGTACGACGTGTGTGGAGCAATTAACGCAAAATTGCACATTCCAGTCACGTGAATACTGCTGTCAGAGTTGAGAAAACGTCACGCGAGGACTTAGCACAAATTGCTTCACGCATGTCGTACCCCCCCCCCCCCCCCCCCGAGTTCTCACTACTTCACCTAGGAATAAATAGTATGTTAGCACTGCATAAAATAATTATGCATTGGGATGGGCTAGGGGTTGGGTTAGGGCTGGGCTAGTACATATCAAATAGTGTATTGTATTGAATGCTAACATACTCCCAATCCTCGTGTGTTCTCACTAACTGTATCTCGTTTACATACCTTGATGTCTCCGTGAGCTCTAGTAACGATCTCTCCACTCTTACTGTCGTACGAGACGACTGCCAGGTGGTAGCGAGCCGTCATAAACACAAGCAGGTCCTGGGGCTCCCCCTACACACACAGTAACACAGTGCATATATAGCATATATAGTGATATGGGTGGGCCTGGGGCTCCCCCTACATACACAGTAACACAGTGCATATAGTGATATGGGTGGGCCTGGGGCTCCCCCTACACACAAAGTAACACAGTGCATATAGTGATATAGGTGGGCCTGGGTATATAACTGTGACACAGTGCATATAGTGATATGGGTGGGCCTGGGTATATAACTGTGAGCAATGTACTTTGGGTCTCATTAGCTGCATAATTGATATTCTGCCGTAGATGGAGGCCTCCAGCATAGGCTTGAGGCCCTCTGGAGTGACCAGTGTCACTACAATGCTGCTGCCCTTGGCTTGAATGAGATTCAGATCAGTTGGAGAGGTGAAATTGCCAACCACGGCCTTTGTTACTGCCGTGGGCTTGTAAGCAGTCACAATGTAATTGCAGCTCATCTTTTATACTTCAACACAAACTGAAAAAATTACTATCTTTTTCAAGTTTTTTAATGAATGGTGCCATGTGCATGTACAAGGCTGGGTTTGGGGCGTGGCTTGTGTTGCTGGCCGGCCAGGGTGGGGGGAGGGGCTGGTAGAGCTTCCTAGCTAGCTAGCTCGAGTAATGGAGAGGCGTGTGGTTGTCCTTGTAGGAGGCAAGGAAAGAATTGTGAGCACTATTGGATGGTCTGAAACAGCCGAGGATGTCATCAAGAGGTTAGGTAGACAAAGAAACTTGCAACAAAGATATCAGTGTACCCACTGCACTGTGCTGTAATCTAGTATAAACATTGACAATTTAATATTTATTAGGCCCTCTCTATCTAAGACAATCTCCTTTATATGTACAGACTTGCACCTCAATCCCAGAGCAGTTCATCCTACATTCTCCTCGAGAGCTGGAGGGGCTGCTCTCGAATGATTGGTCCAAAAGAGAGAGTAGCAAAAGTCTTGGATGGGTGGGGGTTTGGGACCCAGCAGCCTTTTCTACAGCTAATCAAGAAAATATCCAACAAACTTTACAAGCCAAGAAGGTAGAAAAATTACTCTGAAACAAATATGGTTGCCTAGCTAGCTATATAATGATTGCACCATCTTATAGAATAAAGAGGCGTTATCACTGCTGCAAAGTTGCTGCAAGAAAGAGAGATCCACCCACACCATTGAAACCTCACTCCAAGAAAGCCAAGCTGCAAGACATCAGTGCCACCATCACAAAACTACGAAAGCAGTGGCTGGACTATAAGGCTCTCACAGTTCCAAGCCACCAACCACAAAATCAGGTAGTAATTTGATCAGTCAAAATGGGCCCACGTACTATAAGCGATAATAGCCTTATAATGAAGTTCTAAGCCTAAAGGCTGGTTTAATTATGACGCTAGCGTCATAATGCTGACGCTATGCTGATCCTATGCTGGAATAGAACATTGTTTTATAAACCAGCCTTAATTGTAGCTAACATTTACGTTCTTGTGTGTGTCTTTTATTGCAGTTGTCTCTGGCAACAGATGTCAACTCTCTCCCTCCTGAACTCGAGGATGATTTTGTGGCTTTACAAGAAGCTCTCATTGAAGAAGAAAAAGAAAAATCTGATCTCCAGAGACGAAAAGAGGAGCTTCACCAGAACATCCTGTCACAGCAACGAGAGCTGGATACTTTAATGAAATCCATATCTACACTAGAGGCTCAGGTATTAAGATACACATGATAGCTATGCTATCGAGGCTCACACATTTACTTAATACTTGTGTGTGCAGGTAAAGAATGAAGAACACAAGATAGCTCGGTTGGTAGAGACCACAGGACCGCCGGAGCTTGAAAGTGCTCAGAAGGAAGTGACAAAACTACAGAACGACTTCAACGTTAGAACCAAGCTCAACAAACTGCAGTCATCTAAGGTGATTACAATTTTGTCATATTGTACATACTCGGACTCTGTATGCAAGTGTGGTTGGTTTGTTTTCTGCATATCTAGAGGAAACACTTTGAAGAACATTATACCGTATACCGGGAAATATTGGCGAGGTTTATAAATTGGTGAATTTTGGTATATGGAACGCCAAATTTAAAACTCCAGCCTGCTCCTACATGTGTGTGAACGTGTACTGTTCGACATTACGTAATATTTATGATCACGATCGCCAAAATTAAATTTTGAGGCCATTTGCCAAATTTAATAGCTATGCCATCGAGGCTCATGAGTAACTTGCACACACTCGCCAATATTTTCCGCTATACGGTATAGCAGCTGCATGCTTATCGATATTGTACTTGACTTTTTATACAGATACAAGAGGTTAACAAAAACATTCTGAAAGTTGAACAAGAAACTGACGAAATAAACAAAAAGATAGCAACACTCAGACTGGAAACACATTTATGAAACTATCTACGTGCTTTTTTATCGTTTTTTGTGAGCTAGGTGATAAGTTGCTAATGTTTCTTTGCTCAAACTTGATGGAGCACCCGTCAATAAGTCTTGACCTCGATTAGATTTAGGGAAAGCCAACACATCTCGCACATTGTTGCACTGACAGAGAACAGCCATTAGTCGGTCAAAACCTAGAGAGATTTATCAATTGTGAACAAACCGTACTCACCACACAATACATGTACGTACAACACTCTGTCTACAAAGTGACCATTACTGTATATACAGTTTAACACAATACATGTATGTACACTCTGTCTACAAAGTGACCATTACTGTATATACATGCAGTTTAACGGGAAATTGGATTTTATTTTCGTTACGGAGAGCCTCAAAACAATTAACCTACGAAAATCTAGACAATAAGCTACTATGATGACGTGCTCAAGGCATACAAACCACAAAAATACGATTTCAAGGCCTGATAACGAAAATTTAACCGAACGAAAATTTCCCGCTATACGGTACAGTTACATTACTTGTACCTAGAGCAATCCCACCATGTGGGGGACAGCCAGAAGATAGCCCCCTCAATAGATGAGAGAACTCGTCAACAGGGACCTGCACAGAATCAGCAAGATATCAACTGTCACCACATGCATGCACATCTTATACATCCTGTACAGTGGTGTCTAAGCAAGTGGCTTCATACACACTCTACCTTGAGTATATTCTGAAATACGTGTTTTTGCAAGTCCTCCGTGTGGATTCGTATAGATCCTCCTCCAATCTCTACCCCGTTAACAACAAGATCATAGTGTAAACTGCGTATCTAGAGATATGTTGTACTTCAATATTTTTTTGTTCACCGATAAGAATTTACGTTTTCCAGTTTGGACTCATCTGTTGAATACAGTAACTGCTTGTGGTCAGGGTGTGGGGCCGTGAACGGGTGATGACTAGATTCCACTGTGTGTGGATGAGGAGGTGCATCATAGTGTAGCTGGTAATGGATCTCTTACACTCAAAAGTGTGTTCGTTTCTTGTAAACAGAGGAAAATCCACAACCCACATAAAGTTCAGTCTGCTGGAATCTGAAGTGTCTTCTCTTGTATCTGGCTTGTCACTGTTGTACTACAATATATCTCACACAATGTGGACACGTGTACATGCATGCCCACCAACCTTTTCCATGGCAGTGTTGTGGGTCATTCTGGGGAATGGCGCGGGTGGGACGTGGAGGTGTGGTGTGAGTTTTGCGAGGGTGGTGGAGAGGAGTCCTTCGATAATTCCAATCACACCTTCCATATCCACAAACGACATCTCAAGATCAACCTGACATTGATCACATACATCAACAACATATGTACACAAACTGAAGCAACACTAAGTTAACGTACTTGAGTGAACTCTGGCTGTCTATCTGCTCTCATGTCCTCGTCTCTATAACAACGAGCAAACTGAAAGTAGCGATCAAAGCCTCCAACCATGAGCAACTGCTTAAACTATTGAAAAAACAACAACCTATGCTTGAAAAACAGATACACCAAAAGTTAAATACCTGCTGTGGACTCTGTGCTAGAGAGTAGAATTTGCCAGGTGTTCTTGTGGGTACAATAAACTCTCTTGCGCCCTGTAATGGTTTTACATACACGGAGAGTGCTCTGTGAAATCTAGACTTACTTCAGACGTCCTCTTGAAGAGAGTAGGTGTTTCTATTTCCACAAAATCTGTTACGAATAAAGAACGTGGAGTAACAACCAGTTGACTATATTTCTTACTGTGGTTGTGTACAAGATATTCTCGCATTGCCATGGCAACTTTCGACCGTAGTCTTAGATTATCCTGAATACTTGAAAAACGCAATGCCAGCTGCCTCTCACGCAACTGCAACTCTTCTGTTACCTGAATAATTGAGAATCCCTCAACACTTAAAAGTGAAGAGAGCACATTGCACTTACCGAGGGCCCTTTTGTGGACGGTAGAAACGGAAGTTTAGAAGAAATCTCGTTCAGGACTTTCAGAGTGTTTACCTCCACTTCCACATCACCTTTTATATAAGGTATCGACAACAAATTAAGTAGAAGCACGATACAATTATAACAATGTGTACTCACCGGTTTCCATCTTTGGATTACGGTCTTTCTCCGGCCGTGCTTTCACTATACCCTCTGCCATGACAACTGTCTCTGTACGCAGTGACTCAACGACCCGTGCCCATTTCTTGGAGTCACAAGTTAGCTGTACAGTACCAGAATGGTCACCAAGGGGAATGAATGCTACGTCAATCTCTCCACCAAGCAATCTGAAGGACATTTTGACAAAAAAAATTATTTCAATTTAATTGCAAAAGGGTAGGCCAGGTAGCTCAAACGGCTAACGAAAATGAAAAGGACCTCATTGCCTATTTATAGGTTGAACACCTTTTTTTCTTAGTCCATCCACACAGTGTGACATGATCACCGACATTGACCACTGACAGCTCTCCACAGAGGTGACTTCTGTAGCTATGACTAGTGCAGCTGCCAAATGCTAAGGGAAAGTTAGTAGCTTGATGGGCCGAGTAGCAATTTGATAGCACTTACAGCGAATTAGAGGCCACGTACTTCTTGCCACAAGCCATCTGAAGGAAAGCATCTTGGAAGTTTTTACTACTGGGGTCCACGTGGGTAGTGTAGAAAGAGGCACGCCCACAAAGAAGGGGAGGGGCTGCAACATGGTGCACTCTATTTAGAATTCCGTGCGTTTGAAAGTGTAGCACACAAAATGCAAAATTAATATGGCAGCCTATCCTGGCATAAAACCAATGCTGGAGTTTGTACATGTCCCTGAGGTAGTAGAGGGTCGACCCAGAAGAAGACGATGTACTATTAAAACACCCAAAAATCCAAGAGTAAAAGCAGTACCTCTAGATCACGAGAGTCAGCAGCCATTCATCAAATGGGTTAGTAAACTTCCTATTTCTTGGTGCTAATGTTATAATATATTTATCTTATTGCCTAGATTTCGCCTCAATTTAATATCGTAGGAGCTCAAACTCGTGTCAGACGTAGGCCCAAAGCCCAGAGAGGTGTTATAAAAATTAAAAGCAGTAAGAGAGTAGTTCAGCCATTGGAACTAGAGGAGGAGGACAGCCCTCATATATCTATCTATCCTAGCCTTGCTCCACATATTGTTAACAAAAAAGCCATTCAATCAATGAGCATGCAGACAGTAGAAAATGAAGAAACCTCTGAGCAAAGAACAGATTCTCTAATCATGGACTTATCTCAAACGCACGTCTCTCAAGATAATGACCAAACCGTTCCTGATGTGACTACTGCTGACCAAACTGTTCCTGATGTAACAACTGTAGAAGATGCACAGCATACAATGGATGATTTCCCAGTGGAAGACCTCAGTGCTCTTGTGGGGAACATGTCTCTTGATGAAGTTGTATCCGTGGACAATAATACAACACAGTTAGCAAAAATGGCCACTACCTGCTGTCCCCACAAAGAGCCAGAACTCTTTCAACCCCCCTCTACCAGCACCCCCTGTCGTGATTGCAGTACTCTGCCCCCCTCTGCCAGTACCCCCTGTCGTGATTGCAGTACTCTGCCCCCCTCTACCAGTACCCCCTGTCATAATTGCAGTACTCTGCCCCCCTCTGCCAGTACCCCCTGTCGTAATTGCAGTACTCTGCCCCCCTCTACTGCCCCCTCTACTAAGCCATGTGAACCGTCACAATTCTCTAATCTAAACTCGAACTTTGTACTCCAAATGACAGAAACTACTGACGATAACTCTGAAGATGAACAGTTAGATGATTACGAGACAAGCAGTGACCTTGATATGATTCTGGCTGTTGAAACACCTCAACATTTGTGGCACTCACCTGAAGTGAAAGTTGTAGACAATACTTTTTCATAAATTTATCATTAACATTTCTCATAATTAATTACACGTACATACAGTTGAATACTGTCGCTATAGCGGGAAATGTTCGTTTAACGAAAATTTCCCTGTTGGTGTAAACTATCTAATTATCCGAAAAGGTTTATAAAGTATTTTTAAAATCCACAACGAGGCAGGCTTTGTATCTTGAGGGTCACTGAAAGATAGGATAAGAGAGAAGAAAACAAGCATTGACCAGCTCAAGGAGCACAGGAAGGAAGCTATATGTACATTTACGTGAAGAGATCCTCATAGAGCTTAAATAAAGGATAGTATGGGTGAGTTATGGCGCTGTAGTTACCTGTACTGTATAAGCTAGCTGAATTACCCGTAAATATAAAATGTACTGACTCTACAATGCTAGACTAGACACTGACTTTGTGCACTCTTCCCATACACACCCATTGCAGGAGGTTTCTTTTCCCGGTTATTTGGTGGATTATGGGGTGGCAAGGAATTGCGTATCCTAATTCTAGGTCTAGACGGAGCAGGCAAGACCACCATTCTGTACAGACTGCAAGTGGGGGAGGTCGTCACGACCATTCCAAGTGAGCTCCCTCTATCTATCTATCTATCTGTCCTCGCTGTTTTTCTCTGTTAGTGATCGACCATTTCTTCCCACACAGCTATCGGGTTCAACGTAGAGACTGTAACGTACAAGAACCTCAAGTTCCAAGGTTGAAAATAATATTATGCAATTGGTGTTTAATCTATACTGTGGCAGTGCTGCTACAAAAGCACTGGGTAATTAATATCGTGTTGTTTTTTATTCTTCTGTGGCAGTGCTGCTACAAAAGCAGTGGGTAATTAATATGATTATCATGTTGTTTTATTCTTGACAGTGTGGGACTTAGGTGGTCAGACAAGTATTCGGCCTTATTGGCGTTGTTACTATGCCAACACGGATGCCATCATCTACGTTGTGGACAGTGCTGACAGAGATAGACTGGCCATCTCAAAGTCAGAGCTCGTCTCTATGTTAGAGGTGTGTGTGTGATATCACTGTAGGTAACTGTTCGAAACTTTACCCCTTCCTCTAAATTTCCATGACATCAACTTTTAACTTGAGTGTAGGATTGCTATCTCATATTGTATTCGTAGCATTATCTTGTCTCCCTCTCTGTAGGAAGATGAGCTGAAGACGGCCATGTTGATGGTGTTTGCTAACAAGCAGGACATAGAGGGGGCCATGACACCCTCTGAGATATCCACTGCTCTTGGTCTCTCAGCTCTCAAGAGCAGAACATGGGCCATCTTCAAGACCTCCGCCACCAAGGGAGAGGGACTAGAGGAAGCCATGGAATGGTGAGTTATCCTCCCACTATCCCACACTATACCATTGGAAATAATATTATAGTAGTGTGTATCTTTAAATATTTTTGTTAGCTTTACTAGTACTGGTTTTTGCTTTCATTTTACATAGTCCTGTTGTGAGTGTTCCATTCACTGTATATTATATACATATTATACATAATACATGTGGTGCTAATGTTTTTCTTCTCTCTCACAGGTTAGTGAATGCTCTCAAAGGAACCTCTTGACAGTGAAGAGGCTAGTTCTATTTTAATTTTCACATTCTTTACACAAAACTGCACTGAATTTCGTGTAACAGCTAACATTATGTACTCTGCTGCTATTCCAATGCTCTGTACACCTAATGCTAGTTGACCTGTATCTAATTGACACGAACACAGTAAAATGATATATAATTGTTTCTCATCACGATAACGTCACCAAAAGATATTAGGGAAATTGGCATGGGAACTTGAATTTGTTTAGTTAAAAGTATTATACAATAATGGTATTATTAACCCAGGCCATAGGCCTGGCACTGAATAGCCTGTAAGAGTTTTTTCTTGAGTGTGGAGTAGGAGGGATAGAGAGGAAGAGACATCCGTTGACTGCAGGTGGAGGCCACTGGAAGAGAGTCCAGATCAGAGCTGTTGATGACGTCGATAGTGATTGCTATAGCTGTGTGTGTGTTGTGTGTTGTGTGTGTGTGTGTGTGTGTGTGTACATGGTCAACAGTCCGAACACAATCCCTGTACAGTAAACTCCCTTTTAATGGACACCTTCAATAAGGCTATAGAGGACACCGTATAGCGGGAAATGTTCGTTGGGGGTTAAATTTTCGTTATCAGGCCTTCAAAGCATATTTTCGTGGTCTTATTTTTGTTGTATGCCCTGAGCACACCATTGCAGTAGCCTACTGTCCTATTAGAATGTCCAGATTTTCACAGGTTAATTTGTTTTATGATTCTTCGTACGAAAGTTTCCGCTATAATTATGGTATACAACAAAAGTTCCTCCATAGAGGACACTCTCTCAATAAAGGACAAAGCTGCCGAACCAAAAGTGTCCGTTATTGGAGCTGTATATACTAAAATGTCTGTTTTTGTCCCAGAAAAAAAGTTAGCGTGTGTGTGTGTGTGTGTGTGTGGGAGGGAGGGGGTACCCCAACGTTACTTGTCAAAACATCCTGTACACAGTGTACATAAACAAGGGTAGCATAAAAGATACAGTGAAGACATAATACAAGGCCACAAGTATTTTATACAGACACCACAGAAGCTAAACGAGTTCTTGTAAATTTTTCAAGAACTTACGAGCGTCGGCGTTGGTGATATCAGAGGTTGCTGGGAGAGCTGCAGAGCCAGTGGAAAAATAGAGCAGTTGCTGACGTTGAGTGTTGTTCATGTTCTTCACTACTCGCCAAAACATCCTGTATAGGAAAGGGGAGGGGTTAGTTATTATGGTACACACTGGATTTATCTCACCCTTTTGGGATGTCAAATTTTTTTATGGATTTTTGCACCATCACACAACTCTAATCTAAAGACATAATTAGAAAGGCCTTCTCAAGAGTTACTGAATGCATACTTCAGTTTTGAAATTGAACGATCAAAACACAAGTTATAGGTGCCAAAACAGGCCAATTTCAGCAAGGCCTTGTGTTTATTGGTCAATCACAGGACTCCGCATCATTGGAAAGGCTTTTCAAAGAGAAAAAAGTTGTTATGATCACCCACCTCTCAAAGTTCTGTCTAAACTGGCTGGAGCCTGCGTGAGTATGGTTAAATCTGACTACAGTCTTCAACCTTGTCAAGGAAATATCCATAGATCCTCCAGACAGAAGCAATTGGAAATCCTAAAAAAAAATTTTTTTCCGTTTTACGCACATAAATTATTCTAGATACACTATACAACTCACTTCTGCATTGAGTGAGGAGAGAAGCTCTGGGGGCACTATGTCATTTAACCCTTCCTTCATGGCTTTCAACTCTTCCTTGACGCAGCCAACCATTGTAAACATGGCATATAGCCTGCAAAATGCACGACAAAGGCATATAAACCACTTGTTCATTTGAAGTAGGCTCACCTCACATACTCATGGACTCTATCTGGCGTTACAGGAATCTTGGAACCTCCTTGTATCAGGTCAACCAACACTGGTTCAGAGAACTGATTGCTGAGTGGTGCCTGCACGCACGTGTACATAAACGATATCGATCAGCAATGACAACAAGAGCACTTGTGGCGCAATTGGTTAGCGCGTTCGGCTGTTAACCGAAAGGTTGCTGGTTCAAGCCCAGCCAGGTGCGATTATATTTTTCTTTTTTTTTATATTTTTTCTGACGTATGGTAGGTACATTATTATGTTTGTACCCACCTCAAAGTAACAGCCATAGGTTGCAATAAACTCCTCACTATCTTTTTTATCCACCTCCATATCCACCATCATTCTACGCATTCCTTCATACAGGTCAGCATTATAGAATGCCAAATCGTGCCAGGCAATAACTCTGTAGAAGCAAGAAAAATATAAAGAGCTCTCTGGGTTCAAACATTTTTTACCTCCCCAAAAGAAACTTGGCCACGTGTCTGCACAGTGTGAGAGGGATGTTATACTTGAACCACAGACAGAGCCCAATGAAACGACCAATGGACAGAAAAGTCGAGCTCCTTTGTGCCTACACAAACATACAAACATTCCTCACAACAACATTACAGAACTGAGAGATGTACACAAAAGCTTATTGTAAAGCCAGGACTAAGTGGGTATATTTGTGCAAGCAAATTTGGGTCAATAGCAACGATTGTGCTTTCTGTGTGTTCTATTTTCACTTGCAAAATTAAAAGGGGACTCCCACTAGTTATTTTGTTTGCAAAAGCCATTATTCGTTTTTATTTATGATGGTGAACACACCTTGATCTTGGCTTGCGCTGAGGAGTGAGGGGCCAGGAACGGACAGGGGGCATACGCTCCGAGTTGCTCCGGTAACTTGCCGGGTTGATGCAGGAGGCGACCTAGTTTGTTGATAGGTGGTTTACTGAGGTCAGAGTTGATGAGGTCGTTGGCAAAGGAGGCAAAGAAACCTCTGTTCACTCCTGGTCCAGAGCCATCCTCACCCTCAAACTTGACACGGATAGACGAGTAGTGAAACCGAGGCATCTGCAAATATCATTAAAAAGCTACGTAATTATGAAGCCATGGGATAAAAGCACTCTTTCTTTTGTAGTCCCACAAACTGTTATGCTTACCATCTGCCTCACCACAATAACATATACTACCATCTGCCATAATCAATATAATATTTGTACCAAAACCCGCATATAAGTGCACTGGGAACCCCATGCACCACATGCCATCTGTCTTATAGCGACTCACGGCTTCACAGAAATTGGGCTCTAAGATCAATTGTGGCACATAATTATTACCACCAACCAACAACGCAGTGAGTATAAAAAGGCAACCAATTGCCTGTCACATAACCCAACCAGTGGCTGCAAGTAACCGCCAGCAAAAAAGAAAGCAGTATGGAACGAACAAAAGCACCATTATTCTTGCTCACCCTGCTTGCAATTGTGGAGCTAACGGCAGCAATATCAAGTACAAATCTTGGCAATGGCTTGCTCTACAGCTTGGACTCTACTCAGGATACTTGGGTATACCCAACCCAAGGAGGAGGGAACAATGCCCTGATTGTTGGGAAACATCCACAATATCCAAAGAAGAGATTTTTGATCGAATTCGAAAATCTGCCTAGTAGAGGCTGCAAATTTGTTAAATGGGCAAAGATGTACGTGTACTTTTGGTATGCTCACAAAGCTAGTTGGCAAAGCGTTCAAAGTGTACCGTACATTGAACGAGACCTAGCAGTGCATCAAGTGAAGAAGCCATGGAAAGAATATGAAGTAACCAGCATCAATAGCCAGTCTGGAGCACCATGGAGTCAACCTTATCTTGCACTCGATGATTCCGATGCTGCTACATACAGTCAAGACACAGTCACCATATTCACTGGTCGGCCAGCTGGCTATGTGGAGTTTGACATCACAGAAGCCATGCGAAACTGGAAAAACGGTCAGCCTAACTACGGCCTGTTGGTATGGGCTACAAACGAAGATGTAGATGGAAGAGATTTGCGATTCTATAGTCGAAACAATAATGGGAATAATCCACAAGTAAAGGTTTTGTGCAACTAATGAGCTGCCTAAAAACTGAAGGAAACAATTTTAGCTGCAGTAGACAAAATTAATAGTGCTTCAAATACAGTTTGACTTTTATATGTGCTATCATTATTTTGCATTTTGCTGCAATAATGTGATCAGCTAATGGGGCTTAGTCAGCTCTAGAGACGTAAATACACAAGTTATAATAAAGGATGACTCACGCCTATAAGGAGGTCGAGGGAGTCCTGTAAGAGGTGGTCTCGTCTCACTCGTATGGAGAACGTGTTAGAGACAGTACGAGACCAGTCACGTGACGTCTGAGTCTCACTGAACAGCTGGGACACTTGGTGACGAAACCTGACACATTAAGAAGAGAACACAATCAATCAGACACACACACACCAGCAGATACAACAAGTACAGTGTACACACACAATCCAGCACAGACAGCTTGTGATAGTCAGCTAAAGTCTATTCGCGTTCACCTGGTCCGTCCCCGGAAGTAAAATGTACATTCACTGATAAATTAACTGCTAGAAGAGATAGTTAGAAGCGGCGTTTAATTAGAAACAGAATGGTACTTGAAATATCAAAGTATGACTAAAATACAGTGCAAAAACTGAAGACCAGGCAAACGCGATTAAACTTTAGCTAAGGGCATAGCTCTGTGGGAGGTTAGTACATGCAACATATAGCTCTGTGGGGGGTTGTCGTGTACGATTTACGCAGGAATAGACTTGAATCTTCTTCACCCGACAATACCGCACGAGCAATTTTGCCTGCTTTACGTGTATTGTGAACCCGCCTTTAAGTCGTTGCACATGGACTATGACCAAACAATGCTTAACAAACCTTGCCATTCTGCTGGCAAATCCTGCCTTTGAGTTGAGGAAATTTGATCTCTCTCCTCCTGGGCCCTCAGCCAGGAAGATGTGAGCAAACACGCTAATGGTTGCACTCCACCTCTGGTGAACGAGCTCTGTGGTCCAGCCCGTGGAAATGGAACCAGACACACTACATAAAGCAATAGCATTGGAGCTGAATCATGGTTACTTGAGTCAGAGAACAAACCCTCTACTCAAATGAGAGCAAAATATTGTATATACATACCTCGAGCCGTTTTTTGAATAGCTAACAGGAAGCGTGCTCTTGTTAGACTCCTCCCCCTTGCCCCCACCCCCTACACCGTCAGCTCCTCCCCCGGCACCAAACAGCTGCTCTCTCTGGGCGTACGGTTGCAGCAGGTGTGGCTGCTTGGCCAGAGGATAGGTCTCCACGGGATGATTAAATGCCTCCTTCTCGTCTCCAAAGAACTGATCGTTTGATCGTTTAACCTCCTCTTCTGAATTGAGGCTCACCGACTCTGTGCGGGCAAAGAAGGTATCTCTCTCCGACTGGCTCTGCTCTGACAAGGGCTGACTCGAGAGGAGAGCGGAGATGGGCTTCATGGGGAGATGTGCCAACAGGTAGAGAAGACTGTCCAAGCAGTACACCACATGCTCATAACTAGAGAGAAAAAATTGTCAAAAATGAAAACATGAAAAATGCACTACACACACACAGTTTACATACATCTGATAGGAGACAGTCTGCAAACGTAACATTTATACTGACACTGTACAGTACACACTATTCACGTTGAGAAGTCCAAAACGTTCACGGTTATAACTCTGCACTCGAACATGCTCTCGATGCGCAATTTGCAGCATTAGATTCGTCGCCCTTTGCCGAGTAGAATGATTGTAATTTCATTATAATAGGACTTGGAATTATGTTCTACATCTATAACTTTACTTCTTGGGACTTCTTAACGTGAATAGTACAGTATTGATTTTAGTTTGAAAGGTACTAACAAAGAGTACTCGTAGCAAATCTCACCCATAGAGGTCCAGCACTGGCAGACTTTGATGGCCCTCCTGTGTGTGCGAGCGAATGAGGTACGCAATGTACTCACTCGGAGTGGACCCCACGAAACTACGCGTGGTCCGTCCGGGGCGTCGACTGTTTCCTCCTTGCCTGCCTCCAGTACGCAGTGACATTACATGACGCTGTGTGATAATTTCGATTCCTAGGTTTCAGAGTACGTATGTACGTAGGACTCACCTCTGTGTCAAATTCTACGCCTCTCTGCAGTTGTCCCTCGGCTACGTCCAGCACGCTTACCACCCAGCCCCAGGTCTTGTCTAGCGTGTTCATCCCTCGCTGTATCAACAGTTGACTGGTCGCAGACGGTAACGAGAGAGATGTCTGGTGACAAAATCATGTACATATAAAATAGTCACACGATCGAGGGACTGTACGTACTTCGCTGGATTGTTGGTGGTCACAGATATGTCGTGCAATGTCCACTAGATCTTTAACCAGTCGAGCAAACGTTCGGGACAGAAACCCAGAGCCAAACCGTATACTAGGTATACTAGCCAGTGGGATCCCAGTTTCAGCACTAGCCTGTACACAGAAACAACACAACACCCTTTAGAAGAAAATAGACAAGGAGATAGTACAGCTCCTACAAGACTTTGAGCTACCTGTAGATCTACACGTATAACAGATCTGTAGATCTTTGTATAACAGAACCGTAGATCTAAACGTATGTAGAATGTATAATTGAGATAGTATAAGTAAACTCTTAGCTAGAGAGGGAACTCTCACCAGAGAGATGTTAGCCATGACGTTCTGATGGTTGCTACTAGAGCTGGTCTCCCCAATCCTCCGTCCATCCAGTGCCCAGGCGTATGGGTAAATGTCCTCTAACCTTTCCTCGTCACTCTCTTCTGATTGGACGACAGCATCGCCTTCAAACTGGTACATCATTCCCGGCAAAGACGGGAACTCATCATCGTCTGATTGGTCCGAATCTAGATCCAGGAATGCGAATGGCTGCGTGGGAATGGAATGCGTGGAGCGGTTGAAATTGTGCGAGTCCACGGTAGCACTCAAACGAGACGGTTCCTCCTGATCGGATACGTCCATATCACTCTCCCCACCATCACCAGCCTCACAACCTCCGCCCACACATGGTGAAGGAGTGAGGACGACACCAGCCATGGGAGGATGGTCCGTCATAGTGTCACCTGATCTAGAGGTGCGACTATGAGCTGTACGAGTGTGTATCAGTCTGGACAGGGACGGCGGTACAGAGCCAGCAGTGGAGCTCCTGTGTTGATAAACACACAGACACCACATGACTGAATACACTAGCAATGATCCGTGATTAATTGCACTTGAACTGCGTGTACAGTAAAAACAGTAAAGGTACAGAGCCAGCAGTGGAGCTCCTGTTAGACTTTAGCAATCATCCGTGGACACTAGCAAATGATCCGTGATTAATTGCACATGTAGTGCGTGTACAGTAAAACCAGTAAAGGTACAGAGCCAGCAGTGGAGCTCCTGTGTTAAACACACAGACACCACATGACTGGAATACACTAGCAATTATCCGTGATTAATTGCACATGTACTGGGTGTACAGTAAAACCAGTAAAGATACAGAGCCAGCAGTAGAGCTCCTGTTAGACTTTAGCAATGATCCGTGGACACTAGCAATGATCCGTGAATAATTGCACATACATGTACCACGTGTACAGTAAAACCACAGCAAGGGTATTCCACAAGAACAATGAGCTACGTACATACGCACTACAACAGCTGAACAGTCATTTCAAACATTATGTTATCATCTGCCAGGGCTATCAAAGAGCTAGCTACACAATAGCCTCATTCCGAGGCCAGCACATCCACTGACCTACCTGCGTGAGTAAGAGGGTGTGTACACCCACTGACCTACCTGCGTGAGTAAGAGGGTGTGTAGCCGTAGGAGGAAGCTTGTTGATACTCTGAGGCCACTGAGCTGGCTCCGAGAGGTTTAGCCACACCCAGTCTCACCGGGGAAACGGAGGCTTCGGCAGCTGCTACCATACTACCAACTGATAGCCACGAGAAACGAGACAGAACGGACCTACGGGAAAGAGGAGGAGGATGGGGAGGGGGTACCAATTGTGTAATAATACTCATTTTGAATACCCCAATACTATTTCAACTTTCAGCTCTTGATATTGGACAAACGACCTTCCTCATCAATAATGCAGAATTGAGTTTGACATTGCCAATGTACCTTAATGTTACTATTATAGACGAGTAGTAATTTTGGCGATTTCAGATTTTTTTTCTGTTTTTAGGGTACTCATTTTGGCGATTCGCACCAAATTTACCAAATTCAATACAGCA
>VSKX01057401.1_pt1 | contig 17968 bp, 18 predicted proteins | sample 4799481 | NCBI WGS metagenome assembly VSKX01 (sample SAMN12179537, study PRJNA552185) | sponge metagenome | biome: deep-sea hydrothermal plumes; feature: spots directly above weak diffusing fluid; material: sea water; isolation source: sponge from the Swan site of a hydrothermal vent ...
CGGGCTGCTCACGATGACAATGCTGTTTAAATTCAAGCCACTTTCACTGTCGCTGTCATTGCCGGCCACATTGATGTCAACACTGCCACCTTCGTTAACGTTCGCACTGTCATCGACGCCGATTGGGGCGGTGTCGTCCACCTCGACCACCACGGGTATATCTTCACCTTCGCCGGTTAAGACTCCATCGCTGACCGTCAGTTGGATCGCTGGTAAAGCGTTGCCCGTATTCACCCAGTCGGCACCCGCTTGGGTCAAGACAACTTCTCCATTGACGATGGCGTAGTAACCATCATCATTACTGCCTACGGCAAAGTTGACTGTTAAATCGTCATTGTCACTGTCTTCGTCATTGGCGTTATACGTCGCCGCCACATCACCGGCAATCGCATCGTTCTCAACAAAATCATTGGCCGTCACGTTTATCGTCGGCGCATCATCAACTGGTGTCACTTCGATGATTAATGTCGCTGTGCTGCCAGTATTGGTGGTGTAGGTAATGGTTGGAACCGTGCCGTTCCAATTTTCATTTGGCGTGAAGCTGTAACTGCCATCGGCATTGATGACCAGCTCGCCACCTTCCAGTGTGACGGGCTCACCAGCTGTGATTGTCTTGCCATCCACTTGATAGCTGGTAACGGTCAAGTCGCTATCAACGTCATCATCGTTGGTCAGTACATTGCCCGAAGCAACGGTTTCTTCTGCGACCATGTTGGTGTCATTTGTTAATACGGATGCATCATCAACTGGCGTGACTTCGATGATTAATGTCGCCGTGCTGCCGGTATTGGTGGTGTAAGTAATGGTTGGAACCGTGCCGTTCCAATTTTCATTTGGCGTGAAGCTGTAATTGCCATCGGCATTGATGGTTAGCGCACCACCATTGAGTGTCACTGTATTTCCTGCCAGTACAGTTTGTCCATTTACGTCATAACTGACTATTGATAACTCCGTATCAATGTCGCTGTCATTAAGCAATAGATTACCTGTCGCAATAGCATCTTCAGCGACAGTATTAGTGTCATTTTGAGAGTTCGTAACCGAATCAGTGAAGGCTGTTAACTCTTGCTGCTGGGTAGGCTGAGGTTGCTGAATAACATTTAGACTATTTGTATCGAACACGGTTGATGCTAATGTCTCATCACCAGCACGATTGACTGATGTAAAATTGGTGCCACCTTGATTGCCGGTTTGTCCACCAGCCGCTGTTTCAGGGAGCCCCTCTGTTGGATCGTCACCTGATTCAATCAGTTGTTGTAGCGCTTCAATTTCAGCGAGTGCATCATCTGATGATTCAGTTGGTGAAAAATCTTGTTGAGTTTGAATTATTCCATCCTGCAAGCGCAATTCAAAACTTGAGTTTTCAGCAATAAGTAGAGTTGTGCCTTGCAGAATTTCTTGACCTGAGACTACAGGCTGAGATTGACCATTAATGTCGATGTTTATGCCGTTTTTCACAGCCGTAATCACACCATTTTGAGTGGTTATTATTTTATTCATTTGCAGTAGCTCCCAACGACCGTGTCAGGCAAGAAATTCATTGCCTATTTTTTTATAGTTCTTTATTTATAATTATTTAGTACTAGTATTCTTATTCTAACCACGTCAAAAATTTAGGTCAAACTTTTGACGTTTTTAGTCATGCGCATTACGTCACTATTTTTATTACAAATTTTGTTAATTTTTTTTGACTAAGGTAGTTAGAATGTTAATTCGAAGTTGAAGGGTAATTGCTCGATGCGTAAAGGAAGTAGCCATCAATAATTGCTAATGGCTTTATGGTCGAGTTGATTTTGATATTCATGTTTACAATGATGAGCCTTCTTTGCAGAGCAAAGCGACTACTAATAGTCAATACTTTTACTTTAAGACCTTAGGCTATCTCTAATTACTGCACAGCTTTCCGATAACACGCCAGCGCGTCATTTTGCTCACCCAATTGCTCGTGCAACTTGGCTAATGCTATCCACGATTCAGCATTAGGATTGAGCCGGTTAACTGATTGCCAATGTTGCTTCGCTAAATCAAACTCTCGCATTTGTGAGTGCAACTTGGCAACACACTGCTGATAACTGGCATTATTAGCTTCCACTTCCGCTTTTAATTTCAACAATTTTCTTATGCTGCTATCTTCAGCATTTACCATATTGGGCAATGCATCATATAATTCACTCGCAGACGAATGCTTAATTGATTTTTCCATCATTTTTAACGCAACATTTTTCTGTTGGTTCCGGCATAGCCCTATACAGTATTGGACAATGTTATAAGGTTCTTTACGCTCGGCTCGGCTGAGCCAATGCCAAGACTTTTCTAGTTCAGCAGCATCTTTCTCACCCGCTTGTTGAAGCAGGGTTTGATTCGTTTTCATGGTCAGCTGAGAAATTTCATCATGCGTCAGCAGTTGCTTTTTTTGCACTGCAGGCAGTATGAGCTTAATGGCTTGCCAATCATGTTGTTGTTGGTACAAGTCCAAAGCTAATTGAACGACCGATGTCTTACTGATTTTTGTCGGTTGCAAGCTATCTAACTGCTCTCGTGCTGCGGTAAGTTCGCCTTGCTGCATAAAATACCGCGTACGAATCACGCTGATGGCTTGTTTTGTATTATCCAGTTTTTCGGCTTTTGATAAATATTCATCACGTTGTGATATACGCTGTTGGTGTTGTGCCGCTCTCGCAGCAGCGAGCCAGTTGAGTGTTGGAATTTCACCGTTTCCAGCCCCTCTGAGCATTGATTTTTCAGCGGCGGCCCAATCTTCTTCTGCCAGCGCGAGTGCCCCTGCCAGCGTGTGCTTTCTGGCGTTATTTTTCCGCCAGCGCTGTGGTAACCAACTTTGTTTGATAAATAGATTCAGAACAGACACTGCGATCCATTCAATCGCCTGTAATACACTGTAAAATATGACAATAGCAACAACGGCAAACACTACGCTAGTCTCTAACTCATACCCACCAATGGCAATGTACAGATACCCCGTGCTTTCCACTAACCAAGGGCTAATGCATACCCCTAATAAAATAATCAATGCATAGACTAAAGTCCGGATCATAAATTATTCTCCGCACTTGATTGTAATTCACCATAGGTGGTTAATTGCTTCAGTAATGGCAACGAAGCAAATTTTTTGATGGATATCTGCTGTAGTGATAATTTACTGAGCTTATCGATACTGTTAAGGATTTCGTTTGTTTCTTGCGCTTCTAAGTCAAAATATTCAAACACCCATTGACGCGCTAACGACATCGACTGTCGATAGTTCAGCTCATCGTTTCTATAAAGTGCTAATTGAGATTGTAAAAGTTTATTTTTAATATTTTGAGTGAGATACCAACTTTGTTGTAATGACATCAACGGTGCAATATCACCTTGTCGTTTTCGTATTTTGACAAAATCTTGGACTAATGCACGCCACGTTTTATCTAAATTTTTATGCCAATCGCTGACTGAACCACTAAGCTCTTCCGTTTGCTCTTTTGATTCAGAAGCTTGATTAGCTTGATTTAACGGTAAATGCTCTATTTGTGCGACTAGGCCATCAATCGCAAATACCATCCCAGAAATATCGACACGCTTAATTGATTTAACTTGGCTGATGTCTTTCGCTAATGCTTTACGAATAGGTAACAGTGATGGATTACGCATAGCGGCCACTTGAACATCAGCAGCATTTAGTAAACCGATGGTGGTGGACAGATCGCGTTCTAACCACAATTTACGTCCTGCCATTTCAACCAAATACTCTGCTTCGGCTGCCATCCAATGAGTGGGATTTCGCTGGGCTAAATTCGCTATATTATCTTGAATCGATTTTTGTTGGGCCGTGAGGTTATTAAGTTGTTTACTGAATTGTTCGGCTTCGTCACCCAACTCCGAAGTAGACGTTCTTTGTAAATCTACATGCTGTTGTAATTGATTGAGATGATTTGTCAATACAGCGAGGTTATCATCCTTTTGTTGGAGTTGAAGGTAGACGTAATAGCCACCAGCGACAATTGAGCCACTCACAAGAAAAGATAAGAAGATAAAAAACTTAGCCATACCAGAAGTTCGATGAACAATCTTTTGCGTATTAGGTTTACTTGCCAGCTTAGTTTCAACAGGCTTATTTTCAGCAGACTTAGACTCAGGCTTTGATGCCGACGGCTTCAATTGCTCTTTTTCTTGAGACTTATTTTCCATTCAAAGATCCTTGGTAGAAACTCATGAACAGCGTATCTAATCATGAGAAGTATCGAGTACGGCGGCTAACATCTTTTCGCTGCTCGCTGAACCTGCATTAACAACATTTGATAAACCAGCACGCTTCGCCATATCTGCGACTCGTTCACTGGGCACCACAATAAAACATGAATTAAGCCATGCAAATGACTCTTTTGGCACTAATTTTATAAGATTTGACAGTATTTCACCACTGGTGATCAAAATTGTACTTACTTTTGCATCTTGCCATACCTGACAAACTTGCTGTTTAGCATAGCTTGGCATGTTCCGTTGATACACTTCACAATATTCGACCAGTGCTCCACGTTCTCGTAAAACTTCCGCTAACAGTTCACGCCCACCGCAGCCTCGAATAATGGTTATTCGTCTATTTATTACTGACTTGAGACCATCAAGCCCGAGCAAACCTTCACTGTGGTGCTGACCCATAGTCGCGACTTTGGAATCGACGCCCAATTTAGTGAGTTCATGATGAGTTGCATTACCCACAGCAAAATATTGTATTGTTGTGTTTGCAGGTACAAGCCCAGAATTATAGGCATAGATAACTGCATTTACACTGATAAAAATAACAATATCAGCTTCATTCAATGCTTGTTTTTGCTTTTTATTGACAAAATTAGTTTGCACTTCAAGCAACGGAGTAATGCTGTGTGCAATTCCCCGTTGAGTAAGTGCATCACTCATGATCTGATTACTGTCCTTGGCTCTGGTCAGTAATATATGCATCCATTACGCCTTATTGTATACGGCATCTAATATTACTTTAGCGCCTTTTTTCAATAACAGTTCGGCTAATTGCTCACCAAGTTCAACGGCTTGATTTTTATTACCTGAAACCGTGTCTGAAATAATTTGACTGCCATCAGGATTACCCACTAAACCTCGCAAGGTCAACGTGTCTTGTTCAATTTCAGCGTAGGCACCAATGGGGACTTGGCAACCACCTTCTAACCGAGTATTCATAGCGCGTTCAGCCGATACTCGATAGCGGGTTTCTTCATGCTCTAGCGGAGATAGCAGGGCTTTTACTCGTTCATCATCTACTCGGCATTCAATCCCAACCGCGCCTTGACCATTGGCAGGGAGCGACACTTCAGGTTCAATATAACTGGCGATACGTTGTTCAAGTTTCAAACGTATCAATCCTGCTGCGGCGAGAATAATCGCGTCATAGTCGCCCGTATCAAGTTTCGCTAATCGCGTACCCACATTCCCGCGTAAATCCTTGATCAAAAGATCGGGACGCATTGCACGAATTTGACACTGACGGCGTAAGCTTGATGTGCCGACCACAGCCCCTTGGGGCAAATCATCAATAGTTTTGTATAAATTGGAAACAAAAGCATCACGAGGATCTTCACGCTCACAAATCACGTGCAACCCCAACCCTTCAGGAAAATCAACAGGGACATCCTTCATCGAATGCACCGCAATATCGGCTCTATTTTCAAGCATCGCGACTTCGAGTTCTTTGACGAATAACCCTTTACCACCTACTTTAGCCAACGGTGTATCAAGAATGACATCGCCTTTGGTGCTCATAGGTAGCAGCTCAACGATGACACCGGGATGAATACGTTCTAATTGGGCTTTAACGAATTCGGCTTGCCACATAGCAAGAGGACTTTTACGAGTAGCGATACGAATAGGAGTTTGTGACATGCTTAAATCTCAGCAAAAACAACGAAAGTCTAATGCTATCACTGCCTCACTTAAGTTGCTATTGGGCTTTATTACTTATCTATTTATTTTGTCGTATAAATGGACTTCACTGGTTAATGAATATTATTTAACTGGTATTTAATCCAACGCTTTGATGAGATAAAAATTCTGTTTATAGAATATTGAGGTTGATCATGGTCATTCCCGAAACCAGCTTTACTTGGCACTCTATTACTAAGCGATTTGGTCATTTTGAGTTCTCTCAAGTTCAAGCTGTAAGGCGAGATTATATATCGAGAACACATGAGTTAGACCTTACTTACTCTAAAAATGATGGCACCATTAAGACTAAAAAGTTCTCAATCAGATTTAATGAAAATAAGACCGAAATTACGGCATCAGAAATATGGCGCTTTGGTATATTGTATTTTCATAGATCCACCAACAAATCAAGAGCCTTAAAAAGACAATATGATAGTTTTTTATCCAGACCTTACCGACAATCAACATTTACTTTACCAACCAAAATCAAGGTTGAATCACACCCTCTAACGCCAACTTCAGATTCAAGTAATTCTAGTATTCAATCACCTACTTACATCAACTTCCCCCCCTCTACCCCTCTTCCTAATAGACACGATTTAAGTGCAAAGAGTGCTGTATCATATGACTTATTTACAGGGTATGGGTCACTACAACATGTTATTGAAGATCTGGATATATCTCCTGATAAAAGAACACTGGTCATATTCCAAGTCGAGGGCGTTATACTGAGCCAAAATTTAACCAACCCCAATCAAAAATTTAAAATAACTTCAGCTCAAGATACTGAAAATTTAGAGCGTTTAAAAGCAAACTACACCAATAATATGATCATTATTTTTATAAGTGAAGATGGCGATTATCAGGGTTCATATATACAAATCCCTTTTTTGTGTAATTATAAACAAATTCCTGATGACGAGTTTCCATCATCACAAGGTGATATATTATCTCAAGCATCATGCTTAGGGATGGCTGCTGTACGAATTATCGCTTCTGACACAAATTTAATAGAAAATTTATCTGATGCATGCCGTACGAGAAAGATACAAGACACTAAATGCTATCAGTTTGTTGGCAACCTAAAAACACACCATGAAGCCCTCGCAAAAAACAATCACTATAATACGACAGAAGAATTATATGAGGAGCACCCTCAGTTAAAAGTAGAGTACAACACTTGGGCAGCTTGCCCTGGGAAAGTGTATAAAGTTCGACATTAGAGTGATTAACTGCACGGATTAATGGTTTTCGTGATCAGCATCAACATTACTTGCCGTATTCTTTAAACCTGATAGCATAAAGCGCTCTATCGGTAGGTGGTAATTAAACCCGATGCTTGAACAAAAACGCTTTTCGCACTTTGCAGAAAAATTAAATAAAGTGAGGCTCACTCGAGCACTTTCTATGCTGCCTATTATGCAGCAGCACCTATTTCGTTTGATCCCTGTATTGCTGCAATATCACGATATGGATCGGCCCGGTTACACCAACGAACACACTCCACGTGGTATTTACGGTTTTAAACTTACCGCTGAACATAAGCAAGATTGTGAAATTTTTAATTTTAAGTTGCCTAACGAATCTCCCCCAGATCAATATATCTTTGAAGGTATTTATGCCATGGGTAGCGTTGCCAGCTTTGGCCAAAGTTGCTACAGCGATATTGATATTTGGGCTGTCCATCGCGCAGACGCTACGCCCGAGCAATTAACTTTACTTAAGAACAAACTCTCAAAATTAAGTGGGTGGTTTGAGCATTACCAACTCGAAGTCAATTTTTATCTGGTTCATCCACATCAGTTTTGTGATGATAAATACTCCGCTGCAAACCAAGATCAAACCATTGGCAAAGAGCACAGTGGCAGCGCACAGCACTGGTTATTACTTGAAGAATTTTATCGCTCGCAAATCCGTTTATCTGGCCGTGCTATTGCTTGGTGGCCGCATTTTAAAGAATTACCCGAATTACTCCACCTAGGAGATGTAAGAGAATTGAGTGCGGGTGAATACTTTGGTGCATCGCTGTGGCACTTGTATAAAGGCATAGAAAAACCACATAAAGCACTGCTTAAGGTATTGCTGCTTGAAGCCTATGCAGCCAATTATCCGAACCCTATTTTGTTAACCGACAAAATTTGGCAACGCACTCAAGAGGGTAACTTCTCGTTAGAAAACGACCCATATTATGTATTGTATGAATACATTGAAGAGTACCTGCTTAAACAAAATGACCCGAAACGATTAGAAGTTCTCAGACGCTGCTTTTATCTAAAATGTGGTTTAAAACTCACACGCTTACCCGAGCATAAAGATTGGCGCGTTAAAAAAATGCAACAATTAGTGAAAAGTTGGAATTGGTCTGACAACCTTATTACGACACTGGATAATTGTGAAAAATGGCGAAGTGGTCAGCTTAAATGGTTTAACGATCAACTTAAAGAGTTGATGCTATCAAGCTACCAAACCTTACTGGCTTTTGCTTCAAAGCAGCAATTAGATGATAGTTTACGCATGGGCGAGTTAAATCTTTTAACCCGAAAATTACATACATTTTTCCATCATGATGAACACCAGATTGGTAAGTTAAACCCATTGTGGAGTGAACATCTAGCCGAAGAGGAGTTAACCATCATTCACAGTAACCGTGATGGTCATTATTATTTGTATCGCCAAGCACTTTCTCCTAAAGCCTTTTTGGGGCAAAGCCCAATTTATAAAACTCACTCGTTGGCGGGTATTTTGATGTGGGCCTGCTTCAATGGCGCCGCTGACAATAAAACCAAATGGTACCAGCTTGAAGATCGCAAGCTAACACAATGTAAAATTGATAAACAATGTAAGCAGTTGCTGAATACGATTAACGATTCTCCCTGTAGGAATAAAGTCTCTAAGTACGATTTATCCCAACCTTGGCATTACCGACAGTTATTGATCATGGTTAATTTATCGAGCGATCCAACGTCCGAGTGGCAAGGTCAAGAGATGATGATTGATGTGCTGAACGCCAATATTTTTTCTTTAGGGCGACGCCAACAAAACATGCTAGGTAGCATTGATATCATGGCAACCACCAGTTGGGGTGAATGGCAATGCCACAGCTTCGACGGAGAATTAGCTATTTTGGATGCACTAACCCTAGTAGCACCTGGTTTAAAGCGTGCCCCTAACGATATGTCGATTAGAGTCATGAGTTGTTCGCAGCGATTACAAAATCAATTACAACAGCAAGTCGAAAAACTGGTTAGGCAGACGTTAAGATTGACCCATCAAGTTCAAGAGTCCAGCACCTTGTTACAACCTGTGCATATTGCACAAAGACGCTATGGGATATTCATCAATAATAATGGCTTAGTTTGTCAGGATTTACATGACGCAAAATCATTTTATCAACGCATTAGTTGTGATCAGCTTACTCAATTACCACGGCCTGAATTGTGTAATGATCCGTTAACTTGTGCGCCACCAGTGATATTGAGTTACAGCACATTAGGCTCAATTCAGTATTTTTTACGTCAACAACGTCAAGATGTCGAAGTGTTTGTATTGGATGACAATAACGAGATCAGCCATTATGTTCAGCATAAACAAGACATGGACCGATTAGTCAGCACCATTAGTCAACATTATGCCTTTGATGAACTGACCTCCAACAGAGGTCATTTTAATTTACCGCAGTTTTTCAAACTCGAACGAGTTGACGGGAAACTGCAAGTATTACCGTTTGGTATTTCAGCCGATGATCAACTTGCTGATTTTTAGAAGGTGATATTGATATCACCTTGTTTAGCGATAGATTCAATCATAAATTTTTGGAGTTCACATTGGTTTTTAATATCAAACCATTGCTCACCATCAAATCTAAAGTGATAACCGCCCGTTAATGTCGCTAACCAGATTTCATGCAGAGGTTCTTGTTTGTTGATGACAATTTTTGAACGATTTTCGAACTCAAGGTACACAACACCGCCACTTCGATCGATATCAACATCAGCTTCTTGTTCATCAATAGCGACTTCAATCGCGGCTTCCAGAGCCTCAAAAACTTCGTCAACCCGCTGATGAAACTCAGTATCAGTCATTTTCATCTACTTCTGCCCTTTGCTTTTATCTAATTGAATGCGATTATAAGTCCTATATATCGGAAATCATAGATAATGCCGAAAATGAAACATCTTTTAATCATCATAGTCGTCAGTGTTGTGCTTAGTGCATGCGGACAAAAAGGGGCGTTATATAAAACCCCTGAAGCGGAAACAAACAAAAGCACCACAACACAGCCAGAACAAGACAAAAATCAACAAATTAAAAAGCAACAAACTACAGAAAAGAAAATAATTAAGGACAAGTAAATCGTGGATCATTTTAACTATCAGAATAACGCACTCTTTGCTGAAAATTGCGACGTAGCCGCTATTGCACAGCAATACGGAACACCAATGTATCTCTATTCAAGAGCAACCCTTGAACGACATTGGCATGCGTTTAATGATGCAGTTAACGATCATCCTCATTTAATTTGTTATGCCGTTAAAGCCAACTCAAACATTGCTATTTTAAATGTACTGGCTCGACTTGGTAGCGGTTTTGATATTGTCTCCGGTGGTGAGCTTGCGCGTGTTATTGAGGCTGGCGGCGATCCAAAAAAAGTGGTCTTTTCTGGTATTGGCAAAACCATTGCTGAAATGGAATATGCCCTAACATTAGGCATCTATTGCTTTAATGTTGAGTCAATTGCTGAATTAGAGCAATTAAATCAAGTCGCCACTCGTCTAGACATTATTGCTCCAGTTTCACTGCGTATTAACCCTGATGTTAGTGCTGGGGCTCACCCTTATATATCAACAGGTCTTAAAGAAAATAAATTTGGTATTGCGATGGAAGATGCCGTTGCGACTTACCAGCTTGCGGAACAATTATCACACATTAATATCCAAGGCGTTGATTGTCACATAGGTTCACAACTCACAGAGTTGCAACCGTTTTTAGATGCCATGGACCGACTATTAGCGCTTATCGATGAGCTTACATCACTTGATATTCATATTACTCACCTTGATGTCGGTGGTGGACTTGGCGTGCCTTACGACGGTGAGCAACCGCCTCATCCTGAACATTACGCCGCGGCGGTATTAAAAAAACTGGGCGATCGACCACTGACATTATTGTTTGAACCAGGACGTGCTATTGCCGCAAACGCAGGCATATTTGTCACCGAAGTGTTGTACCTTAAAAACAATCAAGATAAACATTTTGCGATTGTTGACGGCGCCATGAATGACTTGCTGCGTCCTTCACTTTATCAGGCCTATCACAGTGTTATTCCCGTTATGAAGACTTCAGGCACGACTCAAGTCTACGATATTGTCGGTCCGATTTGCGAAACAGGTGATTTTTTTGCCAAACAACGTGAATTGTGCGTAAAGCAAGGTGATTTACTTGCGATAAGATCTTGTGGTGCCTACGGATTTACCATGTCATCCAATTACAATAGTCGCCCGAGAGCCGTTGAAGTATTAGTCGATGGCAACCAAACTCACGTGATCCGCAAAAGAGAAACTCAAAAGCAATTGTGGCAAGGTGAAAGTCTGCTGCCCGAATAACATTAATCGTAGCTATTTGTCATTAATCGCAATTATTCAAGTAAGACTTGTTTAACGGAGAAGGAACAGACCTTGATCCAATTTACCAAAATGCACGGACTCGGAAACGATTTCATGATTGTTGACGGCATCACTCAGAATGTATTTTTTTCTGCTGAGCAGATAAGGCGTTTGTCTCACCGCAACTTTGGTATCGGTTTTGATCAATTACTTCTTGTCGAACCACCTTACGATCCCGATCTTGATTTTCATTATCGTATCTTTAACGCGGACGGCAGTGAAGTTGAACAATGTGGTAATGGCGCTCGATGTTTTGCACGTTACGTTTATAACCACGGTCTCACTCAAAAAAGCAAAATCCGAGTCAGTACAGCTACAGGTAAAATGGTGCTTCGATTGGAACGTGATGGCAACGTTACGGTCAACATGGGAACACCCATTACTGATCCACAGCGCATTCCTTTTAAAGCGAAAAAAACCGAAAACACTTACCTGCTTCAAGCCAATGAACAAACTTTTCTTTGTGGTGTTGTCTCAATGGGAAATCCTCATTGCGTGATTGAAGTAGATGATATTGAAACTGCTCCTGTCGCAGAGATCGGAGCTATACTTTCGAAGCATGAGCGTTTCCCAAAAGGCATTAATGTGGGTTTTATGCAAATCATAAGTGCTGAGCACATAAAACTCAGAGTATATGAACGTGGTGCAGAAGAAACATTGGCTTGTGGCAGTGGTGCTTGCGCGGCGGTCGTTGTCGGTCAACGACAAAATAAATTGAAAAAGATGGTAAGAGTAGACTTACCCGGCGGTCGTTTGAAAATCGCTTGGGATGGTGATAGTAAGCCTTTATGGATGACAGGGCCTGCACAACATGTATACGACGGACAAATACAATTATGACCACAGTAGTAACGCCAGAGACTGACAAGATACCGGCTTTTGACGATCAGATTATTTATGAATATTTAAGTGATAATCCGGATTTTTTTAATAAATATCCTGAATTATTATTGAGTTTGCGTGTGGATCATCAGCAGCGAGGCACAATTTCAATTGTTGAACGCCAGCAGATAGCTCTGAGACAGCGTGTCAATCAGCTAGAAGAAGAAATTACGTCGTTAATGGGCATCGCTAGCCATAATGAACGTATCTTCCGTTTTAATAATGAGCTAGCAGCCAAACTGATCCAAACACAAGATCACGATAGCCTAAAGACGATATTAAAATCAGAATTGAAACGTGAATTTAATTTCTCGAATATTCGATTGATCACCGTCCACGATATTGACGATGAATTGATGGCGTTATGGAATAAACGCATGACCCAAGGTTTTTACCTTGGTCGCTTAACCGAGAATGAATCACAACGTCTTTTTGGTAGCCAAGTCGGTTCTGTCGCCTTAACAAAAATCACCCCTAAGGCTAAATGTAACAAGGTTATTTTTGCCGTTGCTACTCATAATCCAGCACATTTTCATCCTGAAATGGATAACTTGTTTTTAGAACAACTGCAAGGTTTGCTTACTCATAAACTCAGCCAGTTTTATGCTAAAGATGAATAACGACAAAAACACCGATAGCTCTGACAAAAGTACCGATTCAGCTAGCGAGGCTTTGATCCAACAGTTCCAACGATATTTACAATCAGAACGGCAATATTCTCCTCATACCGTTCGAAATTATTTATCCGAGCTCAATCGAGCTCAAAGCTTGCTCGATCAAATGACACCTTGGCAACAGCTTAGTACCGAGCAACTTCAAGCGGTGTTATCACGTTTGCATCGCAAAGGTTTAAGCTCTCGTTCCATTGCCTTAACGTTATCGGCCATTAAACAATTCTATCGTTTTTTGCAACGCGAAAACGTCATTATCAATGATCCGAGCGTCACATTAAGTGCGCCCAAACAAGCCAAACCATTGCCTAAAAATTTAGACGCTGACAGTATTCACCACTTAATGGAAATTAATACTGACTCAGCAATAGCTGTGCGTGATAAAGCCATCATGGAGCTGTTCTATTCATCAGGAATTCGGTTGGCAGAACTTGCTGCATTAGACAAATCAAGTTTTGAGGACGACTTAGCGCAAGTACGAGTGTTAGGCAAAGGCAATAAAACTCGCATTGTTCCTGTAGGTAAAATGGCACGAGAAGCAATTACTCATTGGCTCACACTGCGAAACAATATTAGCTGTGACGATAACGCGTTGTTTGTTACTCATAAAGGTCGTCGACTCGCTCATCGCAGTATTCAAGCACGGATCAATAAATGGGGACAGCAGCAAGGTTTGTCGGCAAAAGTTCATCCACATAAACTCAGACATTCTTTTGCAACTCACATGTTAGAATCCAGTGCCGATTTGAGAGCTGTACAAGAACTATTAGGGCACGCTAATCTTTCTACCACTCAAGTCTATACCAGTCTTGATTTTCAACATTTAGCTAAAGTCTACGATGGCGCTCACCCAAGAGCGAAACGCAACAAGGAAAAATAATGCCTTTTCATTCGCCACAAGTATTTTTAGGTTTACGGCCTTTCAAAGTCATCAGTTTTGATCTCGATGACACGCTTTATGATAACTTTCCTTATATCACCAATGCTGAAGCGAAATTTTTACATTTTTTACAACAACACTTTCCAGCACCACACCAATGGGACAGTGAACACTGGTTAACCGCCAAAAAAATGCTCATTTGTCGTCAGCCAGAATTGAGCCATGACACATGGAAAATCCGAGAGGCTACAGCGACGCATTTACTTCTAGAACTCGGGCTAAAGGAAAAAGAAGCAAAGAATGGCGCAATAAAAAGCCTCGAACATTTTTTATATCATCGAAGTAATTTTACTGTACCAAGCACCAGTATCGAACTATTGAAACAACTCAAACAGAAGTACGTTCTTATCGGGATTTCAAACGGTAATGTCGACTCTAATCGCATTGGCATTGCGCCATATTTCGAATTTATTTTACATGCTGGTAATGGGTTAAAAATGAAACCTGCTGCAGATATGTTTCAAGTAGCCTGTGAGCGACTTAATGTTAAACCCGCTGATATTTTACATGTTGGAGACAGCTTTTCAGCCGATGTGGTTGGCGCGAGGCATTTTGGCTGTCAATCAGTTTGGCTAAACCCTAGTTACAGTCGCACTCAAGCATCACAATTAAAGGCACCTTTACCGCATCTATCAATTTCCCATATTGAACAGCTGAAACAATTTATCTAATTGGTTATTCAAAGGTATACAACAAATTAAAGGTTGTGACCGTATCGGTTCGCTTTGAGCCTTCTGGCACCACATCAGTGTATTTAATGTTGATGCCAACTTTAAATGCCCAATCTTGAAACATGAGATTTTTATAACTGGTGTCGAGTGTAAGCGTGTTGTTATCAGCACCATTTTCAGCCGTAAGATTGGCATTAAGGCTAGTGTATTCATGCATTTTATATGAAAACCGAGCAGCCGTTCTCAAGATGGTGTCAGTATTACTTTGTGGTACAGGCATCGCATCTGTTTCAATGGCTAAATTATAGCGGTAGCCGGGGCTGAGTTCGAGGCTTAACTTAGTCTTTTTAGTATTGATTGCATCAAAACCATAGCCTGATGAAAAAGTGGCAAGCTTGGTGTAACTGCCGAATCGGTCTCTAATATAATCACTTTGCGCAAAAACATAACCACTGGATAACTTGTAGTTTGATTGCAGATGTAATTCATACTTTTCAGATGTAGTTCGTTCGCTGTCAGACGCAAAAAAACCTCGCACAGTCATTTCCTGCTTTGCCGCTTTAGTGTCATACACCAAGTTAGTACGGCCATTAAAACTGGTCGCCGTATTGTTACCCGTATTAAGTTGGAAACCAGCCTCTATCTCAGCAGTAAAATGCTGTTCTGGATCTTTATAATGCGTAGGTACAATCGCGAGTGACGAGCCAGAAAAACACACGATAACAAAAAATAAACCACATACAGATTTCATAGCAACATACATAAAGAGTTAATTCGACACCTCATTATACCTAAAGTTTTTCATCATTTAGAACAAACGAATCAAGTAACGCGAGTATTTCTTGAGTTAATGCGCAATTCTCTGTAATATCTCGCGCCTAAATCAGTCTAAATTCGTTCCTTGCCTCCATTTGGTTTGACTGATCCCAAAACGAGGCTAATTAACCGTGAGGAGCAATAAATGCGTCATTACGAAATCGTATTTATGGTTCACCCTGACCAGAGTGAACAAGTCCCAGGCATGATCGAGCGTTTCACCGGTATCATTACCGATGCTAACGGTACAGTAAACCGCCTAGAAGATTGGGGCCGCCGTCAATTGGCTTACCCAATCCTTGAACTGCATAAAGCTCACTATGTTCTTATGAACGTAGAAGCACCTGCAGAATCAATTGAAGAACTAGAAACAGCTTTCCGTTTCAACGACGCTGTTCTGCGTAACATGGTAATGCGTACTAAGAGTGCGGTTACTGAAGCCTCTCCAATGGCAAAAGCAAAAGACGAACGTGATTCACGTCGCACTTTTGATAAGCCAGCGGCTGAAAGCGCGCCAGCAGCACCAGCACCTGAAGCAGAAGTAGTAGCAGAAACTCCTGCTACAGAGCCTGCAGCAGAAGCTGAGTAAAACTCTTTGTGAATGTAAATCACATAGCTTTATCAGGAACCATTAAACGAATATCGAGTTTGCAAAGTCCCGCTGGCATTCCCCATTGGAAAATCATGTTGGAACACAAATCGCAGCGATATGAAGCTGAATTGCTTCGCAACGTCTACGTGCAAATTCAAGTTGTTTTATCTGGTGAGCGATTTACATCGATAACGAAGAATTTAAAAGTCGATGTCGATATCAATGTTGAAGGTTTTATTGCACTACAAACTGGTCGCAATGGAATCAACCGCACTGTTATTCATGCCGACAATGTCGAATTGAAAACTTAGGAGACTGTCAAAATGGCACGTTATTTCCGCCGTCGTAAGTTCTGCCGTTTCACCTCTGAAGGTGTTGCAGAAATTGATTACAAAGATATTCTTACACTTAAAAACTACATCACTGAAAGCGGCAAGATTGTTCCTAGCCGTATCACTGGTACCAGTGCTAAGTATCAACGTCAACTAGCTCGCGCTATCAAGCGTGCGCGTTATCTTTCTCTACTGCCATACACTGATTTACATCAGTAATCGCAATCGAATATAGAGGATTTGATAATGTATGTAATTTTACTTGATAAAATCGCTAACCTAGGAAATCTAGGTGACAAGGTTTCAGTAAAGTCTGGCTATGCTCGTAACTTCCTTTTACCACAAGGTAAAGCGGTTGTTGCTAACGAAGCAAACGAAAAGTTCTTCCAAGAGCGTCGTCAAGAACTAGAAGCGAAATTAGCTGAAGGTTTGGCTGCTGCTGCTGCACGTGCTGAAAAGCTAACTGCGCTAGCTTCAGTCGTTCTTGCTTCTAAAGCAGGTGACGAAGGCAAGCTGTTCGGTTCTATCGGTACTCGCGATATTGCTGACGCTGTAACGGCTGCTGGTGTTGATCTAGCAAAAGCTGAAGTTCGTATGCCACATGGTGCATTGCGCCACACTGGTGACTTTGATGTTGAAGTTCAACTTCACACTGAAGTAAAAACGACTGTAAGAGTATCTGTTGTTGCTGAAGCATAATTTGCTTTAGAACACTGCTGCTCGGTACAGTTTATCTGTATCGTGAAAAAACCTAACATTTCTTGTTAGGTTTTTTTTTATCTTTTTTACCATTATCATTGTCTTTTCAACAGGTAATCGAATCAATTTCCAAATATTGTCAATGGTTAGTAACTTCACACAAAAGACTTTTACTTTTTAACAACATTTGCTGTTAAAATGTTCATGATTGACGAAATCTCATTTACAAGGATGACAGTTCTAACAGCATGGAAAGCTGTAATACAGATGTAATCAGCATAAAAATTCCGAATTGAATGTGAGCACCCTACTGTTATGATCCGAGCGATACACCTTGTTTTTTTCATCTTAAGCGGACTTTTAAGCGTTACGTTTGCCACTGAAAGCAAAGCCGAGAAAGTCGTAAAACGAGTCATTTCAGTTAACAGCGGATTAACCTCTGGCGTCGAAGATATTGCGTTTGATGAGCACGGTTTCGCTTGGTTCGCGACTGAAAATGGCCTGTACCGCGCCCACAACACGACTTTACTCCGAATCAATTCTGATGATAAATATCTAAAGTTAGCCGACCAATTTTTCTCTAAAGTGATCAGTATTGGTAATAACAAACTGCTTACGTCAAATTATCTGGCAGATTATATCTTTGATATTGATAAAAACTCATTCACTCCGTTAACGCACTACCCTGCATTTAAAGATTACTTACGTATCAAAATTGCTAATGCGATAACGCTCAAAGATGGTCGTGTTCTCTTATTAACTACTGCAGGA
>VSKX01098463.1_pt1 | contig 17940 bp, 10 predicted proteins | sample 4799481 | NCBI WGS metagenome assembly VSKX01 (sample SAMN12179537, study PRJNA552185) | sponge metagenome | biome: deep-sea hydrothermal plumes; feature: spots directly above weak diffusing fluid; material: sea water; isolation source: sponge from the Swan site of a hydrothermal vent ...
ATGCGCGAGATTCGCATTTAACCCATTGTTTCATAAAGGGCGTAAAGTACCTCAAATACCACGTTTACACTTTCATTGATATCAAGTAAAATATAATTTATTCAAGAAGTTAAGTGTCACAGTGTACTGGTAATGTGACGACAGCGAAAAGAAAACAATTCCTCAAGCTCCGTGAAATGATTAATCATGTAGGGTTACCTGAACTTGAAGTCTAGTCATAACAATCAGCTGCAATCTGACTCTGCAAACGGTCACGCTTTTTGTTCCAAAAATTCCGCTAGCTTGCTACGCAGTTGAACAGGGGCTTAAATTTCATGGTGTCGTATAAGGAAGTCTAGTGAAAACTTATAAATATTTAGGGAAAGTAGCATCAGAATGTTTTCTTAAGGAGCAAACAATTAGGCTATCTCAACCGAAAGCTTTTAATGACCCATTTGAACTTCAGCCAGAATTTCATGTGACTGATGTTAACTTTAAAGAAGGGGAAGACCACCACTGCAAGTTTGTTATTCATGGGCATGAATCTTTATTTGAAAAGTATACTATTACAGAACCTCGGACAGAGCCTCGATCAAAAAAGCTAAATGGTAAGCAAATTTTTTCGCAACTTAATGATCAGATAGGAATCTTATGTCTTACTCGAGCCGATACTATAATTCCTAGCAACTTTTTAATGTGGTCGCACTATGCTGAATCTCATCAAGGGCTAGTAATTGAATTTAAGCCTGATAATGAATATATCCTTAAATCCAGACCAGTACATTATTGTCCTAGAAGACCAATTATTGATGCTAAACTATTGAGTGAAAACGAATTTGTAGCTATTGATGACCTATATTTTAAATCAAAAGTATGGGCTTATGAAAATGAGATCAGAATAACCAAAAATCTTTCTGAATGTATTAATATAGGTGCAAAAGATGCTATGAATAACGATATTTATGTATCTGACGTGCCATTAGGTAGTATTAAGTGTATATATCTTGGCTGCAATTCAAACGATGAGTTAAAGTCATTAGCTTTCAAATTGAATAATACATTAGGTATTAATATTGTTTTTCTAAGAGTTCATGATGAAGAATATAAATTAATACCCTATGTAAATTTCGGTGGAACTTATTCTGAAATGTTTAGTATTAGTGAAAAATTACTATTTAATCGTGAAAAAATGTAACAAATAAGGATAAGATGGCGGCTGCGCGCCCTAAGTTTTATTATTTATGCTTTAATGGGTTTTCCTCGATAAAGGTAAGAATCCCTGCTTATTAAATATGTGTTTTTAAATTTAATGCTAAGTCCCACAGCTTATTTCTGCTGATTTTAGATCCTTTAATTGAAATAACTTTAACTTCACGATTTGGTAAGGGAGTCTCAATAGTCTCATATTTATTTGTAGTTCGAATGTTGTAGAGCAGGCCAGATGCTTTTTTGGCTGTTATATTTAGTTTTTCAGCAAGACTCTTAGAAGTAAAATATTTGTCAGCTTCAAGCATTGCTTCTGCAGCTGCGTTTGTATCTACATAATTACCGTACATGATGACAATTTCCGTTTTTTGTTGCAGAGCTAAAGGAGCTCCGCACTGAGCCTTTCAGCGCGGTATAATGATTAGGCAAGTTTGTGTCTATGAATTGTTCTGAGAGATTCAATAACGCTATCAGCACTCATTTGTGGCATGTTGTTGCGGTATTGACTAATAGCTAAATGAGCAAGCATTAGCGCGTCATAAGCACTGATAGGTACACCTTTTAGTGGCTTTTTTGCTTCTGAAATAGTAATGAATACATTCATAATGTCGCTGGTTCTACTGGTTTGCCATTTAATGCTGAACCCTTTGTTCTTATTGGGGCCATGCGCTTTCCCTTCAAATTCTTTTCTAATGCCTAAAAGCACAGCAATGACAGGTAGTAACTCTGTTTTTGTTATTTGTACAGCTGTTTTATCTTGCCAGTTGAATTTCCTCTCACCGATCGAATTTGCGCCTTCAAGCATGACTGTATGCCAGCCAGATTGAGTCAATGATGGTTTCATTTCAATTGCTGCTTTAGTGCCATGATTTTTTAGAGAAAAGAACTGAGGAAATTGCCCGTTGTAGCGTTCATTTTGAAGGTTTACATCTGGGAAATCACAAACATTGTTTGGTTGTGTAGTTTGCTGCGGTTGGTGCTGCGAACCTTGGTTGTGTGGTTGAAATTCATTCTTAGGTTGGTACTCATTAGTCTGCTGATAATGTTGATTGGTTTGTGGGTTTTGCATGATTAATTCACCTTAATACTGAAACATAATTCAGTCTCACATGACTTGTGAATCGTGCAACTCGTCAAACTCGGTCATTTAGTATGTTAATTAAGAGTATATTGATTGGCTCTGTGGTTTTTTTGTTCATTTAGAATGTAAATGGGAAAAATTATCAGGAGCACAAAATGGGCAGGTATATCGCATTACTTTTTGCGGTTTTAATGGTGTTTTCAGGCAACTCATTTGCTGGAACAAATACCTTATTGCCAAAAATAAAAGCACTTTCTTTGGATGAGTTGGTATTAGATCGCTCTAATCGTCCAGTAACGGTTATTGAAACGCCACCAATTTTAAATTCAAAAGGTGAAATAGCTCAGGGAATGACGGAAATCATTCTCACGCTTGATTCATCGGCAAAAAATGAGCTGATTATTCAAGGGAAAACTTTAAGACCAGGAGAGTCTTTAAGTATTGCTCAGGATTTATCCGCGACTGGTGGGGCATTAAAAATACCTGCTTATCCCTCGCAATCGAATGTTGTCGGCTCTAGCCAATACGTAATTGATATTCCGAAAGTCACAGCGAAACTCTGCGCAGATGATTTTACCCATGATTCTGAAACTAATACTTGTCTTAAAGTTAACACAACAAACTTGAGTTATGTTTGTCCCGATTTAGGCTGGAGAATAACAGGTGATTTAAGGAACTGTACTCAGCAAACTACGATAGCTAAAGAATCGTGTCCAACGGGCTTCAGCTCAAATCACAATGGAACGTGTACTAAGCTTGAATTTCAATCCACAATTCCTAAATGTTCTACAGGTTTTGCGTATTCAACAATCAATAATAGATGTGAAAAAACATTAAATGAGCAAGCTGGTAAAACGTGTAGTGATACATCTTATTCCTACCAATCAAATACAAATGATTGCCGAAAGTTAATCACTCAAGCAGTTAGCTATGATTGTGGGACTGGTTATAGTTATAACAGCACAATCAAAAAGTGTGAAAGAACATTAAGCGCTGTAGCTAGTAAAATTTGCCCGAGCGGGTATGCCTATAAATCAAACTCTAATCGTTGCGAAAAGGTTGTATCAACTGGTGCTGCGCCAATTTGTGCTAGTGGTTATAGTTATTCAACAACGAATCGCCGTTGCGAAAAAACGCTAACGCAAAATGCCTCTAAAGTGTGTAGTGCTGGATACGCCTATATTCCAGCTAGAAACCGTTGTGAGAAAACAACAACGGCAACGGCGGGTAAAGTATGTTCTTCAGGCTATGCCTTTAGGAATAATCGTTGTGAGAAAACAACAACGACAACAGCGAGTAAAGTTTGTTCTTCTGGTTATACCTTCAAAAATAATCGTTGTGAAAAAACACTGACTCAAGGTGCTTCTAAGGTCTGTGGTGCTGGATATTCATATATTTCAACAAGAAATCGCTGTGAAAAAACAACAACTTCAACAGCAAGTAAAGTGTGTTCTACTGGTTATGCTTTTAGAAATAATCGTTGTGAAAAAACAGTAACACAAGCAAGAAATGTAGTTTATTCTTGCAGTCCACGCACAGAGAGTTACGCACATGTAGTGCTGGTGGGTGATAAGTGTCATACCACTTATAGCGGCCAGTATGCTAATTATTGTACGGTTCCTGGTTGCTTAGAAATAACTAATGCAAATCAATCATCTTCATGTCCTAGTGGGTTTTCATCATCTGGATCGTCATGTTCCAAATTAGTCACAACTGCATTTTCCTTTAGTTGCCCTAGTGGTTATTCAAGATCTGGAACAACATGTTCTAAATTGAATGCCGCAGCGTTTTCATATAGTTGTCCTAGTGGTTATTCAAGATCTGGTTCGTCTTGTTCAAAACTGCAAACGACAGGGTTTTCTTATAGTTGCCCTAGTGGTTATTCAAGATCTGGCTCATCTTGCTCAAAATTGTTAACCACAGCATTTTCTTATAATTGTCCTAATGGCTATTCAAGATCTGGTTCGTTATGTTCAAAGTTACAAACTGCTGCGTTCTCATATAGCTGCCCTAACGATTATACAAAATCAGGTTCATCTTGCTCTAAGTTAGTTGCTAATTCTAATACGTGGAGTTGTCCATCGGGTTACACAAGATCAGGTTCTACGTGTTCAAAAACTCTTTCGAATAATTTTAGTTATAGATGCCCAACAAATTATCAATTAGGTTCAAACGGTTCGTGCAGCAGATACCAATCTAAAGGGTATTCGTTGTCTTGCGACAACAATACCTTTACGGCAAATATAGGTACTGAAATATGTGAAAAAACACTGACCGCAACGCATATCAATAAATGTAACGATCCAAGGTATACCCTTGCGGGAAGCAGCTGTTCGTTGTTGCTAGATGAAAAGGAAACTTGGGTTTGTTCTGATTCTGATTATTTTAAAACCTCAGAAACTAATTGCCGTAAACAGACTGATACCAATCTTGCTGGAAACTGTCCAGCGGGTTATGTGAAAAATGGTACTGAATGTGAAATAAACTCAACAATAGCGAAGTTAGAAAGTTGTCCTGCTTCGTATACTAGACATGGTGATGTGTGTCAGCGGAATGTGTCTAAGTTGCCTATGTGTGACGGTGGACTGTTTGATAACTCATGTAGTTGTCCATCAGGATATTCACTAAATGAAACATCTAAAAAATGTGAAAGCACAGAGCAAGTCGATCTCGTTAAAACTTGTCCTGCTGGGTATTCAGGTGAAGGCGATAGCTGTGACTACACCAATTCTGTGAAAGTGGTATATGACACTTGCCCTGTAGGTATGACGAATCAAAACGGAAATTGTGTTTTGAGTGTATCTATAGCTGCTACTCCTATCTGTAATGCACCGTATTCAATCAGCTCTGAAACCTGTCAATATACAGATGTTAGACCAGCTGGATATGAAGGTGGTGGAGTTGAACAAAAATCTTTTGAAGGTGAGTATATTACTGAGCGTTCATCTGTGAAATTAGCAACTACTGAGTTCACTGCAATAGTGGGTGAAGTTAATGAACTCGCTTTAGATGTGACTGGTGGCTGTGTTTTAGTAGAAGATGAAGAAGCCGCAAAGGGCGAAATAACGAAAGGTAATATACCTTGTGCTGTTATTTGGCAGAGTTTGCCATCTGGTCTTGAGGGGGAGGGTAATAAGCTTACAGGCATCTTTGACGACGCAGGTGAATTAAAAATTTCATATCAGTTAAAAGGTTTTAACGGTATAGACAAGAGTCCAATTGTTATTGTTGAAGATGAAATTATTGTAAACGTCAGTATGCCGATGCAACCAGAAGTAACAGACATCTCTACTCGTATGATGAATAAAGTTATTACTGGTCTGAGTGTCTATAACTACGATGCAAATAGTAAGCTCAATTTAACGACTGTCATTGTCGAACCGAAAAAATATGAACAAGTTATTGATATTGAAACTGTAGGTACTTGTAACGTTGAAATAGATGGTACATCTTGCAATATTTATAGCGATATAACTTTTGAACGCAAAGAAGAAAAGCTAACGTTCGATAGCGTTTACAAGGTATGGGGAAACAGCCAAGTTGGTGGATGGAAAAGAGATCAGCTTACTGCAAAAGATTGGACTGTTCATCATGACTTTAGAGGACCAAAAATTGAATTCACAGAGTTCAATGGAAATAGAGAAAACTCGTCTATTGTTAATCATGATTTAGGCTTTGACGTAATGGTAATAGGTGGTGATGGCGCTGTCGGTATCAAAAACTTTAGACCAGAACTCGCGGCTGGTGAACGCTGGTGGCAACCTCAAAAAGTTGAATTAGAGTTTGTTCCCAAAGAAGGAGGCCGAAGTGTCAATGTTATCAATGTAGAGAACGTTAACGTGCGTTTTGATGTGCCTAATGCAAGCTCAGAGATTCAAGAACTACAAAATTACATTGTTATAGAGAATGAGTTAGGTAATGCATATCCTTTTAGTATGAATGACTTAAATCCAGGTGACTATGTAGTAAATGTTACTGCAAAAGACAACTTTGGTAATGGCTCTGTAACGGTTGTTGAAAACATTAATGTAGCGACACCTGAACCACAAATTAAGCTTATTAATAAAAAAAGAGTAATAAACGTAAACAATACACCTTCATTTGAAATGCTTGAAGATGTCATTGTTGTTGCTCATAACGGCTTTGAAGGCGATGCAAAAATAACAAGTATTAAAATTGATGGGCGGGATGCTGTAACAACGAATAGTGATGGTCACTATAAGGCGCTCAGTGGCAACGGCTTTAGCTTGGAAGCAAATACATCTCATAATATGGTGATTACTGCAGAAGACTCGAAAGGGCAGACAGCTGAACTTACGGTGGCATTTGATTATTTAAAAATGTTATTTGGATTTCAACGAAAACCGCAAACGGTTATCCAGCTAGTTGAAGATGTGAACTTGACGGTGAATAGAAAACGCGGGTTACGATGCGATTTGTATGGCACTAAAGCAGCTGCAGCACTTGCAGCTAATGATAGGAATCATGCTTGTTATGTTGAGTGGACGGCATTACCCGATGGTTTAAGAGTAGAAACTGCAACTTACCAAGCTAAAGCAACGGGAGGCGTGAAAGATTTAGGTCAGAATAGAGCTGCATTTACCGCTTACATTGTTAATAGACATGGTAAAGCTAATGAAGTCATAAGTGATGAAGTTATTTTTGATGCTATTCCTCCAAAGCCTATTTCGTTAGCTTTAGATGACAGGTTAAAGCTGGCTAACGGTGTATACAAAGTGTCTGTTAATGACCGTTTAATTGGCCGTTACCAAGGCTCATCAAGTCGTGCAAATGTAGATGTTAAGTTAACTAATCAATCAGGTGATACTAAGCTATACAAGCACAACCAATTACCCTTTGGTGAAACTCAAAATTTTTCAGCCTACGCAAGTAGATTGGGAGAATCAAAGCTTTGGGATCGCATTCCATACAAATTGAAAGCCGCTTATCGTTTGGCTCCTGAACTCTCAAAAGAAGTTGATTTCGATCTGATCGTGACACCACACCCATACATGCAAGTTTTGATGGATTTGGACAGTCCAAGATATGCTTCTACAGATAAAATCAATGCCACAATTAGATTAGGGATCAAGAATAATCTCACAAACACGTTTGATTATAACGTCGATACGATGGGCTCGAGTTGGGATGTTTATATAGCCTTTAAAAAGGGAAAGGCATTTGAGCCAATTACGGCGACGACTCAAATAGGGGGTGATGGAACTGCCGTTGTTGAGGTGGATGCGGATATTGTTTTCAACCGCAATGAAGCTGTTTATGCAGTAGCTAAAGCTCGTTCTCCTTACCCTGAGATTTCAATTCAACGTGTATCCATACCGAGAAGTATTACAGTTGTTAAAGGTACTTCAGTTGAAGGTAAGATTGTTACTCGTACTGTGCATTCAAGAATACCTGCAGCATTTGATTTGCGTTTTGATACTAAATCATTTCAAGATTTTTTTGTTATGGGTGAAATAAAGTGGCAAAGCAAAGCAGGAAACAATTGGGTTGATATGGATGGATTGACAGGGAAAAGGTATGTATCTGTTAAGTCGAAGCTACCCGAAACTATTGATATACGCGCTGTAATAAAAAATAAGGTTACGGGTGCCATTACGGAAACAGAAACTATAAGACTTATCTCGTATGACGTACCTAAAATAAATATTGAAGGTCTTGCTCAAGCAATATCAGGTCAAGCTGTCAAATTATCTGCTATAGATGGCAATAGTGATACACAAACAGGAACTATTGTTGAGTGGTCTTTAGATGGTAAGACATGGATGAATGGTTCAGATAAGTTCATTGTTAATGTGAAGGATTCGAATCTTAGGGTCCATGGAAGAATGAAGTATGTGAATACTGCGAATGAGGTATCAGGAAATTACTGGAGTACAGCAAGTAAATATATTTCTGTGATTAAACCTAGGCCAATTACTTTGAATATAGCGAAACCTAATATGGTTGAGGTCGGCACAGATGTAGAACTTAGGGTGATGATTTCCAATAGTTTTGCGAGAACTGGTGTTCCACTCAAAATAGAGTGGACTTATCCTGATGGGCAAGTAGTTAAAGATGTTTCAGAAATTACTCATGAGCTATTAGAGAGTGATTTAGATGTTTCTAACCGTGTGACTTTTGTAGCAAAGGTTTGGCTAGAGGGGTTCAAAGATACGACGCTTGGTGAAGCAAATGCGGTAATGAACACATTTAAGTATTCATTTCCGAGTATGAGCGACTTAAGTTTAATCATAAACAACAACGTCAAATTTGTACCTTCATCGGGCTACGCTGTAGTTAATATGCCTATCATTAATGCTCCCGGAGTTAAGTTTACTTACGATTGGACATTCGATAAGGATGCTATTGAGAAAGTACAAACTAGCGGTAAAGGTATGTACTTTAAAGTGATTAAAGCAGGGGTCCATAGAGTTAGTGCCACTGTTTCCGATAATCGAGGTAACTTTGAAACCCTAATGGACTTTGTTGATGCCCAACAACCTAATGCACTTGAGTTTAAAGTAAATGAAATATACTCAAATAAGCATATGAGAGCGCCTTTAAATGCAGCCTATTATCCGAATGTCAAAGTTGGCCATCCGTACGATTTCGCAAAGGAATACACATGGACAATAAATGGTGTTACGGGAGAGGTATCAAATAGAGCTATTGGAGTGTTTAATAGCTTGTCTGTTGGGCATTATGATATTGAGTTAGCAATTAAAACAAACTTTGGTCAAACAGGAAGCTCTTCATTTTCAATCGATGTACTTGAAAACCAAATTCCAGTCTGTGAGCCTTCTGTTAGAAAACAATACGGGGTTAGTATTGTGGACGCGAACTGTAAAGACGAAGACGGTAGGATCTCATTCTATAGTTGGACAGTAAATGGCACAGTGTTTAGCCCTTATGGTAGGCAAGTCAGATTTAATGATAATGATTATCCGAACGGTGCAACGGTACTAATCGAAGCAGTTGATGACGCTGGTGGCGTTGGGATTGTAAATTTAAACTTTTAATACGTTGAATTAAAAACAAGCCGTGAAATGATGATTTAACCATTGTTTTGCGGTTTTTTTTGCTCGAAATTTGATAAATATAATAAAAGACAACAGATGTAAAAGAAACTCAATCCCCACTGGTATGGGTTTTAGCACAATTTAAGATACTAGAATTCGTTATCTTAATTCATGTTAATCAACATTCTACATTTTAAGATAGAGCCTTGAAAAATCACAAAGGCTATCTATGAAAAATATTGCAGTGAGCTTTTCAATGATCGGGTCATTGATATTAATTTTTAATACCATGTTCACCTTTGCGGTACCAGCTCAAGAATATTCTTGCCTACACGCTAGCTATTTTTTAGTTGATAAAACAGATGTAGCTATCAAAAGAGATCATCTGGTCGCATTTAATCTGCCAGTTAATACACCGTATTTTCGTCAAGGAACACGATGGATAAAGTTGGTTGTTGGTCTGCCAGGCGATCACATAAAAATTAGTCATGACGCCGTTGCAGTAAACGGAAAAGAATACCCGAATAATATGAACATTTTGCTGATGAAGTTAGGTATTGATAAAGGGCAAGTTGAACGAGAAATCACGCTTGGTGCAGATCAATATTTTGTTGTAGGTGAAACTGAACTTTCGTATGACTCACGCTTTTGGGGCTTTATTAGTAAGAAAAATGTAATTGGGAATGCTTATGCGCTTTTATAAACTAGCTTTACTCACGCTTTCATTGGTTATCTGTAACAACAGTATAAGTTCAGAAAGAACCCTTGGAGTTACTACTGAAGAGGCATTAGCTGAAGCTAATAAAAAAGGATGGTTTGAAGGCTTAGACCTAACTGGCCAGAAAAAGGCGAGTCAGAAAGATGTAGATGATTTTCTTGCGAATGCACAGAACCAGATTCAAAAAGTCACAAGAAATGCATTGGACCTACCTGAAGAAAATACTAAACCAAACTCACCAATAATGATGTTTGTAAGCCTTTCTATGCCAAGAGCGTCATTGATAGATGCTTTTAAAAATGCAGCGGCTTCTAACACAACTGTCTATATAAATGGCATGTTTAAAGGTGATAAAAATATTATGACCACAATGAAACGCTTAGAGTTGATGGCAAAAGACATGCTTATTAAGCCTACCGTTAAATTTGGTCCTACATGGTTTAAAAAGTACAACATTCAGCGAGTACCTGCACTGGTGTTTGATGATAATAAAATTCAAGTCACTCTGAAAGGAATCACTCATTTAGAATTTTTAAATCAAAAACTTTCTATAACAACCGAAACAACGGACTTGGGTTATTACGGCGCTACATTTCCTGTCGAAGAAGAATCATTAATTGAACAGATCAGAAAGTTAATGAAAAAAATTGATTGGGAGTCGAAAAAGAAAGCAGCTGTAGATAATTACTGGAAGAAGCGAACTAACACATTGCTTGGTACTATCTTAGAAAACAAAACATTCTATATAGATCCAACTGTTCGTGTCCAGAAAGACATTATTAATAAAGCCGGAGTAGTTCTTGCTCGTGCTGGTACAACAATAAATCCACTTACCGCGATACATGGTGCTCACTTGGGGTTGTATGTAATTAACCCGTTAGATAAGCGTCAACTTAAATGGTTGGATTCATTCATGGGTAAATTTGATTACAGAGATCAAATTATTGTCACAGAACTTGATTCAACGCGTGGATGGGAGCATTTGAGCGAATTGAGAAAGCGGTATAAGCGTGAAGTGTTTTTGTTAGAACGTGAATTGGTCACAAAGTTTGCTCTTAAATCTGTGCCTTCCAAAGTGAGTGTGGAAAAGGGTTACTTGAGAATTGATGAAATTGGTATGAGGAACGCAAATTGAAACTAATTCTAATGCTCTTAGGAGTAGTTGGTGGCATTTATTTAGCAATGAATCATCCAGATATAGCTAACACCATTTTTGAAGGCTTTTTAGTCCTTGCGGATAGAGTCATTACTTATCTTCAATCAATTCTTGCTGGAGCATAATGTGAAAGTAATTCAGAGCATGTGTTTAGTCTTGTTAATGTCTATTTGTGTTTCAGTAAATGCTGCAGCCCCGACAAGTTCAAAAAACAATTTATGTCAGGACGCAGAGATATGGACCAAAATATTAGATCAAATATGCTGGAGCTGCTTCACTGAAGGGCTTTCTCTAATGGGAGTTGGTAAAAAACCTGAAGGTGCATCAAGTAATAATCCTGTCTGTGCATGTAATGATAAATTAGGGGTTCCTTATGCGGGAACCAAGCTCGCATATTCAGCACCATTACGATTAATTGAAACTGTCAGAATGCCATGGTGTTCACCAGCTCTCGGCGGTATTTCGCTACAAGATGACTTGTCAGGCTTTGGGTTCTCTAATAAAAGTAAAGCGTTTTGGCAATCGCATTACTTTGCATTTCCATTAATGGAGATGTTAGAAATTTTATATGTTGAATGCCATCAAGATGGTTATGTTGATTTCGACTTAATGTTTTTATCAGAAGTTGATCCAACTTGGTCAAATGACATTTTAGCATTACTTCTTTCACCTGAAGCGATTCTATTTGCTACACCATTGGCAACGCCTTGGTGTGCGTCTGATTGTGCTTTAGTCTCTGCTGATAAGGCTCCTGAAAGCACATTTGGCTGTGCTGGCTGTGACGGTCATTTATACCCATTTACAGGGAATGTTATAGGTCAAGCAGATACGGTCGCGCAAACGAGTTTAATTGCACAGAGAATGGTTAGTTCTCTTCATAGAAAAGGATTATCACGTAAAACAATGGGAGAGGATGCTATTTGTGAGGCGTCCTATGCGCCATTCACTCCACGTTCTCAATACAAATTCAGTATGGTTTATCCGAAGCCAGAAGCGGATGAAAACAAAAATTCAGTTTCAGGTTGTTGTCATCCAATGGGGCAGTCAACAAATCTTTGGTGTTTACCCGTAGGCGGTCGGATGCCACCTGGCAAAGAAGATGCTGTATACCTTCTTTGGCAATATAAGGAGTGCTGTTTGACTCTATCTGTGGGGGGAGATGAATGAATCTTTCCTCTATGTTGAAATTGATGATTACCTACCTAACATCATTTTGTATGGTAGCTGGTGGGTTACATTGGGCATTCTTTTTTACAATATTAAATTCATTCACAACGTTTGATGTGTACGCAAGTGATGAAATAAAGAATAAACTCGATCAAAATTTCAATCTTAGTACGCCAAAGAATGTGGATGGCGTTGATTTATACAACAAGATTATGGATTCAAGAACATCATCAAATCTTACTAACATCGAAAGGAAAATTATCAATACTGACTATGGAACTGGTCAAACTTTAGATTTTAGTGGGTATGAACAAGTAGATTTTAAAAGTGAATACAAAAACTATATTGATGATGGTATGGGTGTAAAAGCAAGTGCGCCTAGTATGACTGACGGCAATATCGATGCTGAATATTATGAAAAAGGTGGCGTTAAATTTGAGCGTGACAGCAATAACAATTTAGTTATGACAACCATACCAGAAAGTGAAAGAGGCTCTAAAACAACGTCAATCAAAGGAGAAGAAGCTTTTACTTCGCAACAGAAACGTTCTGATGCTGAATTTAACGCCCCAGATAACTACGGCAACGAAGATGATTATATAGATGACTTGAGAATACAGCATGGTAAAACCAAAGACGGAAAAACTATGGATGCTGAAGCCTATAGAGCTATTCTAAAGGCTGCAAAAGATAATCCAGCTCCAAAGTTGAAGCCTGATAGTTATTTTCTTGATGCTGGAAATAAAGCTATTGGTGACGCAAGAGATGGGAATGGGATATGGGCCCAAACTTGTAAAGATGAAGAAACAACTGAAACTGAAATCAAAAACATACCAATTTGGGAAGAAAAGGTTTGTGGTAAACCGAACGGTCAAAATTTAGATTTTTGTGAAGTTACTCGTACGTTAGAAATTGATCCTGAAAATCCAAATAAATACATTGAAAAATACGTTCAACATCCTGTTGGTTGTGCGGATAAGGTGGGTTGGGAACCAATCTGTCCAGTAACTCACTTGCTAGTCAATCAGTCTCCAATAATGGGGGCGCAAACATTATTAGCTAATAACAGGCTTGGTGGCCTGCAGAACAGATTTTTCAAGTATTTCAGCTCGCCATTGACCATTAGTGCGTTTGCGGCTTTTGTGCCGAGTGAGCATTTAATCTATGAAGATATACAAGAGGACGGAACACTCATTGTTGATAGCATAGAGCGCGATGTATATAAGCCGGATTTTTTAACTTCAAGTTATAATGGAGGTGAAGGCACTGCCCATTTGGGTTTTTTAAACGAAGATTATGAAGTTGGAGAGTTAGCTTTTTCAAATAAAGGGTTATATACATTAAAAAGTATTACTCCAAGGGCGGCGGGTAGTTTTAAGTTATTTTACGAACCAGTTGAAACAAAGGGAGTTTGTGATGTAAAGCAAACAAATAGCATTTCTGACGGACTGGCTTTAACGAGACAGGCTTATAATTTTGACTCTCTTAATGATCCTTATTTATTAGAAACGTGCCACATAGCAGTTACAGTCCTTGTAGGAACTTCAGGTGCATCTGTATCTGTGAATCAAGCCTGTACTTATAAATCAGCAGCATGTTATGAGCCACCACAAGACCCTTACGAATGTCCTCCTTATACTCCAGAAGCTGAAGTTGATGAATTCTGTACTTTTGAAGAGTGGGAAATTGTTGATCAAGGAACGTATAACTATCCGCAAGAACTGATAAAAAACATGCCAAAAATGTTTGCAGGAGATCCAAACTCTGAAGCATTGTATGGCGGTGATCAAAACGGTAATGGTCAGTATCATGCATCAACTTGGAAAATAAACGCTAAGGGTTATAGCTGTGATCCATTAAAAGGTGAACAGTATTGTGCTTCTGTTGTTAATCCCGTAACCAATGTTGCAGAAGAAAAATGTTATAGCTTTGCAGAATTTAAAGAGTTGAAAGGTAGCTGTGAGATTTACGAAAACAGTGACAAATGTGAATTAACAAATCAGTCGTGCACTGAAGGCTGGATGCACCCTAAATCGAACAAATGTTTTCTGTTCTCTAATGAATATCGATGCGACGTTTCTAACCCTTTAGAGATCACTAAAAAGACAAAAACGAATGTCTGTTCTGGTATGTTGCCTTGTATTGGTGATGATTGTGATATTGGTGAGCAAGAGGGTAGTGACGACTTTGAAGAAGCTGTTTTGAAAGCTTCAATAGCTCAACATGTGGCTGATGATTCAAATTGTGTAAGTACAGATCCAGATACCTGCGAAATCTTTCCCGGTGAAAAAGAATATTGTTCTTGGGAAGTGAGCGGAGTTGGGAATAATTGTTGTGAGGCTCCTTCTGGTATCAACTATATCGAAATTGCAGCAACGACTTACAAAATGATGCAGACCGAGACATTTAAAAATGTTTCTTCAGAACTCGCAGGTAAGCTATCTAATTCAGTAACCGACAAGGTTGGTGGTTTGTATACGGAATATAGTCAAATGCTAGTTGATGGCTGGAATGCAGGTTCTAAAGCAGTCGTTGATTTTGCAAGCTCTGCAATGGGTGATCCTGAGTTCATGAAAGGTGTGGCAGATGGGGTTCAGCTTGGACAGACGACTGCGAAGAAAGCTACAGAAGGCGTGATGTATTCAATGCAGCAAGGGCTGTATAATTTCATGAATGATTTATTGCCTGATGCACTAAGTAACTTATTATTTGAAGAGGCGGGACAACAAGCTATAGATGCTGGAGCTGCTGAAGCTGGTGATCTAGTGCTTACAAGCGGGGCTGAACAAATACTAAGTATAATTAGTTTTGTTGGTTTAATTTACACCATTTATAACGTAGCCAAACTATTAGCTAATTTACTTACTCAATGTGACGATAATGAACAAGACATGGGAGTTAAAATTGCTCAAAAACAATGCTTTAAAGTAGATAAAAGTTTTTGCGCAAAAAAAGTTTTGGGTATTTGTTATTTAAAACGTCAAAACTGGTGTTGTTATTCGTCCATGCTGGCACGAATTATTGGAGATCAAGGTTCTAAACAACTCTCGAAGGATATGTCTAGTTGTCCGGGTTTTACGGTTAATGAGTTTGCTAGTATCGATTTTAGTCAGTTAGATTTATCTGAGTGGTTAAGCACTATGTATGAGTCAGATATTATTTCAAAAAATGGATACGACATTGAACGATTAACTGGAACAGGTCGTTATCTTGGAAATTTATCATGTGAAGGTAGTGACGATCCGGAATGTGAAGAACTGGTGAGAAAAAATGCTGAAATACGAGCTGGTTCGATGTTCGATGGAGATGTCAGTGAAACAGCTGACGAAGTAAAAGATACATTAGATCCGGATAAGATTGATTGCTCAATTTACCCGAGACCACTGATTTGCGAAATTAATAACTAATGTTTACCTTCGTATTGTATTTTTACCCAAGGAGACATTGTTTTTAGGTCGTCTATGGTTAGGAATGTAATAGAAGGTTGCTCTTTATTAGGTTTGATAAATAAATGTATCTTTTGAGCATGAGCAACAAATGGGAACTTAGGAGAATCTTTTATTAACGGTAAAGTTGGGAAAAAGGTATAAAACTTTTTGTCTAGCTCGAAGGCTAGAAGGTCTGCGCCATAAAATGATTCAAAACCTACAACCGCAAAGTTTCCTTTTTCGCCATTTGGAGTGCTTTTGGTATATTTCAGTAGCTTAGGTGGGTTGTAATGGACGTAGTTACAAGTGTCTGTTACATCATATGTGACTTTTTTTGCTCTCTCAAGGCAAGCATTACCTTTGAACTTTAATAAAGTCTTGCCTCTTTTGCTTAATGTTTTATTTACAAATTCAAGACCAGAGTATTTGATAGTTTCATCAATTAACTCTTGTTCAATTTTAGTAAAAACCTGTTGAACACTTTCATTTGATTCAATAGGGTAATACACAATCGAATAATATGTATGCAGGGGTTTATTAGCTGTATTCGAGCCTAGCATACTCAATAGTGAGCCTCCTAGACCTCCGTTAATGAAACCAATAATACCATCAGCCGTAACATAATCAGCACCAAGGGATATATCTGCATTTTCAGGTAACTCAGCATCCCTCAGCCCGTTGTGGAGTTCTAATGAGCCTTCCATCACATTCATTGCAAAGCTCATGTCTTTATTGTATTCAAAACCTTCATTGCTTTGGGGCTTATACGGAGATGTTGAAAGGCATCCAGTTAATAGGCTTGATGCTATCACTGTTGCTAAAACCGTTTTTAAGTTGAAAAATCTCATTCATTAATTCTCTTTGTTATTTAATTGTGATCATCATAAGTCGTAATGAAAATCGCGCTACTGGCATAACTGCCAAGCAGTCATTCTATGTAAGTGGCTATTTTATCGGTAACGAAACGGCAAACTGTATTCTACATGTATAAATCGGGCTTTTAAATTCAACTTTAACAACAATAATGATGTTAATTTTCAATGAATATTTGTGACATTAAAAAATAGTTGAGAATTAAATGGGGTTAAGTACCGAGCAGTATGCTGTATCTACAAGCGTTAGTTCACACAATCTTGTGATTGCGCTGCCAGGATCGGGCAAAACCCACACAATGATTAGTTTCATCAGTAATCTGGTTGATAATCCACTCAATAAAATACTGGCTTTGACGTTTACCAATGCTGCAGCTGAAGAAATGAAAGCGCGAGTCGGCAAGTCCATTAAAGGTCGCAAACGTAAACAAGTATTCATTAGCACTTTCCATTCAGCCATCATTCAAATGGTAAAGAAAATCCCTCAACTAGCCTCAAGAGAGTGCTTGATTGGTTCATCTGAAAATCAATATAACAATTTCATTTTTAAAAAAATGAATGAAATTTATGACATTAGAAAAACTGCTCCAAATGGAATGAAATTCACTAACAAAGAGTTGAAGTCGCTGTACTTCTTTACACTGAAAATTGTGAAAAACAGGTTACTGAAACTGGATAATGTTAAGTGTCCAAATGCAGAGCGTTTTTCTGAAATTATGGGATTCGATTACTTTGATTTTTATTCGTCAAAACTTAAAGAGTTGAAAGTGTGGCCGCTTGATTTTATGTGTAGAGAAGTCACTAAAATGCTCGTTGCTGGAGAAGTCGAACCAATTCAATGCAATTTTCTGCTTGTTGATGAGTTCCAAGACACAGACGAAATTCAATACGAGTGGATTAAAACTCATGGTAAAGCTGGAACTTTGATTACCGTTGTCGGTGATGATGACCAAGCGATCTATTCTTGGCGCAATTCATTAGGAGTTAAAGGCGTAGAACAGTTTAAAAATGATTTTGAACATAATTATCATACGTTAAGCATGTGTTATCGCTGCCCTCCTGAAATTCTTCTATCGGCAGAAAGAATCGTTTTACAAAACCATAGTCGAATTCATAAAGTAATGAATACATTAGACAGTACCGAAGGGAATATGTATTTAATACCGACCACTGATGAAGTAGAAGAAGCGGCATATATTGTCAGTGGTATGAAAAAGCATGAACTTGGATCTAGGGCTATTTTGACTCGTACAAACAGACAATTAGACCTATTAGAAGTTTTTTTAAAAGAGAATGAAATAGAATATAAACGGA
>VSKX01088043.1_pt1 | contig 17911 bp, 14 predicted proteins | sample 4799481 | NCBI WGS metagenome assembly VSKX01 (sample SAMN12179537, study PRJNA552185) | sponge metagenome | biome: deep-sea hydrothermal plumes; feature: spots directly above weak diffusing fluid; material: sea water; isolation source: sponge from the Swan site of a hydrothermal vent ...
AAACACTCCTATTTAATTTTATAAGCGCCAGAAAAAATTAATTCCAGCAATGGTTGGCGCTTCTTTTAGGACCTCAAAAAATACGCTCAGTCTCACGTGGCGCTTATATTATGGTGGCGCTGTAATTACATCAATTACGGTAGCTATAAACTGTAATATTCACTTCCCCAGGATACCACGAGAAATAGTACCCAGTGGTTCCAAGGCCTTGGTACACACTGCTAGACTACGCAATGAGAGGCAGTCAGAATACAGAGACTACATCAAATCACATGGCAGCACAAAGTCCATTGCTGAGAGGAGGCGAGAAATGGCATTGGAACGGGACAAAGAGCTATCCTCCCATTCTGATTCCAGTCTGGTACGGAACAGAGACGTTGGAATGGATTACGGAAGTTTGAAGGAGCGTAGGATGGCTGAAGAGAGACGATATCGTCATAGTGACAGCTCGGAGCACCGCAGAGGGAAATGGGAGGACAGTAAACCGTCCGTAACCTTCAAACAGGAACAATCAGATAAGGTAGATCATATAATTATTACCGGCCTTGAGTCTTGACAGTGGGTTCTACAAGTCGTGTACCGTAAAAACTATTATTAACGCAACCCTCCAAATATGCGACACCCTTGGCAACATTTCCCATACGCACAATATAATTTTTTTTTATGTAACGGGTGAGTGCATAATGGTTTACGGTCTGTTGTCGTTCCCTTGACATTAATTAGAGGTCTTGTGGTACTACATATACTATACGTTCATAAAATGTTTTAAGAAGTTAAAAGTTAAGTCAATCTATAAATTTCTTCTGATCAGATGGGTGACTGGGATTCTGATGAGAGGGATCTAGTCTCATGGGCTAAGCCCCAGCAGCATGTTAGTCAACAAACCCCTGCACCACACTCCCACCGCTCAATATCTGCCCCTACATACACCGTGGGTGGGATAACATCCCTCGGAGCAGGCGATAACAATCTGGAAACCAAGAGGAGTAAGCAGAAACAATACGCTGATAGTCTAAAAGACCAAATGAAGGGAAAAATTGAACCAAAACGATCTCAACGATTTATTGAGGAGGAGCGTTCACCTGTGAACGTGTCTCAGCCTCGATCGCAGCATTTAGAACCACGATCACATTATGAACCACCACCGCCAATGAGGCAGCAGCAGTTAGAACAGTCTGCCCCACGATCACATTATGAGCCACCACCGCCAATGAGGCAGCAGCACTATCCACCTTACCAGTCCATGTACTATCCCCCTCCCCCACCACATCCACCACCACACCCCTATTACATGCCGTCCTATTATCCTCCACCACCTCCGAGAGACATGTATCACTATCCTGAACGACCGGACCCGTATAGACATCCGTATTATCCCCCCGCCAATCCTTACCTACCTCCACACGTACCTGCTCATGTGACTAGACCCGGAGACGAACAAATAGAACCTAGACATTCCCAGCGAGAGAGAGACAGTGAATTCAGACCATCTAACGACAGAATGGAAAATCGAAAAAGTCATGATTCGCATACATCTCCTATTCACGGGGATTCAACTAGAGGGTCCAAAGGTGACAAAATGTCTTATCGAAGGGAACTAGAAAGACAGATGAAAGATAAGAAAGAAAGACAACTGAAAGCTAAAATCGCGAAAGAAAAATACGAACTAAAGCAAGAGAATGAGATATACGACCCGTTTGGTAAAGGTGGTTGTGGGGCTCCTGTACGAGATCAAGCTGGCAACGTTGTTGCCGACTTGAAGCGCCTGAAGAGGATAAATGATGAGCGTCTTGGTGTCTCACCTCGACAGAGTGTGGAGTTTGTTAGTGAGTCTGAGGAGTCTCTGACTAGACAAAGCAGTGATAAAATATCCCCACGAAACAATAAAACAGTTCTGATGTACAACAAGATGGATGACGAGGTACAGAAGAAAGAAAATGTTGAGAGTTATCGCGATTATCTCCGGAGGCAAGTTAGAGAGAAAGAGGAGGAAAAACAGAAACTAAAAGAGGCCGAGAAACTCCAAGAAATGAAAGAAATGGATCGATTGGAAAAAGATCGCCTGAAAAGTGAGAATGACCTGAAAATGGACCGTACACGAGAGAGGCTGACGGAAGTCGAACTGAAACGAAAGAACGAAGAGCTCAAAAAAGAAGCGGAACTTCGTCGCAAAGAATACACTATGAAACAAAGAGAAATGCTTTATCAGAAACAATTACAAGAGAAATTATTGGCTGAGCAGAAACTACAAGCGCTAGCTGACAAGATGGCACAGCAGCAGGACAATCCACTCCTACAGCCGCGATCTCATTCACCACCTATCCCTACACTGAGAAAACAGCGTGAGGGGAATCCCCAACAGCAAAGGGTAAGTCCCCAACAGCAAGGGGAAATCCCTCAGCAAGTGTCGTCACAGTCACCACCTGTCCCCACGCTACACAAGAAAATGGTGAACCCACAACGCTCCAACTCACCTCCCGTACCTACCATTCAGCGTAAGCAAAGCATACCACCAACTGTACCCACTCCACAAGCAACGGCTCCCACAGTTAGCGAGCCTCCTGTCACACCTGCTACAGAGTCATCCATTCTCACACAGCTGGCCGCAATGAGAATGCACTTACAAGCACAGTTGGCACAGACAAGCGAAACCTCCTCTCAAGCTCCGAAACAATCCATCGTCCCCCCGCCACTCAAGGCTGGTCCTAGAGTCAGGCAACCACAGGCCTCGACATTGAACACAAACATTGAGAAGTTCTCATCCCTAAAGTACAAGACTCCATTCCCAAACCAGGAATTGCTATCCCAGTTCCCTAATCCACCTCGGTCAGACAGTGCGCTGAGTGTGCAGCAGGGAGCCATGCTGCGGTACCAAGAAGAGAAACTGGCTAGAATGAGAAACAGAGAGCAGCAACCAGCTACCAGTATCGGAGGTCAACTGCCATCGTTCTCCGAGGGTGTGCCCCTGTCATCATCAAGGGACCCGTTTCGTGAAGCCCGGCCTCCACGACCCACTCAAGATCTACTCTCAGTGAGCAGAGGTCGACCCAGTGCTGTCAGGAACACCTCTGCAGGTACATTGTGTGCATGCATGTGCACATGTCATGTTGTACTGTGGATATGTACATGTACTGTAGCATGCATGCATGTTGAATACATGGCTGTGTGTTAATTAAGGGGGCATAACTCGAGTTAAGAGTGTCTAATTTCAAAACTAAAACATGCATTAGGTAGCTTTAACGTAGACCTTTCAGATGGTGTGCTCAAATTACCAATTGCTTTCCACTCCAAATGTTCATATTTTGGGGAAAAACCATGGGTGAAATTGTCAAAATTGAGCTGTTTTCAAAAAATTTAGCTGAACATGCCATCTTGTAGAGCTTTTCCTGGGCTTTCAGAAAATCATAATTTGGACCAACCGAACAGAAGTTTACGGCCATTACAGTCGCCATAATCTATATCACGTGTATATAAGTGTGCTACAATGACTATAATAGTACTTGTGTACAGTGTTGTTTTGCTATTCTTTGTTAACTCTCACTATAATTACATTCTCCCTCAATCCTCTGTGTATTATTATTGTGCTTGTATGGTATGTAGGAGGTCAGTCTCAGTACTCTATAGCCACTGTGGATGTTGACGGCATGGCTGGACGTAACGAGGACAGAATGAGAAGATTGGACGCCATATTGAACGCTGGAACCCAGTCATACAGTGCAGCAACGGATGTGAGGAGGAGGGATGAGGATCCATCATACAGTGCAGCAACGAATGTGAGGAGAGATGTGAGAAGGATGGATGTGGATCCGGTGAGAGATTCAGAGTCTATCATTAGTAACTTCCTCCAGCGCACCAGTGGACAACCATCACTGAGCAGAGGATCAGAGAGGAGTCTGGAGTGTGACACTGCTTATCAGAGACTAGCAACTCCAAACACTTGACATCAGATCAGTACGTGTGCATGCATACGTCCACATATATTATTATGCAGTGTTCTTCATGTATAGGTAGTATCAGGAGCAAATGAGAAGATCTTCTCATTTGCTCCTGATAGTAGTTGTGCAACCAATAAAAGTTGAATCATGATTGTGAAATTGACCACCAATTAATGATTAGCTATGTATAATAATTATATCATGCGATAGGAGTGGAAGCTCTACATGTAAGTACTGCTAAAACTGGCTGTGAAGTAATTATATTGATTCTGCTGTTTCTGCGAATGAGAGTGAAGTCGCAAAAATTTGTATTCGCGGATGCACAGGTAAGTTATTCAAATTGACAACAATAAGTATACCAACAAATTGTACAAAAAAGCAAACAAATCTACCTGTGAAATTAAAGGTTTATGCATGCATATAGCTACTGCATGCCTATACTGCATGCCTATATATACTCTAATAATTTATGTACTATTCTCCAAAGTCAAACACTAGTCCAGTGTCGTTTAGTTTCTCCTGATAGAGTTGGTCAATCTCGGCAGACTGCTCCGTCGTCAAGTGGTTCCTCCAGTCCCCCACCTCCCCCTTCCTCATGAAATCACCCAAACCAGGCTTTGCCATTTTATCACTGAAAGAGTAATTTGCTAAATCGTCTTTCTTCATAGAATCAAAACATGTCTCGGCAACTACTTTATCAATGACACTCTCAGAAACATCAGCTTCAATGAATTTCGCAATACGAGTAACGGAAGCTTGAGGGTCTTTCTTCATGCCTTCATATGTGATGAAGAGAACATTGTCTTTGTTTCTGTGTGACCACCAGCTTAGAACATGGTCGATACTGTTGCCATAGTAGAGATTGCCATACTTTCAATTACGTATAAACAAATCCCAATCCAAAGTAACATCTTGTCTGACTATAATTCTAGCAAAATAATGATAGTACGACACAATCATGTCTTTGGGATTTCGAGCAATGTATATGTACTTGCAAGGAGTAGTGTGCGGCTTTCCACACAGCATTAGATCATACGTCAAATGGCTCTTAAAAGCTCGTGGCTTCGGTAAACTGTCAAGATCAATTCTTCCTGGGAATAAGTTCTCCTTGCTGTTGCATTCAGCATAAGGAATGCTATACTGCAATTCAACACCATCTTTTTCACCGTTGTTGCGAATTAGCTTCACAATGTTTTGAGTCCACGTTGTTCCTGACCTTGGGTAGGAGACTATCCATACATCACTGGGATCAAGGCTCAGACTAGTGGTTTCACTAATGCTTTCAGGAGTCATAAAACCAGTAACAGTCAGACCTGAATAACACCAGCCCTCTATCCCAGGCACTGGTTTCAACACATCTTTCAACTCCGCCAGAGCTTTTTCTTTGTCCATTCTGATATCGAAAAAGTGTATGAACCTACACTCTTGCTGATATCAAGGGTATAAAGAGAAGATACGGTCGATACGCCCTTGCTATATTATATGCTATATATCGACTGCTTGCGCATGCGCTAACCTTGTCAGATTCTGACTAAGGTCAGGATAACGTGTATACGGTTCTATAAAATAAAATGACGCCATCGTGAACAGTCAGTAGCAGGCCTCTCTTCGAAGGCCTGTGGAGGTGAACTGCCTTAACTTTATATGGAAAAGCATTGTGCAATAATAGTTCTACAGTAACTCATCTTGCTCTGTCCAGGTGATGGAGCCGGAGTATTATCAGTACCTCAATGAGCGACCAATGGGAGACAGTCTTTTCTACTGTTACCGTTGGTTACTCATCTGCTTCAAGAGAGGTACACACACGTACGCACACACACACACGCACGCACACACACAGGCACACACACGCATGCACACATACACACACACCCACCCACACACACAGAGTTTACGTATGAGGACTTGTTTCGTGTGTGGGAGTGTGTGTGGGCTGCCCACTGGTCTGTGTCACAGTATTTTGAGGAGTTCTTTGCTCTGGCTATAATGAGACAGTATTTGCAGGCCATTATGGACGCTCACCTGGATCCATCTGACATCCTCAACCTCTTTACTGGTATGTGTGTGTGTGATAATTATATTAAAGCCCAGGCCTGGTTCACATGCAATAATAATTATTATATCCCGTTGCTACATTGTTGCTACGCAGAATATATGCCATAATGCACTGGTTCAGTCAACCGTGACTCATATTGCACTGCCGTCTTGCCTCAAGGCCTAGCGCCTACTGTGTACTGGTTTTTGAAAATCCCTCGGGCTTCAGTGCAATATATGCCATACATCCCTCGCACCCGTGTTACATGCATAACTAAAGTTTTTTATAGGCTTTCCGACATATGAACAACTAAAACAGTTATAGCCATTAAATTTTTATAAGAGGTGAATCTCCGACGAAGCTCTGATCTCTCAACTCAACAAAGACCTATCGCCTTTGATACCCTTGTTTGAAGGTTTACCTGTAGATATGTATAGTTCGTATGGATGGTTCCCATGGAATTACTTCGAACTATGCATTTCCGTGGTGTGTTAGAACTTGTCCTATATGAACTGTATGACATAATACACGTATGTGTATTCACCACTCCCACCCCCACCACCCACACACACCCCCACCCCCCACACACACCCCCACCACCCACACACACATGCACATACAGTCACTATTAGATGAACCCAACCCAAACAGTCCCGCTAACAGTCAAGCAGCTCAACTCTATCAAGACAACAGGAGAGAGTACGAGAAACGAGTTCTGGCAATTGTCGAAGAGAGTTGGATGAACATATGATGCCTCATGCAGCCAAGTAGTTTGTAGATACTAATTTTATATTATATGTACCTGCTTACACTGTCAGTCATTAATATTCTGTGAACACTCTCCAGCTCGAGTTAATAATTAAGCATACTCAGGCATACAGTAGGATCAGATGATGTTGATGGATGAATTACTGCCACAAAAATAGTAGGAACTAGATCGAATGCTGTTATACTACACCTAACGGTCTCAGTGGCATACAGAGATTGTAGCTGGCATTCTTGTCCCAGAAAGAGATTGGCTTCCACCCACACCACTTGCCCTAAACAAAAGGAGGGCAGAGATTATCAAAAAAGAAACACTCCATATAATTATACAGAGAGTCTGACTTGAAGTCCCTATCAATGACTGCCCCCCAATAGGATACCATTACATAGCATCGCCAGCTGTTATTCGGAGAGCACACACACACAATGCATTTGTGATTGCCAAACGCCTGACTCACCTTATCTGTAATAATCTTCATGTCCTCCCTGCCTGTGTAATGAGGGTCAAGAATTAAGAAGCTGTGGAGAGAAAGAGAAAACTGTAAACACGTCCGTCTCTACCATTACAAACTCACTGTGTTTCTCCTGTGATATCGTTGAAAGCCACTCCCAGAATAGTATGAGCTAATACTCCACCACCTGTAGTAAATAATAAAAGAGCAGTCTACTACTGTATATTACATACCCATCATTGGAAATCAACATAATTATGTGAATGGAAATGTTTTGGCTACAAAATAAGCTGAGTTTCCGACTGTACCGATCATGACTGGTGTGCCGTGTGTTCTGAAGTGCTCCAACAATGTCCTCCCCACATTTGACATGTCAGTGACTGTGTCCTTAATCTTGTGCTCCAACTGCATGAGGTCAACTGGTGCAATGCCAGTCTGTTCACAATACACAAACACTCACCTCGAGCAGTTGATTGAGCGAAGAGCCGACCTCGATAGATCCTATCCATTCTTTGGAGCCGATTAAAGACGAGTCTCTTTGCTTGGCTGCCACCACGCTCCTCTGTATCTCTCTGTGTGTAGGAGGTGGCTTCTCAGTGTAGCCTTGAAGCCAGAACCACGACCAGAGGGTCTGCAGTGACCGATAGGCACAGCCCCAGCCCTATGTATGTGAATGTAGGAGGTGAAAAAAGTAAAAGTAAAAGTACAGTATATCACACACAGGATATAGCCTACATTGTCATCTATGCCACCCTGCATATAGTGGTAGTAGAGATAGTCTCCTTGCACAGTGGCTATGCTGCCAGTCTTTGCTGCAACGGTTGGTTGCGTGAGACTGAGCTAGTAGCATACAGTACACTCACCCGTCTGCTTGAGGTAGAGGTGGGGATTGAGCAACTGAGGGCCAGTGCTTAGCGCTACGTTGGATGAAAGCAATGGAGTGTCTGTGAAAAAATGGCACTAAGTTGGCTGTTTTACTTGAGGCAATATTTATTTGATGGGATACAGATGGGATACAGATACTTTACATTGTACTATGGTCAAAGAGATACCTTGTTTTGTCAATTGTCTTGGCACCCTTAGATATGGCATGTCTGTTCCAACACACAGAGTTCTGTGGAGCGCCTCTCTGTAGGGCCTCAGATCTTCTGTGGTGATAGGCAGGTCAGCTGGGTCCCCCCAGGAGTGAGCCGTATGTGGATAGACAATGGTCACAGGACAATGGTGATTGGGTAGAGGCAAGTGATGGGTGGTTACAGTACACACACAGTCCTCCTGCATACATACACTCAACAGTTACTTTAGTGCATCAAATAAAAAAGTGTTACCTTCCAGGTTATCCCTCTGACAATGGATTTCAGATGAGCGTTCACTTTCTCTCTGCAAATGACTGCTAGTTTACTCAGAGGTGAGTTAATGTCGGCCAGCACTAGCAGATCCACAGCCACACTGACTTTCATGCAATGGCTGGCCAGAGGAGATGAGAGAGAGAGAGAGGGAGAGTTTGTTAGTTGGCTGTGGTCAGTAAGCAGTTGTATAGGCACAGGGAGAGACTGTGCATGCGCCATGTGCTGAGAGGAGCAATGAAGCGTAGTAGTCACACCTTGTGGCTTGGCTTTGAGCAATCTCTTTCCTGTCATCTCCACTGGAGTGGATTCACTAAAAACTAGAGGAGGTTTCGAGGGAACACAGAACACAGTAGATTGATCACTGAGCAGTCCTTCTATGAAAACCGTGGACACTGTATAGAGCAAAATACAGTACTAGCCTCGTTCTTAGGTTGTTATTTTTCGAAAAGAACTGAATTAAAAGGCACCCAATTAGAAAGAGGCCTGCACATACCTGGTTGTCCCTCAGACAGGTACAGATGAGTAGAGGTACGGAGACGACAGAGGACAGTGCTCTCAGTGAGGTGGGTCTTGAGAGAGATTGATGCCAACTCCATCGGCCGACTGCTCAGACCACCCTCTGCCTCAACAAGGAAGCACTCCACCTCCCTTCCATCAGTACGTAGCACTACAAATACCACTGGATTCAGCACTTCCTACACACGGTAGGAAGAATAGTATAAGGAACATAATTCTCCACCATTCTGGCCTCACTAAAAGATGGGATTTTGAGACGAGTGTCGTCCACATGTCACTAGCAACAGTGCCTGGCTCCAGACACACCCACACACCCTCACGCACACCACAACCACCAGGGAAGTGGCTGCTAGCCTCCTCAATCGTAGTCACCCACTCTGGAGAGGGCAGACCGACTGAGTCTAGTCGTGGTAGGTTCTCTTTAGCAGGAGCACAGGCACATGGACCAAGTATAGTCAGTGTCTGAGCTTGTTTTAGGGTCACCAACACGCCCAAGCCACACTCATGATGGCCTCTCAACTGCAGGGATACATTACAATGTCAAATGTTACTCCTACTGATGATATACTACCTTATCCTGATCTAGAATGATCTCCATAGATTTATCTTTAGTTAGCTATAGTCTGGCTGGCCACGAAAAGAGCGAGACTAGAGTCTAGTGCCTTTCCACAATTGCGCATTTATTAGGACTTTGCTAATGTACTGTGGTTTTTGACCACAGATTATGATTCTGCATTGGTGAGACTCGAGCAGTTGAGTGATTATTGTGAATATTGAAAAATCATGAGTAATACAAAGATAAATAAGTTATACGTGTACATGGTATGGGTTTGATTAACATCTCTCAAACACCTTATAAAGGTCATGTAGGTCAGCTATCTGCAATATACAGCCGTCTTGAGACATTGTTTTGGGGGGAATAAAGTCAGTTCTTAGCGCAGGAAAAATAACATGCTCTACAGTCCATTTCCACGGAGATTGCTTGTACAACTCGGGGCTATATTCGGCTCCCCTCTGAATAAAAAAAAAATATATATATGACTTTGTATCACACACTTCTCTCAATTAGACAACACTAAAGACGGGTTTGTAACGATTATGACGCTAGCGTCAAAACACTGATGCTACGCTAAGTGCTATCTGATACTAGGATGCTACTTTGGGTTCAGCATCATGTTTATAAACCAGCTCTTACCTCTGATGACTCCATGGTTTGACTCGAGACGGCCTCACTGGTAGACTGCTGTTTGTCTCCGGTCTGCTCCTGACTGTCCAGCAGGAAGGGGTCGTGCTGAAGAGAGTAGAAAGCACTGGTCTCAACAGCCAGGGTCTGGAAACACTCCTTCTCTTTGTCCCAGTTCACCTGTATCATCATTAAAACACGAGTTATCAATACAACAGAAGACCTTGGTTTAATTCTATCAGAGGAATGATTCAAAACACAAGTTGCGTACAGCTAAATAGGCTCTCAAAGGTAGCTGGTAAAATGACTCAAATTCAGGAAGAAGAAAAAACGTCAGGCTATTTTTGGTTTTATCAGGATGTTGAGCATGGTTTAACGTAGCCTCCTCTGCAGGCCTCGAGGAAAGGAAAGGAGGCCTGCCACAACCTGTTTTTGACCACGTGGAAATGTTGGATATATTATCGTAAAATAGACCGTAAATTCGTTTACGTACATTACATACCTCGGTGGCCAGCCTCACTAGGAACATGGGTAGTCTGTCCATATTGGGAGAATAGGAGGGCAGGAGGAGGGGGAGACTGTAGAGGAACCCATCCTGCACACACGAATAAAAAAAGCATTGCAGTGTTACAGAGCTCGTAGTCAGCATGCTGTTGACAGTGTATATACTGCACCTTTCGAATATCAATGCCCAAGTAGTCATTGAGCATTTCAGCCTTTGTGTTCAAAAAGTCCACAATATATTGAGCTAATTTCTCCTTGGCTCCATCCTCCTCTGTCCAACCTGGTGTGTACACAGAGTTACACAGAAATAACCAACCACAAGTTAAGGGCAAATCGGTTTGAGTTGAGCCCTCGTTTTTTTGATATAACTTGGCCTTTAACCATTTAATTTTATGAACAAATAGTCTTATAGTTAAAAGTTTACTGAAAAAGGACAACTTGCTGCAGTGTAAGCATTTATCCTCACCGCTGTCTGGAGAGTTGAGAGCAATCATGGCTAGGTCGTACACTGGGGCTGGAGGCTGCAATACAATCACAGTAGGACCCACTCACACAATCAGTTAACTGCACAGCACTTACTGTTAGAGTCAGGCTACCAAAGTTGGCAAAATCGAATAAGAACAACTGGTAGAATAGTTCCTTACTGAAAAAAAAAACGCTAACACTTTAATTAGAATAGATGTACTCACCTCAGTTTGGTAAGCTCTACTAGATACAGCTTTGTCTGAAATAAGTAATTCGTAAAGTTTAAGAAATGTACTGCTAGTCTTTAAAACTCACTTGATGTTGCAGTAGAGCTCTAGTTTGGTCAACACAACCTACAAACTTGTGGTCACGGAACAGTTCAGACAAATCTGGAGAAGCGGTGACACGTCACGTGAACTACTACTAAAAAGCTCCACCGATCATACAACTCTGACAATATCGTATAACACAATTCCAGGCTAGAAAATTTCGCAAATTTCGCGGAGTTTGGGAGGGTTCGCAAAATTAAATTCCGTGGATTAAATTTTATGATCACGTGCACATGAACATCTTTGGTAAGTACGTACGTATTCGGGATTAACATTCGTGAATACGTTTTTGGAGTGATCGTTTCTGGAGTGATTTTACAAAAATTTCTAGCCTCGAAATATATGTGTTATACGATAATAATGTAAAACACCTACGCTATAAGCAGGAGCACAATGCACACCCACCTCCCTATCTCCCTACCTACCTGTGTGTTCCTGTTTCCTCACAGACAGCTGCAAACTACGCACACTAGTTAATCTGACTTCTTTGCGATGAGCTCTCTTTCTAAGCGGCCGCAGGACACTGGACACAGTCCCAGTAGAGGAGTGCCTCCTCCCCTCCCTTGAGGTACTGTGAGATCCACTCTCTGATTGGGCCGAAGAGGAACCCTTGTCCACAGGCTCAGACTGACTGTGTAGCGGCTGCTGGGTTGATCCTGGCACAAAGAAAGCTTCCAGTTTTTGCTCTCTGGAGTCCGTTCTCACCATCTGATATGCGTATGTGGGAGCATCTTGCTTCCCTGCACAAAAATACATTTATGTGTTTTTGTGTGTTCTCATGTACAATGAGGTTATAACCTCATTGTATGTGAGAATATAATTCGAAAATACACGTAGATATGAAACCAATCTCTAGTAAAATATAAAACGCACAACAAATAGGCTACTAACCAGACACTTCTCACCGTCTTTACTGGTTCCAGAGGAGCCCTTCTTGGTCAATGAGTCATTGAGGGGCAAGGCAGAGCCAGGTAAAAGTGCCTGAGTAAAGTAGGTTCTAGAAGAGTTGCAGCCAAGGAGTAGCTGCTCAATGCTTTTCTGGATGGCCTCGACAATGCTCTCCTCGTGTAAGAAGTGCACCTCATGTTTAGTGGGATGAACGTTGACATCAATGTTCACTGGGTTGATCTCAATACTGTGGCAGCAATTAAACAACACAATAACTTAATAAAAGACCAGAAGTGTTAAAAAAGATATAACTATAGCTTAGCTGGTTCCAAAAGTCTTCTTGTTATTTTGGAAATTTACAGATAAAGTAGCTGCACCTTAAGTATATGAAAGGGTATGTTCCTTTAGGAAGATAAGCAGCATACACAGCCATGATAGCCTTCCTTAGAGAACCACAGTCGACAAGACGATCTGAGCAGATCAGAACTCACTCACAGGCTACTGTACATAGACTGCAACGTACGATTAATAAACAACAGAAACTGGAGCTTCTTAACCGAGTAGTTGGCATTTGTGACAAGCCCTTTAACTTTGAATCCCAACTGAGCATCATCGCTAGTCACTTCTAGCAGTTCTCTACAGAGGCAACATATTTATCCGTGTACCTTATACCACAATTATGAACCAACTCGTGATACAGTATTGATTTGTAGTACTTAAAGCCTGGTTCACAATAATGATGAAAGTCCTTCGTTTCGTATGGTATTGTAAGCTCTACCGTCCGATTAGAATCTGAGTCTAATCTAGCGTTTCGTACGTTACGATACAAAACGAGCGTCTATCATCATATCGTGAACTAGGCTTAATTAATGCAGTGAGCAACACACACACCTGGCAACAGACGAGCCGTACAGTGACGATATGTTCTCCTTCATGGTGCTATTCTGGAGAGTCTTGACCTCTGCACCCGTCTCTTTATCCTGTACACGTGAACACATTAATACTGCGTAGCACTATTGATATAGTCGCCTAATTGCTGCTCCAAATAGATTATCACGTGCGCAAAGGACATCTACATTCAACGATACAAAGGTCAAGGACATACTGTGCGTGTACGCAAAGGCTTGTGAATATTTTCTTTGAGGCCTCCACTATGATGTTTTACTTCCAAATTTCTATTCTTAGTAACAGAGGCTGCCTATATAGTGCTACAGTGCCTTTAATACTGTACGCGTACTCAATATTCTGTACGCACATTAGATACTCCCACAAGGACTGCATCTCTCTATACTGTGTACACGTAAACACTTTAATACCTGTACACACACATCACATGTGTACTCAATATTCTGTATGCACATTAGCTACTCCCACAAGGACTACATAGCAATAATGATACCTTTCTGAGGGAGACACCAATTCCAGAGTTGTGAACTGCATACCTACAATACAAATAATCACAAGTCACATAAATTACCTTAAGGTGACATATTTTCGCGGGTATAATTTTTGCTATTTCTGCGAATGAGAGTAAAATCGCAAATTCGCGGATAAATAGATGCGCAGGTAAAAGCTATCCAAATTAACAAATTAGCAAAATTTATACCAGCAATATGTACAAAACTGTAAAAACACTACCTCTGAAAATATATCACATAATTATACGACAGAGAGCTAGCTTACTTGGTAATGACATCAGCAATTCTAGTGAACTCCTCTGCTGGACTCTTGAGTGCTTTCCTCCTGGTAGACACATTGTAGAACAAGTCCTCCACTGCAATGGTAGTCCCACGAGTGCCAGCACACGGCTTGGGGTCAGTAGTAGCTCCCGGTCTGGCCGGAGCAAGCTGGCCATCTTTATACATAGCTCTGAGAGAAAACAGTGTCAATTCAGCTTGGATCATTCCCTTTACTTACTTATAGGCACACTTTGAGTCAGCTGTTTTCGTAGTGATAGTAACATGTGCAACGTGACTGATGCTAGCCAGTGCCTGAGGAGATTGGTGACATTGTTACAATGCAGTCAGTGTTGTTGTTCAGTGACATACTTCTCCTCTGAAACCATACGTGCTGATACTGGAGAGGTCTTCAAACTTTCTCAGCTTGCTCGTTGTGAATCTCTCGCACACAATGGTCATGTCTTCTTTCTGTGGCGTGGGTGAGGTAGAGTAGACTATCTAGACTGTAATGTATAATTTCTGTACTTTGATTCCACTTCCATTGTCAGCAATCTGTATTAGTTTCAACCCTCCGGACTTGACAGTGACTTGTATTGAAGTAGAGCCAGCGTCAAAACTATATATTTTGCAAAATACCTGTGCTAACATTATAGCTAAACATTTATCCGCACCTGTTCTCAATCATCTCCTTAATAGCATTAGCAGGCCGTTGTATCACCTATAGTTATCGGGGAAATTTTTAGTTGTGACAGACATTATCACATAAACTCTCGAACATTGGGACCATTTTTTTTTGTCATAGATTATTTATAGAGAGCTAGCTAGCTCCTCACCTCTCCAGCTGCAATTCTATTGACGACAGCTTCATCCAGTTTCTGTATTCTTACAGGTTGAACTTCATGCTTACTGCTGTCACTGGCACAGCACGCCATTAGAGCAGCTAGAGAGAAAACAAAGCTATATAAAGCCAGATAGACGTAGAGTCGAGCTAGTCCTAGGATCCTGGATCGTGGAACAGCTTTGGCCGATGTTTTCCTTTTATAACAATTTGGGTACAGGGTACCAGGTAGTGGGCGTTGCATTAACGATCACTACCAAATCCCCAAATAAAAGCTCGAACAAGCTTCACTGTTCATTTTCAGCAAAGAAAGCTCCAGAATGCCCGAAGGTAAGACTAAAAAACACTCTGTATTGAATAGAGATGTTGTGTATATAATTTCCACAGGAGCCCATGAAAGTAAAGATGACAGCAAGTAAGCAATTGTAGCTAGATGTTAATGAATGGCCTTGTGTTTATGAGACAATCCTTGAGAGTATTCTTCCATTCCCTTTAGAGCTCACTTGACAAACGATGACTTCCGTCGTCTATTGATGACTCCTAGGGCTCAGGATCCTGCCGAGTCAGCAGATAATCCACCTAAGAGACAGCCTGTAGAAAAAACACCAGACGTGAGAAAAGCCAAGAAGAAAAGGTGAGAAATGAATGTGTGTTTATAAATTCATTAACTCCTTCTTCCTCTAGCTTTCACCCCAAGGTGAAGAGAGAAGAGGAAGACGAATGGGAAGATGCTCTATCAAAGAAATATCGAGACAGAGTGAGTACTTTGAGTTCATTGTAGCACTTTGTGTGACTTATCTGTTGTGTTGCATGTAGGCCAAAGAGCGCCGTGCAGGAGACAACCCTGACTACAAGGGCAAGGAGGAGCCGCAGTCCTTCTCCGAATTGACCTATAAGAGCGTAGCCCCCACCATTGTTGATCCGTAAGCAGCTCTTTACTTGCCTAGAACTGTAGCTACTCTCTATCCAGTCTTTGTGTGCATACAGAACAGCAGTGTCATGCTTCTCTATATTTTACAGCTCGTTCGCTGTCGTGGTTAGGAAGAAAGTGATTCAAGAGTCCAAGTTCTTGGGAGGTGATCTTCAGCACACTCATTTGGTGAAAGGACTGGACTTTGTGCTTCTGGATAAAGTTAGTGCTAAACACTTTTTGGAGTGCAGTTTAGTCCACACAAATCAAACCCATAAAGTGTGTTCCACAGCTTTGTGGGAATTCACAAAAGCTTGAATGCAACCAAATGTACATAGCAGAAAATTCTATGTAGGCTACACATTAGCCTGTTATGTGGATATCGTAGCTTATTGAATGTGTGTTTACAGGTGCGCCAGGAGCAGGTGATCCGAGAGCAGGAGCAGGAGCAGAGTCAGCTGCTGGAGAAGAGGAGGGAGAAGGAGAGGGTACGACAAGCTGAACGTTCTGATGACCTAAAGTTCCACACCACACTGGGTATTGGGGTGTATTATTGTAGAGTGTATTCTACTGGCATGTACAGTAATTGAGAGTGCATTGTCCTGATACGCTATAGAGGCGTGTATGTGCAGTTGTAATTACCTCTAACTTTGTTCTTTAGGTAAAAACGTGTTTCGGATGTTGTTCTTGACCAAAGTGCCTGAGAAGAACGAGTTGTTTGCTCCCAGGAGAATGGTAGAGTATTTGTGTGGCTGTAACTAGTGAGTGAGTGCTCTCTCTCTCTGTGTGTAGGCGTATGTGTACGATCTAGAGGATGAGTATGACCAGAGTGACATTCCCACCACTCTCTTAAGGAGCAGAGCAGAATGCCCCACACAACAGGTAACACACAGCAGCAAGTAGTGTATGCTCATTAAATAACAGAATCAAGGTCGGCAATGGTCTGTGAAAAAAAGTTAGCCTCAGAGTTTATCGTATTTTTTTTTCTGAAACAACATAACCCTCATTAGCGACCTGATTAGCAAAGGTCAACAGCTTCACACCTCCTCTGCTATTTACCTTTACATACTGCTCAAATTTATTTATTCTGTGTTCTGCATGCTGTGACCGTATTTACTGCTTGTCTTGCAGGCAACAACTTTAACAACCAATGACATTGTGATCAACAAGCTGACTCAGATTCTCTCCTATCTGAGGCAAGGTTCAAGGGCTGGTAAGAAAGCAAAGAGGAGAGACAAGGGAGGCTTTCAAAGTAAGTATACTCTGGTCTACCACTAACAAAACCTATTGTTCCTACGTAGTTCCTACTGTGAAAGTGAAGAAGCTAGGAGCCGAAGCTAACCTGAGGTTAGTTAGCACAATATTCTACATTGCATTCTGTACCATTTTCGTATTTCATACAAACCAACCATGGACTACGTACATATATATAAGTGGGTGAAACTGCTGAAATCAGACTGTTTAATTAGAGTTAAATGCATCGGGTAAGTTTTTATGGGCTTTCAGAAATTCTTTAAATCAGTGCAATAGAACACAAGTTATAACCTGTAAAAGTAACACAGAACTGTACAAGGCAATGTATAGATTTGTCCTCGTCAAAATGTCTTGATCTAACACCATAATTATGATATATAGCTCCTAGTTCAATCATTTTACACTCAAGTAATTAATGGGTCTTCGACTCTGGACACCTCCCAGACACCGAGAGCTGCCATAACATTAGTCCGATTTTGAGAGTTCTTTTTTTTCCCTTTTAAAGTGAGCTCCTTTAAACTGTGCTTAAATCAAAGGTTATTTTCAAGGCTGTGTAACAACTGTCATGTGACTGTATTATAGCATCTATGGAGACATAGGAGATTACAAGCTTGAAGTCAAGTCAAAAGTCAAGTCTAGTTCTAAATCTGGCAGCGATAGCTACTTCAGCAAGCAGAGTGGAGGATTAGAGGACAAAGGTAATAAATTATTACCATACTGTATAATTATACTCTCGTGACTCTTTTCTTTTGTCCTGCATCCGCTTATTATAGAGCCTAGTGGTGACTCTGCTGCTGATATAGTGCAAA
>VSKX01057697.1_pt1 | contig 17885 bp, 19 predicted proteins | sample 4799481 | NCBI WGS metagenome assembly VSKX01 (sample SAMN12179537, study PRJNA552185) | sponge metagenome | biome: deep-sea hydrothermal plumes; feature: spots directly above weak diffusing fluid; material: sea water; isolation source: sponge from the Swan site of a hydrothermal vent ...
AAGTGGGTGAAATTGTCAAAATCAGGCCGTTTTAAAACTTTTGAACTAAACACAGCATCTAAACACATCATCTTATAGAGTTTTTTATGGGCTTTCTGAAAAATCTATTAATTATGAAATTGCACAAATTAAACTCAAGTTATAGCCATTTTAAAGGTATGAAGCTCTGACCTCTCCCTTTTTGATGTCCTTGTTTGGAAATTTACCTGTATACTAGCAGAGCACACGCTTACACAAGTGTGTACGTATAGGAGAAGTGCACCTTGTTAGCATATAGACGAGCACTACTTCCTACAATGACCTTTACCATGCAACTATGTTTGTTGCAGGACATGTTTCTGCTGGCTGCCATGGGTCCTCCTGGTGGTGGGAGAATGGTCATCTCTAGGCGACTACAGAGCAGGTTCAACCTCATCAACATGACTTTCCCACAGGTACATCCGTCACGTGTATGTTAATGCTGGCCAGCCATGTGAGTGTACTGTGTATGTGTGTGTATGTGTTGTGGACTTCGTCGTACGTAGTAGCAGTTGTAAGATTCATCCTTCTCTTGCAGGAGAGTCAGATCAAGCGTATTTTTGGTACGATGATTAGTCAGAAGCTGCAAGATTTTGACGAGGATGTCAAACCACTAGCCGATGTGATGACACAGGCGACCATTGAGATCTACAACTTCATTGCCACACGTATGCTCCCCACACCCACCAAGATACACTACCTCTTCAATCTCAGGGACATATCAAAGGCAAGCTTAAAGCCGGGTTCACAATACACACAACCGTTGACGCGACATGGTCACAACGCTGTCGCAAGAATAGGCTATTCCTGTGTAAAGTCGCGCGACAACCACCCACAAAGCGATACGTTTGCGTTTATTGTTAAGTTGTAACTCTCTAGCTTAGTGGTCAAGAGAGTTGTTGCGCCTAAAGCCTGGTTCACAATATGACGGTGTCCAGAGCATATGCAGCATCCATATTGGGAACCAGGCTTTATACATGTTGTCCTATGCATGTACACACTTGTGTACATATATACCGTAGTCACATTTAATTTCACGGGTTCAAGTTTTCCAACAAAGCACCCAGTAGAAAGTTTCGCAAGAACAGTGCCTAGCTCTACAGTCACGTCATGTGCAGAAAATTTTGAATCTATGTTGGTCTCAGAATTTTTCAGCAAATTGACAAACAAAACCTCAAGCGCCATTCCTGAGAGATATCCATTGCAAGATAAAAATGTTCGCAAAGTTTGAGAAAATTTGAACCAGCAAAATTAAATGGTACTACGGTAGTTGTTTCCCTCCCCCTTACACAGCATGTGTGATGTGTGATGTGTACAGGTGTTTCAAGGACTGCTAAGAGCCCACAGGGACTACCACGACACCAAGACAGCAATGGCACGACTGTGGGTCCACGAGTGCTTTAGAGTGTTCTCTGACAGGCTAGTGGGAGAGAAAGATCACGAGACATTCCTGAGCCTCCTCACAGAGAAACTGGGCATCTTGTTTGACCTCACTTATCATAACCTCTGTCACAACAAAGTGGCCCCTTTATTTAGTACGGAAACTATAACACACGTACACCCTTTCAATTATAGGGCTGATACTGTTTCTACAGTCTATGAATAAACTAAGGTCAAATTGATCTGAGTTGAGCCCTCATTTTCTGGTTATACTTTAACCAATGTAATTAAAAAGCTCTTACCCCGAAATGAGGTGATTACCTACCAGTCAAAAGTTAGCTGCATTTTGAACCACTTTTTTTCTACTTACTGGGCTCAACTCAAATCATTTGACTCTTTAAATTGAGTCTTGTGTGTGTGTATACCCACAGGTGACTTCATGAACCCAGACCAGCCTGTGTATGAGGACATACTCAATTTCTCTGAGCTGAAGAAGCACATGGAGAATCAGCTTGAGGATTACAACATGGAGCCTGGGATTATCCCCATGGAGTTGGTCCTTTTCAGGGATGCCATTGAACACGGTGAGTATAAAATCTATCCTATGCAGCTACTCTACATACGTAACTACGTATGTATATAATGTAGATCTCTTTTGTTATTTGTGTGTACCTACCTCCTGTAGTGTGCCGTATAGTGCGTGTGATTCGCCAGCCTCGTGGGAACATGTTGTTGGTGGGTGTGGGGGGCAGTGGACGACAGAGTCTCAGTCGTCTCGCCTCTTATCTCATCTCGTACAAAGTCTTCCAGATTGAGGTCACCAGACTCTACAGACTGCAGGAGTTCAGAGAAGGTTAGTTTGAGTATTGTACACAGCTCTATTTGATTATAATAATTTGTTCAGATCTTCGCAAGTTGTACTACCTAGCTGGGGTAGAGAACAAGCCGACAGTGTTCTTGTTCAATGACACTCAAGTGGTGGAGGAGTCTTTCCTAGAGGACATCAACAACATTCTCTCCTCGGGAGAAGTACCCAATCTCTACTCATCAGAGGACTTTGAAGAGGTACTTACGTAGGTTCCAAATAAGGCAGTACATTGTACTATATTTTGTCTGGTTTTACTCAATGTGTTTGCATGTGTGTGTCTCAGGTGAGGAATGAGTTGTCAGGTCCAGCCAAGATGGACGGTATTCCTGACACACCAGACAGCATGTTTTCCTACCTTATTGAGAGAGTGAGAAGCAATCTCCACATTGTCCTGTGCATGAGTCCAGTGGGAGACCCATTCAGGTGAGTCGATCACCCTCTTTAATCCCAGCTAGCTAGCATTGCCCTCAAATGTATGTATTAGTAGAAAAAGTACTCACAACTTATAAAGGTGTTGATACCAGGGGCGTATAAAAGAAGAGAGGGCATGCAACTCACGATCATACAGCATAGTGATCAGAGTGCTATTTTTTAGATTTTCGTGTACTGTCAAAGTTAGCTATGTGCTAGGCTAAACCATAAATCATGCGTAGACGAAGTTACCGCCCACTTTGATAGTACACGGAAATCAAAAAAATAGCATTTCCTCGTACTTTGATGATTGCTACACTGTTTGATCAAGTTGCATTCCCTCTTTTCTTTTATACACGCTTGTTGATACTAACCTAACTCCCACCTGGACCCTCTCCCTCTGTACAGGAATCGTCTACGAATGTACCCAGCGTTTGTCAACTGTACGACTATTGACTGGTTCAGTGAATGGCCTAAAGACGCTCTCCTGGAGGTGGCTGAGAAGTATTTAGAGGACGTGAAACTGCACTCTGAGGGGGCCTCAGAGGAGGTTGCTCGAGAGCTGAGGACCAACGTGGCCGGTGTCTTTGTGACTTGTCATCGCTCTGTCGTGAAAATGTCTGAGAGAATGTTGTTTGAGATGAAGAGGTACAATTACGTTACTCCAACCAACTACCTGGAGCTAGTCTCTGGATACAAACTGTGAGTCAAGCAAACCACCTAACAGTCTACATGTATGTACATGCATAGAGATTCTATACTGTATAGCGGGAAATTTTTGTTGGGTATTATTTTCGTTACAGAGAGCCCCAAAACGAAAAATTAACCCACGAAAATCTAGACAGTAGGCTGATAACGAAAGTTAACCAATGAAAAGTTCCCACTATACAGTATATAAAAAACTCTAGGTTGAGTTCTTTTGTTGTTAGGATTGTGTGATTATAGCTACTATACTGCTAATGTCCCCTGTATATTTATAGGTTACTTGATGACAAGCGTAAAGAGCTAGGCGATGCAGCAACAAAGCTTAAGAATGGACTGGACAAGCTTATTGAGACCAGACAGAAGGTCGAGGCCATGACTGTGGAGCTTGAGGAGACTAGAGTCCAATTAGCCAACTTTCAGAAACAGTGTGATGAGTATCTTGTCATCATAGTCCAGCAGAAGCGTGATGCTGAGGAGCAGGAGAAAACCGTGTTAGCACGTAGCGAGAAGATAGCTGAGGAAGAAACTCGATGTCTACAACTAGCCGAGGCAGCTCAAAAGGATCTCGACGAAGCACTTCCTGCTCTCCAGGCAGCCATGGAGGCTCTCAAATCACTCAACAAGAAAGACCTGGGTGAAGTCAAGTCGTACCCGACACCTCCAGAGCTGGTAGAGACAGTGATGCAGGCAGTGATGATATTGAGGCAGTCCGATCCATCCTGGGCTGAGGCAAAGAGGCAGTTGGGAGACCCCCAATTCATTAAACAACTTGTCGAGTTTGACAAGGACAACATGAGTGACAAAGGTGAATTCTTTATAATATATTATATCCCATTTTACCCCCCCCCCCCCCCCCCCCACCCCTTTTCCCTTTTGCAGTGCTCAAGAGAATTGGCCAGTACTGCTCTAAGCCAGACTTCACCCCTGACATTGTGGGTCGAGTGTCTGGAGCTGCCAAGTCTCTATGCATGTGGGTGAGGGCAATGGAGGTATATGGACGAATCTTTCGTGTGGTAGAACCAAAAAAGAAGCGACTGGAGACTGCCAATCGTCAGTTGGCTGAGAAGCAAGCCACTCTCAAAGAAGCCAAGGACAAACTAAGGGAGGTCAAGGAGAAGCTTGAGGAGCTACAGAAACAGTATGAGGAAAAACTGGCCACAAAAGAAGATTTGAAGAAGAAGGCTGAGTTGACTGAGGTACGACTGGATCGTGCTGCTAAGCTTGTGAGTGGACTGGCTGGAGAGCGTGTTCGCTGGGAGGAAAGTGTTAAAGTAAGCTCTTAGCTACTGAATCCCTTGCATTTTAGCATTTCTTGGTCTTAGAATCTGGAGGAGAGCTTGGGATACTTGGTAGGGGACTGTCTAGTGGCATCGGCCTTTCTCTCTTATGCTGGACCTTTCCTCTCAAGCTACAGAGACGATCTTGTCCAAGAAACATGGCTAAAACAAGTATGTTACAATACACGTACGTATATGTACATCCTTTCAGTTTTAAGTGTACCTTTTTTTTTATTGCAGGTACGAACATTAAACATTCCTTGTAGTCCGAACTACTCCTTTGCCACGTTCCTGGGGAAGCCTACGAGTGTGCGAGACTGGAATATCCAAGGACTGCCCTCAGACGCCTTCTCCACAGAGAATGGTGTGATAGTGACCAAGAGTAACAGATGGCCTCTCATGGTGGACCCACAGGGACAAGCTATCAAGTGGATCAAGAACATGGAGAAACACAGGGTACGTATGTGGATGGACACTGCCTTGTCACATATGCATGTGTCTTCTCTCTCTTTACAGAATCTCAAGATTATTGATTTGCAGCAGCCTGATTTCCTCAGAACATTAGAGAATGCAGTTCAGTTTGGCTCTCCAGTGCTACTACAGAATGTACAGGAGGAGTTGGATCCCTCTTTAGGCCCCATCCTCAGCAAATCCCTCATCAAGAGAGGTATCACAATGACCTTTATGCTTACTGCCTGTGTAACTGGTGGTTGTACATATATCTACTGTATACTATACTATCTACTCTTAACGTGTGTACACGGATCCATTGTATATATTGACAATGCTGTGTGTGACTTACAGGTAACCGACTTGTGATCAAGCTGGGAGACAAGGAGGTCGAGTACAGCCAGGATTTCAAGTTCTACATTACCACCAAACTGAGCAACCCTCACTACACTCCCGAGATCTCTACCAAGACTGCCATCGTTAACTTTGCTGTCAAAGAGCAAGGTTTAGAGGCTCAGTTATTAGGTATAGTGGTGCGTAAGGAGAGACCAGAGCTGGAAGAGCAGAAAGACAAACTAGTAGTCAACATTGCCAACAGCAAGAAAGAACTTGTCGCTCTTGAAGACAAAATCTTAAGGTAATCCATCCAACCCAGAACTGTGGTAGCTAATTGTGTTACGTAATGTTGTTTTAGACTCCTGAACACGTCCCAAGGCTCTATTCTGGATGATGAAGTGCTGGTGAATACACTCCAGTCCAGTAAAAAGACCTCAGAGGATGTCACAGAGCAACTCAAAGTGGCCGAAGAGACAGAGGTCAAGATTGATGCAGCGAGAGAGGTACGTACAAAACACTGGTATTACTAGTATGTGAGTTCTTAGAGTGTGTAGGTACGTACATGCACAGTGTAACCATAATATTATTGTTGTTAGCTTCATGCATGCCCCTATTAGCATTTTTCAATTTTGTGACTTACACTGGCCATTCTTGCAGGGCTATCGTCCTTGTGCCCAACGAGCCTCCATCCTGTTCTTTGTGATGAATGACATGGGACGAGTGGACCCTATGTATCAGTTCTCATTAGATGCTTACATTCTGCTGTTCTCTGCCTCTATTGACAAGAGTTTAAAGCATCCTAGACTGGAGGAGAGAATCGGCTACCTCAATGACTACCACACCTTTGCTGTCTACCAGTACACCTGCAGAGGGCTGTTTGAGAGGCACAAGCTCTTGTTCTCCTTCCAAATGTGTGCTAAGATCTTGGAGGCTGCTAACAAACTCAATCTGGATGAGTACAACTTCTTCCTGGGAGGTGGAGTGGTGAGTTCAGAGTATTGCCTGCATGTGTTGTGCTAGATAGATGTGTTTAGACTGACTATGCTTATACTGTGTCTATAACTGTATAGGTGTTGGACAGGGAGGCTCAGATGGACAAGCCGTGTTCCTGGTTAGATGACGTAGCCTGGGACAATATTACAGAGCTCGACAAGTAAAAGTTCTAATGCATCCCAAATTACACCTCATTCCTGTATATTTTTTGTTTCAGGCTTGCCAGTTTTATTGGCATAGCTAACTCATTTGACCAGTACCCTCGTGACTGGCAACAGTGGTATACGTCGTCAGAACCTGAGGCCACACCTCTGCCTGGAGAGTGGGAGAATTCGTGCAATGAGCTTCAAAGGATGCTCTTGGTGAGGTCACTCAGACAGGACAGAGTGCCATTCTGTGTCACCACCTTCATCATCAACAACCTGGGCTCGAAGTAAGTCACTGCTTGGAGCAAGTGTTTTGCATGGCTTGTGTATTAGTTAGTGTTTGGATGGGGGAGGTATTACATGCGTGTATTATATGTAAGTGCGTGTACTGTGTGTGCGTGTATTCTGTACACTGCTTGATTCAGAAGTGAAGTATTGTGTGTGTGTGTGTTCTGCGTGTAGGTTTGTTGAACCACCTGTGTTGAACATGCCTCAAGTTGTGGATGACTCTACATGTCGTATACCTCTCATCTTTGTCCTCTCAACAGGAGTGGTAAGTTGACATGTGCTCGTGTGTGTGCGTGTGTACGGTTTTAATGTACGTATACTGACTTCACTTAGGATCCGACCTCTGGCTTGTTGCAACTAGCAGAGCAGGCTGGAATGGGGACTCGCTTTCAAGCACTCTCTCTAGGACAAGGACAAGCTCCTATTGCCAAGAAGATGATAGAGAATGGAGTGAAAGAGGTAACACCTACTATTGTCGTATTTACACAACCCCCCACAGGGAGTGGTGGTGCTGTTGACTTAATTTAGAAGCTACTCTGTATAACTTCTTGTTTTCACACATTCTGGCTCTCAGGGTCACTGGGTGTTTCTGGCCAACTGCCACTTGTCTCTGAGCTGGATGCCACAATTGGACAAGATCGTGGAGGAGGAGCTACAAAATAAGACACCCCATGAGGACTTCAGACTTTGGCTCAGCTCCACGCCACACCCTGGTTTCCCCATCTCCATACTACAGGCTGGTATCAAAATGACTACTGAGCCACCCAAGGTCAGTCAATCCATCGTATCTATCCCTACTTGATTTGTGTGTGTGTGCGTGCGTACATTACGTTTTGTATGATTATCACACATTTCGTGCATTAAGTAATTTCTCTGGCCTGGTATTTCATGATCTTAAATTGTTGTTGTTGTTTTCGTTGTGTGATCAATTATTTTTCTATAATTACATGTTGTGAACACTGTTGGAGCTCTGTATGGTTTCTCTACGTGTACATGCAGGGCCTCAAGGCCAACATGAAGCGTCTGTACAACCTTGTGAGTGAGGGGACTTTCCCTCGCTGCTCTGCAGAGTCCAAATACAAGAAGATGTTGTTCTCTCTCTGTTTCTTCCACAGTCTCCTCATAGAGAGGAGAAAGTTTCTCACTCTCGGCTGGAACATTATCTACGGCTTCAATGACTCTGACTATGAGGTACATGCAGTATAACTACAAAAATGTGAACACGGAAATATTTATAACTTAGTTCATACGTAAGCTAAACGGGCTCATTATGGTGGGAAAATATCTTGTATTTTGTTTTGAGTGCACCCTGTTGATAGTCTAATTGAGTCACCAGACAGCTATATAGAGGCAATTCTTGCCTCATAATATTGAAAAGGAAGTGTGCCGTCAGTCTTTGTTCCACTCGCATGTGCAGGTTTCGGAGCATCTACTGAGTATCTATCTGGATGAGTATCCAGACACTCCGTGGGATGCCCTCAAATATCTGGTGAGCACTCCCAGTAGCCTTAGGGTTATGGTAATTCTAAGTACAATACTGGGTGTGTTGGCGGTGGTCACATTGAGGAGGTGGGCTGCCCACTGTATCTGTGTGTTGCTGCTCTGTGGTTCAGCTCTTCACTTGATCAGGTTACTCCTACACCCACCTTTCCTTCACAGAAGCACTACTGCTTGCACCACAAAATAATGTAGCTCTTGTTTAGTGGCTCAAAGCAATTCTCACGGTTTATTGTGGTTGCTAAATGAAGCCTTATGCTCAGGCTAGGCTGTCTGGTATTCCGTGCTTCCAGCCACAGAATGAGCCACTCCCAGGGTCTTTAGTTTGAGGTTAACTCTCTCTCTCTCTCTCTCTCTCTGTTACTGTAACACCTGTTGTTGCTGTCTTCATCGCTTCCTGGTGGATTTTTTTGTACAATACCAGATATTTTCTAAGAATTGTACATGAAGCGGACTTTAATACATCCATGTAGGAAGCAGGACATCCCGATCAGTTCTTGGTTCTTATCATTGAATATTCTTGGCAGTAACTGCCATTTGCTACATGCATACGTGTGTGTATCATAATTATGTCGTACAAATGAATTGCCATAACTAGAGTTCAACAGTTTGATCATAATTATAGTTCTTTTTTGTTTAATTCTGAAACCTCGAGAAGAGCTCTTTCAAGTGGTGTAATAATTATAAAAACTAGAGCACTGAAGTGCTGAACCCTCGGTAGTATTACATGAAGTCTGTAAATATTAAATATCAGAGTGCACGGGGCATGAGTGATAAAGAACAGTTACTGATGTACTGCAGCTCTGTCTGTATGTCTGCAGTCCATAAACCAATATTGATGGGTGTCCTGGTGTAGCCAGACAGCTATTATATCCATGTCTAGCTAACTCTTTCTGCCTAGCGCCGCGCCTGCACCGTACCTGAATCTGGCTGGCTACATAATTATGTATGTCCAAACTAAAGAGGTGTGGCCTCTACCGTGGTGTTTCTGAACGTAGGGCTACTAATATTCGAATAACAGCCTCATTTAGTTGAGCTAGCTACGTACTTACGTAAAAAGCTTCTTAGGTTTAGCTCGCCTTTTCTGTGAAACAAAGACTTCTTTGCAAAATCTGCCAAATTTTAAGCCGTGCTACAAGTATAAATATGTACAAATTGTTATGCCTAAGCCAAAACTGAGCAGTGACAGACAGATACACAGATAGACAGACAGACTACTGCAACCTGCTGCACGCATGCACCTCAGGTTAATTATAGTGCTAGGATTGGTGACGTGTCATTATCCACACACATGCTCACACACATAATTATACTCACCTACCTACACACACCTACGCATACACTTGTGCACACATGCACATCTACACTGTAACACATCTCCATACACCTACCCATATGCATACGCACACTAACTAACTGTCAATCTACTTAGGCATACTTCATGCTGGATGAGCTACTGGTAGGCGGTGAGATTCAAGAGTCCAGTAAAAAGAACATTATTAGGGCAATCACGGCACAAGACATGCTGCAGGAGGTATTATTGTTTTCTCTGTATGTGGCTTCTGTCGATGCTTAAAGGCAGGAAGAGGTTATTTTGTGGGTTGTAGTCATTTTGTAACTCAGGAAGATACTTCTTGAACCCTATAAGGCTAATAGACATATAATATACCACCTCTCAAGTTATTGAGCCTGTTACTAAGTATCGTATAGCGGGAAATTTTTTTTGGGGGTTTTATTTTCGTTACGGAGAGCCCCAAAACGAAAAATTAACCCACGAAAATCTAGAGTGTAGGCTACTATGATGATATGCTCAGGGCATACAACGAAAATAAGACCATGAAAATACGCTTTCAAGGCCTATAACGAAAAATTCCCGCTATTACGGTAATGTGCATCCAGACAAGGCCATTGCTGGTGTACGTATTTGTCTCACCTTGACGCCAGCAATGACCTCTTATTGTGAGTTCGTTTTTTGGTTACTTTCCAGTCGTATCTCTGTGGGGTTGTTAGGATAAAGGGTCGTCGCTATAAACTACATGAGATCAACAGTATGGACTGTTATCCATATTTGTGTACTTGTCAATCCCTTTTTTAAGTCACTGTGTTGTGTTTCAACCCCAGGAAACAGAAAATCCTAAGAGCTCTCAGACTTTATTAGAAGAAATGGGACTGGCATAGCTAGACCGTATATTATGTATTTTCTATACATGCATGATAGTGAACTTTTTTTTTATTACGTGTGTGTACTTGTAGACTGACGAACAAGCAAGAGTTCTTGAAGAATACAACCTCCTATGAACACTTAACGTACCTAGCCAACCCAAAATAATGTTATTTCGTTTTTGTCATTATCGATCTTTACCACTATTTCATGTAGAGCTCCGCCCACACATTGTATAAGAATCGTCTCTGACCTGTAAATAATTGTGTGTGTGTAAATTTCCGTAAAAGTATCCTATAAATAGCTCTATTGCTATAGCTAGCTGTAGCACTGCACTAAAGCAAGACAGCTCCAATATGAGTGGTTCTATACACAGTCTGAGTCCTGTACCCCCTGACCAGCAGCAACAATGTAGCAGCATGGACTCATTAGTAATCCCATCTGACTCTAGTGAGGATATTCTGGGGGCTCTTAGTAGCGACGACGGCGAGCTGTTTGAGAAGAAACCAGCCGAGCAGCAGGCAGTAGTATCAACTGCTGCAGTGGCCACTGAGGAGTGTGTAGTCATCAAAGAGGGAAAAAGGAGAAGAAAAAGGGATAGAAAGATTAGCATCAGTGCAGACCACAGCAATAGCATTGCTGGAGTCAAGGTACGTGAGGTTACTACTATACTATACTAGGGGTTGTCTGGATGCACATTTACTTAGTAACAGTAATAAGCAACAAGTCTTGAAGCTTTTTTTAGGTGATACTTACTAGCTACTTTTATACAATTAATTAATAATATTTAGACTCAATGCCTATGTTTGTTGGCAAGCAGTAGCGCATAGCAGAGGCTACAAGTAATGGAAGCCAGCAGGGCTTGTGATAGATGTGTGTGCATTGATAGTAGTATACTGTAGCTAATGGTACTAGTGTCCCTGGAGCTTTCTAGGCCAGTTTCTGATAGTATTTGGTGTTTGTGTTTGTGCAATTAAATTATTTGGTCATAACCTATCGCAAGCCCACCTGTTAGTAACCTGTTAGTAACGTGATGGCTTATCTAGTTTCACAATCACTCTGATGTGTTTCTGAGTGGGCGTGTGAGAATCCGATTGATTCCTCTCGTCTGACCATAGCCACATCAATGTGTCCTCAGGCTGTTTCGGGTATTCCTTGTCATAGTTGCGATTTGCAAGTTTACCATCGAGGCTTTGTCACTGCCCACCAGTCTTTACAGTGATGAGTTGCTGACGAGTGTGCTACATTTTTGCTTTAGGTTTCCTTTTGGAGAGATTGGGTTACAAGCTTGTGTATGTAGGGATTTGTATGGTTAAATTTGAAAACCTACAAAAGCAAAGGGGAATCTCTACCTACATCTTGCTTCAGTTATAATGCATGCACAAGGTGCCGACGTTAACTGTGAAAGACAATACATTATCACCTGTTTAGATTTGACAGTTTTCCTGTTGTGCTAACGTGTGTATTGTGTGTGGGCAACAGTCGTGTTGCTTCTATAAACAATTAGAGAATGGTGGGTGATGGTGTACGTGATAGGTGGGTAGTGTTATGCCCCGGTATACGACAGAGTTGACTATTTCTCTGTGCCATTAGACTTTCACTATAAGCTGTGACTCTCTCATGCACACACACACACACACACACGCACACATAGATGGAAGTGATTAAAGAGGGCTATATTATGCAGCACGGAAGTTTTCAGGTATGGTTCACTGTTAAAAAACTAATAACAGCTTGTATCTGTGATACTCCCACAGTATATGTGTATATCTACTAAAGTATATTTATTCGTACACTAAATACCAACTGGTTTGTTTATAAAGTAGTTGCATAAGTCACATGTACGTGTATACATATTGGGTGCAGTTTGTACAAGTAAAATTATGTTAGCCTAATGTTGTTTCAAGGCTGCAATTGTTCTGACTAGCACAAAACACCCACTCAACTGCTGATTATAGTGATCACTCCTGTGTATCATTGCCCACATTGCCTCAGTCTATGTTTCTCATTAGGTAACATTTGCCCCACCTTGTTAGGGTTAGGGCATACTGTACTGTGTGTGTGGGTGGACAAAACATCGACATACTTGTCTAGCTATAATGACAGGTAGCCAAAATACATCGTCCTTTGATTGGGATTCAGTGCAAGGCCCTCAGTCTTATTAGGAAGCTACTGATTATGTGGGTGCAATATGAAAACATTTATGAATCCTTAGCAGCACACAGTGTGGGTTGTTAGCATTACGTCATTGCTAATGTGTGGTTTCGCGTGCACCTGTCTGATTTCCCTTGTTCAGGTGTTTTGTTTTTCCTTCCAGAGACTCGTCAAGAGGTACATTACTATCACGTACGACCGCCTGTACATTGCCAAGAAAAAAGAAGTGAGTGCGCTCCACTAGAGTCTGCCTAGCTGCTTGCAGTACTAGTTTATGACTTATTTTGCCGTGTAGGACAAACTTCACGAAGAGGTAGTGCTGAAGGATGTCAAGGTGGCAGAAAACAGCAGTAGAAATGTCAACAACAGCTTTACTGTACGCATACAATCACTGCCTCATCTGACATTTTGTGCCTGTCATTTTTCGCACTCGATGACAATTGATACACTATTTACGTGACATTTTTATGTGATTATATTATACACAGTATGTTCTCTACCACATGCACAGGTATTGACTCCCTTCCAACAGTTGAGTCTGGCTACTGGCACTAGGAAAGAAATGGAGGAATGGATCACTGCATTCAAACTGTCTGACTCAAAGTCAAAGCATACCATGGTAAATATTAAGTGCAGTATGGTGGAATAAAATCCTGGACTTTTATAAGGCTGTACACAAGCTTGAAATACATCCACTGGGGGGGTAGGGGGGAGGCTACTGCTGTATTCTTAGACAACAGCCCGTGCAATTATTGTGCATGTACACAGATAACATGTGTGCTGTAGTGTGCCAAATGACCGTATAGCGGGTATAAACTTTCACGGAATGACCGGTAAAAAGGCTTTTGCGGATATTATTTTCGCGGAATAGCAGCCTTTTTACAGCTTGCATGCATGCGATATTAAATTCGTGGGTATAAATTTTCACGGTACAGGCTTAATCCTCGAAAACTGCGAACATTTATATCCTCAAAATATACCCGCTATACGGTATGTGCTAGCTTTTAAACCACCGTACGTAGGGTGTCCTGGAGGCCATTCAGCACTTGGAGGGTCAGCACAGTTGGTTTGCCTGCTCCCACGCTCGCCCTACCTACTGCAACGTGTGTCGGGAACAGCTGCATGGCGTGGCATGGCACGGTCTCTCCTGTGAGGTCTGCAAGTTTAAGAGTCATCGCAGGTGTGTGTTCATAATACACACTCCATGCAAGTGGACCACTAGGAGCAGTTTGTCGGCATCCGGTGTCGATCTTGAACAGGACGTGAGTTCAATGACATAAAACTATGCACTCACGAGTTCACTACTTTTCTGTGTACTTTCCTGCAGTTTTCAATTCCTCATGAGTGGGTGGAGGGCAACCTCCCTGCAGGCTCCAAGTGTGCTGTCTGTGAGCGAACTTGCGGAACAGTGAGAAGACTCAAAGATTTCCGATGTTCCTGGTGCAAGTTTACTGTAAGCTACTCGCCTTCTCTCGTCCATACACAACATTTTCCTACAGTCACATTAGTGTTATACGTATACGCACAGTACACAGTTTACACAATTGCATTTACCGTTAACTTAAAGAGTGCCTGAAATAGTATCCTCGTTGCTCCACCCGCGCACAGTCTATAGCCACTTCTTCGTTGTATTGCTTCTGCGTACGTAGCTTCAGCATACATGTAGGTACTCACTCACACATTGTATCTCCTTCCCTTACCTCTTTCTAGGTACACACTGAGTGCAGGTCTCAGATGGAGTCAATGTGTACTCTGGGTGAGCGTAGACTGTCCATACTGCCTCCGTCTGCCCTCCAACGTTCAGATGCCATCAGAGATGGAATGTGGGAAGTGAGTGTTTCAAAGTGTTCTATTTACCACATCAATGGCCTATGTAACCACATTAAAGACCACACCTAGGGTTCCTTGTGCCTAATTAGCATACATGCAGGTATATTCTGAGAAACGAGAGTCTTGGTGTTGAATCACTCTACGTGTAGTAATTAAACCTTAGTACTATCAGTCTGTGTTTTTGCGAGGAATGTTTAGTAGCACCAGTCAAGAGTATTGATTCCTGGGAGGCAGTTAGTCAACATCTTACTTTCTGTTGACGCAGTTCTAAGCACTACCTTCCTCAATGTCCTATGCTCTTCCTGTTTGAAACCTGTCCTTTACATGTACATATGTACATAGCAGTCATCATCAGCCCTCAGAATGCAATAGTTCAACTGCATGGTGTGACCTTTGTTTGTCGAGCCTACACAAGCGCTGATGGTGTTAAGAATAGAGGCTACATAAATATGCATACATCTCAAAGGAAAGAATGCTTCCTTTGAGACGTATGCTAGATTCATTAAAAAGGACAATAGTTCTTTTTTGAAAACCGAAGTTGATTTTGTGGTAAAAGGGTTGAAAAGTTTAATATATTCCATTCAGCCGTACAAGGTCTACGGTCACAATCCAGTTCTGGCCCTCGTCAATTCCAAGAGTGGTGATAATCAAGGAGTCAAGTTCCTAAGGAGACTCAAATTCTGGCTTAACCCTGCACAAGTGTTTGATCTCGCCATCTCTGGCCCTGACTTGGGGTAAGGATTAATACTGAGTGCACCTGAGTGTTTTGTTGACACGTGTTCTATACTTTTTTTCAGTCTTCAGCTCTTCCAAAGGTTTGAGAAGTTTCGAGTGATTGTTCTCGGTGGAGATGGCAGCATTGGATGGGTCCTCTCGGCCATAGACAAATTCAACCTCCACTCAAAGGTTTGTTACCACTACAAGTAAACCTCGATCTGAACAAGGGCATTGAACTTGTTGATGAAAGGTCATGGCTTTGTCGGAGATTCACCTTTTAAAATGGCTATATCTTGATTTTTATTTGTTCAATTGCGATTTTGGCTTTTTGGCTCCTTTTTTCAGTGTTTGCTCGAATATCGTTTGGTTTTTCTTGTTTATTTTCATGATTCTCCTTCAATTTTTGGAAAGCCCATAAAAAACTTTGTGAGATGGTTCAATTTTTTAAAACAGTCTGATTGTTCACCCACTTATTAATTAAAGGCCTCTCAAAAAGTTATTTGAATGCACAAATAATTTTTTTAAATTGCTAGCCACAAGTTATAGAGTTGTATACTAAAGTTTAGGGCACAGTCTGAGTTTATTGTTCAGAGCTCAGAGGTGCTGCTGTTAGAAGGTAGAAGTAGAGTAAGTAGATAGTAAACTAAACGGGGGCAAGCCATCAGTTTACTGTAGAGAGGCAGAGGAGGTCCGACACGATACCTCGATTAGGCCTTGTCAGCGTGCTCATCAACTGCTAATTAGAAATTTGAATCACGTTCACAGCAAGTAGTTTGGGGACCTCCTCTGGTAGAGAGGTAGGGTGCTCTTTACGGGTGCCAACTATCGGGGGTTTACTTCACACACACACACACACACACACACACACACACACACACGCACACACAGTGTATGGTGGGTGTAGTGCCACTGGGAACTGGTAATGACATGGCACGAGTGTTGGGATGGGGAGGACAAAGTACAGACGAGGAGAAGATCCCACAAATCCTCGCTGAAATGGAGCAGTCCTCGTTCAAACTACTCGATCGCTGGAGCTTATACTACTCTTCCAGTCCTAACATTGACGTATCACACCTTTTAGGATCACATGGTGTGAGTGCTCTTATACTTACTGCACGTGTTCTGTCAATTGCTTATCTTTGCTACTTGTGTGTGGCAAGCTGCACATACTTAATACTTGAATTAAGGCAATTATCCCTACAACAACGACACTACTTAATGATATTATCTGACCATTATTATGTTTATTGTAAAAGTGTAAAAGCTAGGTCATTCAGTTATATACCTTACCTTACTGAAGACGGGTAGCAATTTGTTTTTATGGTACTAATTTTGGCGATTCGCACCAAATTCACCAACTTCAATACAACACATAATTAGAAACGCGGACTAAATGTTTTATTAGCGCAATAGCGATAATCGCTTAAATTTGCTAAAATTAGTACTCGTTTTTAATATTAACAATAAGGTACTCTCTGTAATGTATTTACTTTTTCTTCAGCCCCAAAAAGGTCGCTCAGTGGCCCTGAGTCCCTTCTCCACAACCAGCTCCTCCCACATTCTGGTAGCCCCCTTCCCTGGTCCGGGCACCTCCATTGAAGAAGCTGTCTCCCCCTCCACTAACTCTGTGTTCAGTCGTACCTCTAGCTCCTCTAACGAGAGCAGTGATGGATGCTCTAGGTCACCTCCAGAGACAAATGAGCATACTCAGAATGTAGAGGTGGAGATTAATAACAGAGAAATGAAGAAAACTGATGATAACCGTGTATTGTGTACCAGCCCCGAGGACTTAGCAAAGATTGAAGCTTTCCACAACTCAATCTCTGAGCTTGCTGGTCACTTCACGACTATCCTGTTCTCAGAGAGTGGAGACAAAGTGTTGTCCTCTTCAAAGTAAGTGTTGTTGTTTTTTCATCGTGTACGAGATTGCATGTCCAACTAGGGCTTTTCTGTGTATGTTGATGCTGTGTGTATGGGCACACAATTAGTCCTGATTGAAGCTGTGTTTTGTGGCTGTTTTCATGTACGTACATGTTGAGAATTCTTCTTTGTTCAGAGTGTTGGGACAGGTTGTGACTGACTTCCTCCGCTCGACTGTGGCAGGGGCAGAGGATCAGTTGACAACCGCCGAGTTTCAAACAGACCCAGTGGTTCAAAAGTGTGTGATTCTTCAGGACAAGCTCAATGCACTTCTCTCTAACCTCAAGAATGAGGAGAGCCAGCCTCAGAGCAAGGAGGGAGAGGAGACTAAGGAGAAGGGCTTTGTGCCAAGAGAGGCTGTCATGGCTCGTGCAAACAGCCTCAAGAAGGCATTGAGAGGAGTCCTCGATGTCACTGAGAGAGGTGTGTGTGCAATGAATGTACATCACATTTATAGTTAATAGTAGGCATTTATAATTAAAGCTCTCTTAATTATACCTCAGTGCGCATGCGTAGCGAGGTATACAGTGTCTTTTGGTTTGTATACATGTATGTTTGTCTGTGTATAACAGCTCCATTTGCTGGACGATTGCAGAGCGATTGCATGCTACTAAAGGCTCCAAGGGGTATGAAATAAGCTTTCCTTCCGTTTAAATAATAATGCTGTTTGTCGTTACGGCAAGTTTTAGCAATTTTTACTCACCTTGAAAGGCTTGTATGGCTGTTTGCTTCGT
>VSKX01041905.1_pt1 | contig 17835 bp, 15 predicted proteins | sample 4799481 | NCBI WGS metagenome assembly VSKX01 (sample SAMN12179537, study PRJNA552185) | sponge metagenome | biome: deep-sea hydrothermal plumes; feature: spots directly above weak diffusing fluid; material: sea water; isolation source: sponge from the Swan site of a hydrothermal vent ...
CCCCCCCCCCCCCCCCCCCCCTGCTTCAGCCAGGTTGAAATAAGCACATACCGTATTTCCTCAATTAGTTCGCACGCAGTCTATCAATTTCGTCTCTGTCATTCTACGTGTTGTATTTGAAGGTGCGTTCTATTAGGGAGGCGCGAACTAATCGAGGAAATACGGTAAGTATGTGTACCTTTGCCCACTGTGACATCTTCCAGAGTGGCGGTGGGTCGACTGGCTCGGAGTAGCGTCTCATGAGGGACGCCCGAGTCTCGTACACCTTGCCCTGCAGTTTCTTACGAAGGATCTTCTCTCTCTGTTTCTTTTCAGTGTCTCTTCTTTCCTGTATCCAGGCTTCCTGATAACGGTTTTCCAGTAGTTCAAATACAGGAGTCGAAGGCCTAAGGAGTGAGAAATACGTTTAAAAATATACTCCATAGTTTTAAATATATTTACCTAGTAGATATTCCAAATGTCATGTCATCGCTAAATGTTAGAGCAGTGTTTTTAGGTGTCGTTGAGTCTTCCCTTCGTCGTATGTCGTGTGTGGCTCTGTATTGAGCTTGCTCCTGCGCTGTGGTCAGACCATTATCAATAGAGTGCTTGTTGAGTGCTATAAAGTCACGCTCAGGGACTTTCTTAAGACCAACTGTGGCACGATGGCCTCTCCAATTAGACATGGCTGAGAGGAAAACATATAATGTACAGTAAACTGTGACATGCATGGGTAAGAGCCTAAGAGGTTATATTAGCTGCTCTAAACGGACACTCCCATAAGCGGATTCACTCTCCATAGTGGACAGAGCCTCGATCTGGAAGTAATGCTAAAACAACCTCCGAGAAGCAGACACACTCTTTACAATGGCAATGTGTCCTTTGCTCAGAGGTTCAACTGTATTTATATAATTGCTCACCTTCTACTGCCCCACCATCTTTACATTCACTCTTCATGCCATAGGTGAAGGAGGCATTGGGTAGAGTGAACCCTCTCCGTCGAGGCCTACCCACCTCTGACTGTAAAATCAAGAAAGACAGTTGGTTTTAATTGTAGAGAAGCTACAGTGCTTTGTAGATCTAGCTACAGCCAAATTGACACACCACTTTATACATGGGCCTACCGTTATGAGTAGTGGGTTGGACTGCAGTGACTCTCTCTGTGAACCAAGAGCGCCCAATTCTTTTCTGCTCATCTTTTATTTTGGATGGTATCAGGAGTACGAGTACGTACATGAAGACTCCTGACGCTTCTATCACCATGGCGATTTCACACTGCAGCCCACCCACGCACTGAATTGCCACGCCCCCTTTGCTGCTCAGCACAGTAAGTCCCACACTCTGTCCACATGATATGAATAATTTGACACAAATTATAAACTAAGAATATTAATGGTCAAGTTTAACTGGTGTAGTTAATGCAGGGGGGTTCCTTAGCACTCTCTTGACCTCATCTGTAGCCTGCAAAAAGATATCATACCGAGTGAAAATAAAACAAAACTCACATTCTTTTTTGAGTAATATATTTTCTTATGAAACGAGTGCTCTTGTAAGCAGTCTTTGAGTATAGGCATCACCCCCTGAGGGTCAGAGGTTAGCTCTGGTAGAGGGTGTGATAAGACAGTCCAATCACGTGGTGCTATTGAACCTCCTTCACTTCCAATGGTAACAGTATCCTCAGACATGAGTGATTCAACATCCATTGGTGCTCTAATGAGCTCTGGTGAACTCTCTTTCACAGTAGAACAGGTACCAGACGCTTCCTCAAACTTCAAGTTTAACTCGTCGAGTAACTTTGTCACAGTGTTGCTACAAAAATGGTTTGGATTTGCTGTATTCTGTATTCGAGCTGATAGCACGTGCATAGTTCTGTCTAGTTGCTGCTTGCACTGCTCAGCCTCTTGTGTACTCAGTAAATCATCAGGGGATTTACCGGGAAATGCCCGGGCAATCAGTGACACACACTCCTCGTTGTGGGGTTCAAGGGTCAATGCTGTTATCAGGTCTTCTTTAGTACCAGGTGTGTTCTGTACAAACAGAGACAAATCAAGACACTATTTATGTACATGAACGTAGTCTGCATAGTGCTACATGTACTCAAAGAGAAAGTTAAATTTGAAATGGTCTACGCAAGTACTATATGTGTGCATGCAGTGGCGGACGTACAATTCTATCTCACCTTTTGAGCAAACCTTGCCTTTGCTCTACACACGTAGAACCTGCTGACTTTGGGATTGTGTCCAATAGCTGTAGTGAAGTGAGTCTCTGCCTTTGCAAACTGCTCTCTCTCATAGCACTCCACTCCCATCTCACAGCACACTATGCCAATACGACAACACACATCCCAATTACTGGGGTCTAGCTCCAGAGCCTGACGGTAGTCAGCCAGGGCAAAGGGGAGGTTATTCAGACGATAGAAACAATCTACATAATTTTTAAGAAAATTGTAAATTGTACGCAAATAAAAAACAACAACTGTTCTCTACTATACTACTATAGCTACTAAGTACTGTACTTGTAATGAAAAGTAGAGTAGAACGTCATATCAACTTAATTCAGATGGTCCTATTGAAAAGATGACAAGAAAAATCATTCTTGCATGGGTTTATTATTATTTTCACAAAAGCTGCTGAAAAAATCAACTGTTGAAAAAACTCTTCCTAAGCCTTTGTTAAAATCCAAAACCATACCATGAAAAACAATTATTTTACCTCCTCTGTTCAGATAGAGTCCTTTCTCTTTCTTTTCTTCTTTTATAGCTCTGTTCAAGAGCAACACAGCCTCATTGAAGTGACGCTGTCGAAAGCACTCCATTGCAAAGTCATTGTACGTTAGCACTAACTGCTTGGAAGCATTCTGGTACACATCACTGTCCTGTTGATGACAAACTTTATCCATGGCGGTCAAGAAATCATCCACCGCAGCTTGAAAATCTTTCAGCCTTCTAAACAGGGCACCTCTAAAATAGATATAAATATCGGCACCTCAAAACTTTGCACTGCTTTAATTACCTAAATATATGGTACTCAGCTACAACGGGGTCACTCTCTATAGCAGTAGATATCTTCTTGAGAGCATCCAGTTTACGTCCCACCAGACTGTGATGGACAGCCTGAAGGGAAGAGAGGAAGACAAGGACAGCTTCTGTATTATAATGCCTGCATGTTCCCAATCAGTTGAACTAGCTCTCATACTTCAATATTTCTTGCACTGTTGTTAATTAGACAGTGGGTCAGGATTATAACCACTTATATTAGCTACTAGTTTGTGTACCTATTATAGTGTCTGTCCAACATTTTACTATGTTCACTTCCAGTGGTAAACTGAACGCAAATAGAGACTATAAGCCTACCTGGCTCCTGCATTTTACTGCTGACTCCTCCAGCCCAGCTTTCATGGAGAGGGCCTTTGAGTGACATGGGTCAAAGGTCAGAGCACTGCACACATCATAGTATGCTGCTGAGGTCTGTATAAACAAAGCTAAGAATAACCTTGAATACTACCGAAAACTTGCAGAGTGGGTGTTGAAGGAGTATCAACCGGTTCACATGGTCAGTGGTAAGGTCAACACACCAGTTGGTGTTTTTGCAGAGCGACTGTTTACTATAAAACTGCATTTAACCAGTAAAAGCAGAATTGACTAACGTAGTCAACAATCCTAAAGTCTATTCGCGTTCACCTGGCCCTCCGTTTTTGCACTGTATCTTGGTCATACTTCGATAAATTTTAAGTATCATTCTGTTTCTGATGAAACGCCGCGTCTAACTATCGCTTCAAAATTTTTGTAGGATTATAGCCAGTCAAAATATTATCACTATGTTTTATCATATAGTGTACATTTTACTTCCGGGGACCAGGTGAACGCGAATAGACTTTAACTAGTTTTGACTACTTTTGCTGCTCTTATAGTCAACGTTTACCCTGCAATATCACCAGTGTTGTATTGACTTGATCACTGACCATGCAAATCGGGTAAGTACTCACGTCTCCAAACAATAGTTTCAACTGAGCTCTGAGAGCATAGAGCTCAGGGTCAGACTGGTCAACCTCCAGTTCTTTCTTGATCATCTCCACACACACCTCATAGCGCTTCAGGGAGAGCAGACACCATATCCTGTGCAGGACAAGGAAGCACTGTACTCACGAGTATAGACACACCAACAGTATAAGGGGTGGACTAGAGTATAGAAATACTTGCACTTTCAAATCAGGCAAAACCCCACTGAGGTTACTACATCCCATATGAGCTACAGAAGAATAAGCTATTATACGCTTTAGGTCAACAACATGTCTTGTGGACAATGTTTCACACGTGCTGTAGCTACTGTATTATGTACACACGTGGTGGACTATGGCGACTGTTGTGTGTTCTAATGGCTACAACTTTAGTTGATTTTCTGAAAGCCCAGAAAACAACTCATATCTTCAGCTGAAAAAAACGGTACAATTTTGACAATAATTATTATGCATGGTCTTCCCCCCAAAATAGGAACATTCGGACTGGAAAGCAATTGGTCATTTGAGCATGCCATCTGAAAGGTCTATGTTAGAGCTACCCTATGCATGTTTTAGTTTTGAAATTTAACTCGAGTTATGACCTCTTAAACAGCTAGCGTACACAGTAAAATAAGTTCCCTACCTCTTCATGATAATGCTCTTATCTCCATGCCTATACTGAGCAGCTTGTTCATATACCTCTAGGGCCTGTCCATACCTCCCCTCATCGTATAGTGCCTCACCATGGAGACAGTGGACCTGTCCCAGTCGCTTAAACACTGCTTCATTGTCTTCTTTGAGGGAAAGTATCTTTTGTAGGTTGGCGATTGCCAGATCATAGTTCCTGAGGGTGACATACACTTCGGCTCGCCTTTCAAATAGGTCAGAGTTTAAAGGTTGAAGTGCAATGGCTCGACTCAGTTTGTTCACAGCTTTACTGTACTCATTGTTTTCACACAATATTTGAGTCTCCACTAGTCTACAGAAAAATATACAAGACTGTGAATACATAATTAGATCAAAGATCAAGAACAAAGCTGGATTTTGGGAGACTTTGAAACTTTCAGCTTCAGTGAAAGCTGTAACTTACAGTTTTGAGATCTTTCTATCTATGATCTGTGAGTAGGATAATTTTTCCTCACTGGGATTGAGAGTCATGGCCGGCTGTAGAGAATGTTTACCGACATCTTGTATATCACTATGGCAATTAGGTTGTGCACGTGTTCTAGGGACAACAACTTAATACGCATGCTCCAAACCACGTGTAGTAAAATGGCTACCTGCCCAGAAGAGAGTAATAAGTCTACGATGAGAGGTGCGCTCACATTCAAGATCCTAGCCGAGTGTCCAGTGTCTAAAGCTCGAGTGGCTACAATGAGTCTGCCCCATCACAAGGTAGATACTCCTGTGTTCATGCCTGTGGGCACTCAGGGAACACTCAAAGGGCTCACTCCACAACAGTTGGTCAACCTGGACTGTCAGCTCATGCTAGGGAACACATACCATCTGGGGAACAGACCGGTGAGGAGTTGGTGTGCTTCAATCTTTGTGTGTTTGTGCAGTTGTGGCAAGCTCTATAATTTAATTAAAACGCTGTGGCTAACGTACTGGGACTCTTACACACCGGTAGTCCGGTACTTATTAGTCTCCGGTACTTAGTCTAGAAAATAAACCTGGGATCCTAGGTCGGCAGTTCTAGACGCAACCACTGTTAGTGTTGTGTGGAAAATGATGGAGCATGGTGATACAGGGTTGTGAGGTCATGGAGAGAGTAGGTGGACTACACAAGTTCATGGGCTGGGACAGAGCTCTCCTCACCGTGAGTGTACTGCAGCACTGCCTGTTGCCAGAGGAGGTTCAATAACTGTGCGCTCTCGAGACGCACTTGTACAATAATTGGTAACGTAATCAATGCCTAATGTCATGCTCAAGCTCACAGTTGTCGGGACCTCCTCTGGCTTGCTGTGTTGTCATTACCTTTACCTCTGTGTACAGGACAGTGGTGGATTCCAAATGGTTTCTTTGCTCAAGTTAGCAGAGATAACAGAGGTAACCAAAAATAGTTACTAAATCCTGCCTCAGAGGAGGTCGGATAAGTCTCATTAGGTAGCTAATCGGGGTATCGCACAAGGGTCTTAATTGCATTTTTGTTTATGTAAATCGCACTGCTTCATTCCAGGTTTCTTTAAAAAATGTTCTCGAATCGAGCTCCGTAGATTACGTGAAAAGTGCAATTAAGATGCTGCATGCTACCCCAAATAGGGTATCTAGTCTAGCCTGGTTAATCACAGTCTCCCCTCTCACAGGAAGGAGTACGGTTTCAGTCACCTCACGATGACAGCATGATGTTACTGACACCCGAGCACTCTATTCACATCCAGAACACCATTGGTGCCGACATTATTATGCAATTGGACGATGTGGTGCATGTGAAGACAACGGGAGAGCGTGTGGAGGAGGCCATGTGGCGCTCTGTCCGCTGGCTGGACAGATGTATAGCAGCTCACAAACAACCCCAATCACAAAACCTGTTTGGAATTATTCAAGGAGGCCTACAGGAAGACTTGAGGAGGAAATGTGTCAAAGGTATAGTAATATGCTCAGTGTGACAACGCTGTAAACACACGGCTCCAAAATCTCTCTGAATAGACTGCTCGAGTACGTTTATAAATCTTAGTTGACAATGCTGACGCTATTTTAGATAGAATCAGTTCTAATCGAGCATTTCCTACATAACTGACGCAGCGCAAGCTCCAGCGTAATATTGTAGTGTAGGCTTTAGGAACAGAAGCGCTGTTCTTACGATGTCCGTTATTCAGAGAATTCACTTTACCTAATATAGCTGTGAGCAACTCTGATTGAGTAATCATTCCTTTTATTCAGAGATGATTACTAGAGATCTCCCTGGTTATGCTGTGGGAGGTCTCAGTGGGGGGGAGGCCAAGGACCTGTTCTGGAGGATTGTCACTCTCTGCACCTCTCTCCTCCCAAGGGACAAGCCCCGCTACATCATGGGTGTAGGGTGAGTCTGTGTGTGTGCTATTGTCTATTCTAAAGTGCTTGACCGGATTCCTAATGTGACGCAAGGATTGCGTTTCGTACATTAATGTTGCTTTGTAAACGTAATATTGTGAACCATAATTTGCTTGCATGTGCTTTACGTTCTTGCATTGTTTGATCATGTACAAATAGTCTATTCTTGAATGTGTTACGTTGTATGTTGCTTTTTTGCCTTGCGCCATATTGTAAACTTTAACTCGCCTTTGTAGATGATTTTTGTTATTGACACTGATGTTCCCTCACATTCAGGTTTCCTGTTGATCTGGTAGTGTGCAGTGCGTTAGGTGCAGACATGTATGATTGTGTCTACCCCACTAGAACTGCGGTAAGAATATAAACGATAGCTCTGCATTGGTAATTTCGTATACTCTTCCTGTACATAGCGGTTTGGAGTAGCTTTGGTACCATGGGGGCAAATGGACCTCAAGAGGAGAGAGTTTGCCTCTGATCTGGAGCCTATTGACAAAGACTGTCCATGTGTTGCATGCAGTAACTATAGCAGGGCGTATGTACATGCTCTGGCCACTCACAAGGAGACAGTGGGCTGTAACCTTATCACCATTCACAACTTACAGTACATGGTGAGTGGGTGGTTCATATTCCTCAATTGCTTGCTTACTGTCTAAATACCATAACTCAATTTCCCCTGCATGTGGTTCGATTTTTAATGTCAGTTTGATACGTATTGTTGAAAGGTCATTTTAGGGCATTCAACAAATGTTTGTGGGTTGGTGAAATGTTAAAAAAAAAAAAATTTATACTAGTTATTGACAATATCGTCGAACAATCTGGAGAGTTTTAATTATCAGGGATCATTGGCTGTCAAAGATGTGTTTAGCCATTCCCCCCCATGCAGATTATTGATAGGCCGATTTTAATTTATGATTATCAAAGGCTGACAGTTTAATGACCCGACAAAGATGTTTGTATGATGTATCTGTTTGTCTATGCACAGCTATCATTGATGCGTGAGCTTCGTGGGAGCATTCTAAACGGTCAATTCCCCTCTTTTGTGCACCAGTTCATGTCTCGGCTGTATCCGAATGGTGCCTATGATCAGTGGGTGGTAGACGCTCTAGACTCAGTCAATATACACTTACTCTCTCGCTCTTAGCACTGTGTCTGTTTACTTGTGTGTTTGTGAATCAAGTTAGAGAGCTTTTATTTTGCATAATTACTGCATTCCACTTTGTCATGAATTTTTCTTTCCCGTGTTGTGAATATCGAGATGAGTGTGTAGGCTTTGGCTGGTATGCATGAATATCTGATACTCTGAGCTAATTGTATGTACTGCCCACACACCATCAGTGGGTCCTAGGCAACACTGTGCAGTAAAGAGTATCAGCTAGATCTGTGACAGTCTGCATGCAGTATGGGTTGTAGCAGCTCAAGCTCTACCAGGGGTGAGTAAGTGCTTTACTCAGTAGGAACATTGTGCAGTAGTGCATCAACTAAAGTACTCTCCCTTCCCCCTCAGTTCACCCTGTCCCTCAAGAGAGAAGTGAGCAGTCTCAACTAGTGTCTTCAAGCCCTCCTACAGTAAGCTCTTAGGCTATAGCTAGCTGGCTATAATCGGTGACACTCATGTTATAGAAAAATGTGACTAGTGGTGTTGGTAGGTTGTACCATAATTTTTGAGGGAGGGGATATAAATTTCACAGATTCTGACGCCTTCCACGAACCAAACCACACGAAGCCGTTTCGCCAAAAAATTTAATCCTCAGATATGCATTGGCTCTATTTGCAAAATTTTAATTCCCTCATGAAAAAAAGGCCCTCTACAGGGTAAGATGTAGCAGTATCACAGCACTGGAAACCACATTAGTTTGTCATACTGACATACAACGTCATACACTCCCTCCCTTTTAGGAGGCCATCACCACACCTGCTGCTAAAGAACCAGAGCAACTAGCAGTAGAGGAACTGGATTCCGTTTCACCAGACAAGGAAGCTGACATTCCTAAACCACTTGTTCCTGAAGATGGACTGGTTGTCGAAGACATTGGAGATGAGCCGGAATCCTCTCCAACAAAGGAACCTCTCCCCACGAGAAAAGGCGATAATGTTGTCATGAAAGTGGAGTCGGTCCACAGTTTAGAAGATTGCGCTCCCAGTGCATTAGAAGACTCACCCGCCTCCCCAGAATTGGACATTACCATGGTAAACTCCCCCCTCCCATTAGCCGTGGGTAACAGAGATGAAGGGGCAGAGTTGAAGAGTGCTTCAGCAAGCATCGTGAAGGATAATGACAACATGGACCTCAGGGCCACGCACTCACATGCTGATATGGACAAGAAAAGCTTACCAAAGAAGGTCGATTCTGAACCAATGATAGAGAGTGTCCCTACTGATCCTACCCCTGTTAATAATGCTGATGCCACACCACCTGCCACTAATACTGTTCTCCCTGAAGCCACACCCTCTGACACTAATGCCACACACCCTGAAGGGGAGTCTCCAGTAAAAGAGGATAATAACTCCATTGAAGAGCCCACCACTGACAAAGCAGAACCTGCCGTACAAGTGACCAATGCTTCTCGACATTGGTCACTTGTACGGAAGTCAATATTAGACAAAATGTCAACTTCCGTACAAATGACCAGTCCGGACAAGCATTGGTCACTTGTACGAAAGTCGATATTAGACAAGGGCAATGTGATATCGACAGCCCAAGACCCAATACGAAACGAAGACCCACCTGACAAAGAACCTGTGTTAGCAGATACAGAAGAGAAAGATAATCCCTCGCCCAAACCAAGCCCCACTCTCTCAAAGAAAACTGAGGATTCTGGCTCGCGTCAAATTGACAACAACACAGGACAGGCCTCGTCGGTGGAGCTGGGGAATACTGAAACCACACCCACCCCTGTCGTACAGGAAGTGCCAGCAACCGTGTGACACTATAAATAAACCATGTGACACTAAAATATAGTAGCTAGCTATAATAATTATAACCACGGTATAATTGTGTACCAATGTTTTGTCATGTCAGTAAAATTACGTATTGCACAAATACAACAGTAATTGGGACATAACATATACATGTACAGCATAAAACGTCTAATAACAAAAGTATCGTGTGTCTGTTCAAATTAAATTTTTATAGAGCCAGTCAATATTGTTCATTGTCAGATTCTGTGCAGCTGCTCAGGGTGTCCTGTGACGTACATGCAGGTGTATAGAATGGATATTTGACAATTAAGGGCGATGTGATATCGACAGCCTAAGACCCAACACACACTCACAAACTATCTAACTCACGTAGTCATCCTCTGTTGTTGTGGCCACAGAGCTGACATCAATCTGGGGGGCACTGTGTATGGGCTTGATACTGTCTCTACTGTTTTTCCTGTCCCGGATCTGTACCGGCGTCATCGAAACCACTCGACAAAGAGCACTGTACATGTACAAATGATTATAGAATATGCATGGGCATTGCTTACTACCTACTGAATTAAAGCACCACAAAAAATTTATTAATGTTAGGCGAGAAACTAATGAAATTTATAATGGTTGAATCATAGATCTAATAATGGCTCTTTGATTCAGACGTTTGGTACGTATACGTATAGATAGTTTATTTTATAGGCCTCCAAATTTACTGTAACTCACTTGACATCTCTGAGATTGATCCACTGTTCCCACTCTTTGTCCACCTCCTCCTCTAATCTCTTGCTGACCTCTGACCCCCAATAGCTGCTTTGTGAGAGATCCGCCCACACATAGTCTGAGAGGATAGAGCTGTTGTGAGAAGAGCCTTGACAAGAGGGACTTTCTCTTGAGCGTTGGGAAGCACAGGGATGATACGTAAGTTGGGATACATCAGATATAATAGTCTCGTAGTCAGTTGTCGTTTCTGCGTCCTGATAGTCTGAGCTGAGCTCACACTCTGAGTACCGTCTGGGGGGTAGAGGCGGGGGAGGGGAGTCTCCTCGTAGGAGGCGTGTTCGTCTAACAAGGGTATAACGTGGATCATCCATTTCCTGAGAACTGGGGGCTTGAAAATCGTAGGTGTAGGGGAAACACAGAGTGGAGTCTGGTGACAATCGATTGTCAATACTATCCCATGTTGCAGTCAGGCTCCCTCCGACTACGCCCACTTTTGACACCATGGAAACAGGGCTCGTAAAGATAGCTCTGGAAGAGTAGCTCAAGGAAGTATCGAGTGTTTGTGTTTGTTGTTTTAGCGAAGGACATGACCCCATCTTGTTTCTCTTTGAAGTCGTGCGTTCGAGCGTAGTGAGCAGTGAACTTTCTCTCCCCCTAGAGGGTGCAATAGTGTGTGGTGTAGCATGGGAGATACGTTGCTCCTTCCCTTTCAAGTGTTGTGTCATTGTCGCCATATGCTTGGCTGCCTTCAGGCTAGCATCATGGTCACCAAGCCTCTTCAGAACATCTACCAGCTGTGTGAAAGAGAAGTACCATATTGCTACAATGTTTTGAGTGCCAAAACTTAAATTGCGATATAAAGCATTTCACGATCTTTCCTTTTCACGTGGCAGAGGTTTTTTTTTACTGTAACTCCCCTGGCATTTCCAATTCCACAAACTAAAGCTTTCATGGATGGAGTATAATTTGCATTTTTAATTGCATGCTAAAGTTATAGCACTCCAAACATTCTATCTATACATAGAACTCCGCTTTAAGCAAATTTCTGGTTTGGAACTTAACTGTATTGTGGTGACACTATTACTTGCCTTGTTGTAGCAGTTCTGTGCTTTCCTAGATTGGCCTGTCTCCTCGTACAACCCAGCCAGAGAGCTGAGTCCTCTAGCCTGTCCTCTCTGATCGCCCCTCTTGACAGTCTGGCTCAAATACTGGAAGGTGGGGGGAGAAGATCATGTCGATCACTGAGCTGCCACACTCAAACATTGCACATTTGGGACTTTTTAATATACTTTTATCGTACACATTCTAACCAAATTGACCGTGGAAATCAAAACATGTTTGCATGTACACAAGTTCAGGATTGTTATCTTACCAGCGTGTGCCACTCAATGGCCTTGTAGAGGTTGTTAGTCAGCTCACAAGATATGCCCAAATTAAGCAAGGCCACGATCTCCACTGGAGAGCAGTCTATCATCTGAGCGAGCTCGTAGCTCTGAAGAGCGGCCATTACTCAACACACACAATAATACGTACGTATCACTAATTAAAAGTCTGTTTGAGTTGAGATGGTTCCCAGATAACTGGCATAACTATCTCATATACGTACTTCAACCAATCTAAGCACCATTGTTCTTATCCAAAAGATAAGTTTGATCTTTTACCAGTCAGAAGTTAGCTATTTCGTCTATCAACGAAAATTTACGTATGTGATTTTCTACTTCCTGGGATCAACTCAACGCGAATAGACTTAATCTCCGTCTCAGCTATTGGTATAAACTCACCAAATGATAGTACTCCATCGCATCTTCCATTTTCCCTGTTGCACGGAAACAGTTACCAAGGTGACAGAGTGCATAGCATTCTGGTACTTTGTCACCAACAGCACGAACGATGTCCAAACACTGCAAACAGATAATTATGTAATTGCAACCTCATGAAAATTACATGATTTATTTACCTTATTGTGACAGACAATAGCTTGTGTGTATTGTGTCAGCAACTCGTAACAGTAGCCCAGGTTCTCATAAGTACGTGCTTCCTTCTCACTACAATAAATTTATTGTACTTTGACTGATTATTGCTGCAAACTAAGAACAACTCACAGGTCTCCATACTGCTCCATAATAGTAAGATGCTGCTCGAAATAAGCAATGGCCCGATAGAGATTAGTCTGCCTAGACTCTCTGGCCAGTTCCTCCCGGCCCTCCCTAAGGGCAGCCTGATAACCGTGACTGGCCAACAGACGAGACAGGGTACCCAGGTTACTGCAAGCAGCTGCTACTCCAGTGTCATCTTGTAGCAGTTTAGAGTTGTCCAGGTACTGAACAAAGCAGCGAGCAGCAAGCTTCAGCTGTCCTTGCTTTAGGTACAGTATTCCAAGCTTGCACTCTGTGGCCGTAACACCTTTAAAGTCGTTAACTTTCCTGCAATATTCTAGATAGCGAAGGTAGCACTTGGAAGAGCTCTTATAATGCTTGAGCTGCATATAAACGCCGCCCAGTAGCATTGAAACGAGCGCTCGCAATCGTGGGAACTCGCTGCTTGCTTGAGAAACTGATTCCTCCAAACATTGTACAGCCTTCTCCAGTTGTCCTCTGTGCAGATATCTGTCAGCACTCTTCAGTAGACAGCATAGCGATGGATTTACCTCGTGGAGTTGGCTCATGATGACAGAAAGAGGCCTGGTGGTAGACTGTTGTGGCCTACCCCAGTAAGCGTAGGGGAGCGAATCAGTAGAGGCAGTAGAGGAGCTCAAAGGCTGTGCATCAAACGATGCTCTATAGCAATCGGGCACTTCTTTGATTGTTGATGGTTTTCGTCGGACCTCCTCAGGACTGTCATATGTTGGGTTGTGCAGATCGAGTGGTTGTTCCTGGGTCTTTGGCTCAATGGAGCAAGTCATATAACCCGAGGAGTATCCCTGAGTAGAGGGGGCAGGCTGGGAACCAATGGCATAACTGTTCTCTTGTGAAGTAAAGACTTGAGATGGCACATAATTGTCCAATGTGTATCGTTGCTCATTGCTAAGGCTGCCTTTCTCCTTGGCAACCCTTGACGAAGAAGGCTGCAAAGTGAACAGAGCATCAACTGAGGCCATTGCAGGAAAAATTGCAAGCTAGCTATTTTGGAAGTCGGTATTGAACAAAACTAACCTATAATTGTGGGTTGTTTGTGTTTTGCTGCCACTTTAGGGAGGTGGTAGTTACGGGTCATTAGATTGTGTTGATAGTCCACTCGATGTGCCCCTCGACCTGAACTTGTGCAGACGTGCAGGACGGCTCGAGTTACACAGCATACAGCTTGCAGACAATGCAGCTATCTCCCTTGAGGCCACGTGGGGGGTGGGGCTGGTACTCTATTTAATACCCGTGTACGAGGTCAAAGGTTAACCAGCTAGCAAGGCAAAGGCAGCTAGTTTATTGCACTGTAGAGCAAACCTCACCTTGCCTCAGAGTTAATAATGTATGAAGATAGTTTTCTCATTGTGGGCATTGCCCTATGCACGGCCTTCTTGTCTGAAGGTATGGTGTATTATATATTGTTTCCAGGTCTGTAGTAGTATACTTACCATTGTTGTTACAGGGATACTCTATGCGTTTGTGTACAGAACGGACGGCTACAAGCGGTTAAAGGCCACTGTGGAAAAGCAGAGCAAGAAATGTGTGTTCAACTGATTCATCTTTATCGTATGGTTTCTAATTAAGGCCACAGCCTCGGTTAGGACGCCCTCGTTTATAATAGGTCTGGGTTGTGAAAAGGTCCTACCCAATTTCTCACGGTCGTTTTTTCGAGTCAGGGTTAGGGTTAGGGTTAGGGTTAGGGTTACATTGAATATGCAAAAGTATGCTAGTCATGGCAGCACGAATGTGAGTTGTTTGAATAATTCTTGTTTCTTGACTTTTTGGCCATTCCTATATATACCTTTATGTTTTTGAGACTAGTACAGTATACATCCGATGTGCATCGATCAAAACCGCATCAAGTATGAACACGAGCAATACGCATTCGGTTGCTAATGTGAAAGGGCCTTAAATTTTCGTTTCAGACCTTGTAATTGCATTTTTGAGGTCTTATTTCTATCTATGGCCTGAGCAGGTCATCAGGTCATCGTCATTCACAATAATATGATGCTGGGCTAGCGTTTCCGTAAATCTTTGTCTTTTTTTCTAGCGTTCTACGTTGGAATAGAGGATTCCAGTGAGTGTCAACGTTGCGTCGACCTTGCGTCATATTGTGTACCAGGCTTTACTGTATGCATGGAGGCTACATTTGAATGTCCAGATATTCGTGGGTTAATTTTATTGTTTTTAGGTCTTTGTAACGAAAATAATATACCGTAATGAATAATACGTACTAGTATACGGTCACTTTTATTCGTGCATACAAAATTCTGCGGTTTGACTACCCCTCACATTTCGTGGGTACTAATAATTGCGGAATAAAAATAAATTATTCATACTTTGCACCCATCAAGTCATAGCTACTCGTAAGAAAATTATTGTTTGCTGGTACGCAATTTTGACCTCACTCGCAAAATTCGCAATTAATAGCACCTGTTATATTTTGGCATACATTTTCCTGGGCCAAAAAATAACTGCATCAGTTATTAATAATAATGCTGACAAACACTAACCTCTGAGCAACGGACATCTTGGCCAAGGCCTATGTCCATTGTAGAGAGTGTGTCTGCTTCTTAAAGGTTGTTTTAGAGAGTTTTCACTGTAACTATATCCCTTGATTGTATGTAAGATTCATGGTAACTATGCAAGAGAGTCATAAACAGGTGTGGTTAACAATACTATAACAGTCTACAATATCAGCAAGCTATAGTTATAGTTGTGCCAGTTGGCACAAGAGTGAACATTAAATTTTGAGAGAACTGAAATGGAAGCAAGAAGCAAGTACACTATAATTATGATCTTTGCAGTATTAAGTATAGCTGCAGCACAAAGTACTACAAGCCAACCCTATTCTTGCCAACAATCCATTGCAAATACTCCTCCTGGAATATGTCCTACTTGGTACTTGTATCAGCAGACAGCCAACACCACTTCACAGTGCACTTGCGGAGGTAATGGATACACACATATGTTTATATCGTGCTCCCATCAACTTTCTCAAAGGGATTATTGTGTAACTCTAAACAACGACATGACATATTTAGGACTCTGCCCATACAACACACTGTATGTGTTCGGTCCACACGAATCAATAACTAACGATACTCTGAAACTAAACGAGCAAATGTGTGGCCCATTAAATCGCACTGGGATCTTGTGCAGTGAATGTCAACTAGGGTTAGGACCAGCAGTTTTTTCTTATTATCGTGAGTGCAAAGAATGTGTGCCTAATCATTTGGGATGGCTTCTATTTTTTCTGCGATTCATGTTACCACTTTCCGTGTTTTGTATAGTAGTTATCATATTCAGGATCAATATCGCATCTCCAGCTTTGAATGGTTTCATACTCAGTGTGCAACTGATCACAAATGGTTTTAATAATTATCCATTTGTTATTAGAGGGATGGAACGCTCGTATTCAATTACAAAATTTGTGGCTGATGTATACGGAATATTTAGCTTAGATTTCTTCACATATGCTCTTCCCTCGTTTTGTATCAGAGAAGGAATGAGCATGCTAACAGTTTTATCTTTGCAATATATCGAAGCTCTCTACCCTATAGTTGTAGTATGGTTCTTGTACATCTGCATAGTTTTACACGACAAAGGTTACAGAATATTGATAATTTATTGTGTGGAGGCCATTTCACAATTGTGATTTAGAAAAAGCTGGCAAATTAAAGGATCTGTAATGAATGCCTTTACTACCTTCCTCTGATATTGTCCTACTGCAAGATTTGTTCAATCTCGGTATACTTGATTCAACCCGTGACAGTTTGGGATATATGTGGAGGTCATACAAACAATATTTACTATGACGCGTCAATAAGAGCATTCTCAAAAAAGCACATTCCATACCTTGTTCTGGCTTCTTGTTTCACCCTTTTGTTTGTACTCTTGCCAGCTTTATTTATCTTATTTTATCAGAACAAAATATTTCAAAAATGTTTGGCTACATGTGGATTTAAGTGCATACTCATTCACGAAATGGCCAATATTACTCAAGGATGCTTCAAGAATGGGACTGAACCTGGGACAGGAGACTATCGATGGTTTGCTGGTTTTTATTTAATCTTGAGAATGCTACTTGTTTTTTTCATAAATCAACAGTATAATCCACTAATGTATGTCGTGGCACCAACAATAGCAGCTCTAATGGTGTTGGCACTCCGCCCCTATCGAGTCGAGTGGTGTAATATTATTGATGCAATATTTTGGATGACATTTTCAGTTTCAACATCGTGGCGATTGTATTGGACAGCATTTAACGGCGCATGGCAAGATATGCCTTATGTTTTGAAGCTGATACCTCTTGTTTACATTATGTGGTATATAGTCTATTTGATGTACAATATGTGTAACGCACGGTACAAATCAAGACAGTAACAAATAAACGAAAACGAAGAAGAATTTCCACATCGTATGATATTTCCAAATGAGTATGAACCGCTGCTTCAAAAATCTTCGTAAGAGTTAATACTGACAATGCTTCAGCGTGTATGAGACTAGCTGATCTAACTAGTACAGTATTGTATTTACAAATCGGACCTTATTGACAGATAAAATAGGTAGTTTTAGTATAATTTTTAGTTCTTTTATGGCTCGATAGTAATAATTTATTATGATGTCATTTGCAATTGAAAATAATGATATTACAGATTGATTTATAAGCTTTCTATACAATAAATTGTTCCTAATCAAGTTGTCAATTTCTGACTGGAAAAGAACTCTCTCATTTTTCCACAGACTGGGTTCACACACAACGGACAACGTAGGGTCAATTGACGACCACACGGCTTGTTGTCACGGAGATGGTCATATACTATGTCAGCTAGTGCCTGTGTGTGTGTGTGGGTGTGTGTGTGTGCGTGTGTGTGTGTGTGTGGGTGGGTGTGTGTGTGGGTGGGTGCGTGTGTGTGTGTGTGTGGGTGCGTGTGGGTGTGTGTGTGTGTGTGGGTGGATGCGTGTACAGTACTATGGTACTATGGTCAAATTGGTTCGAGTTGAGTCCTTTTTTTTGGTTATAACTTGGCTACACTTTAACCCATTTTTTATGCAATTAAACAGAACA
>VSKX01075874.1_pt1 | contig 17820 bp, 15 predicted proteins | sample 4799481 | NCBI WGS metagenome assembly VSKX01 (sample SAMN12179537, study PRJNA552185) | sponge metagenome | biome: deep-sea hydrothermal plumes; feature: spots directly above weak diffusing fluid; material: sea water; isolation source: sponge from the Swan site of a hydrothermal vent ...
CAATGCGCTGATGGATTCTGGAATAACATGAACACCGATTCCGGTTTTGACTAAAAAGTGTTCACGAAAAAACCGGAATCAGTGTTCATCTTTTAACCAGAATTGGTGTTCAAGTGAAACCGGAATAACTGTTCAAGTCAGACCGGAATATGCAGCTGTTTAATCAGACGTTTTAACGCTATTGCCTTTACAGGTTTACGTACAAAACTAAACTGAGCGCTGCTGGTATGCTGCCGTACACTTTCTGATGGATCGGCAGAGCAAATAAGACACATTGGTGATTTCGTTTTGAATACTTCATGATTAGCCAGTAAGTTCTTGACTAAATCAACACCATTTTGATCGTCATCTAAGTGATAATCAGCAATAATCAGTTTTGGCATATTACTAAGAAGCAACTGCTCAGCATGAGTTTGATCTTTGGCCGCAATCACACTGCATCCCCACCCGCTTAGTAATGATGAAATCGCATTAAGAACAAGCTCATCATTATCGATAACCAGCACTGTTATGTTAAAACTATCAACCGTATTAATATCGTAAGTATTCGGTTTAGTTTGTTTTATCTGCTTTTTTTGCTTTGCAATACGAGCAACTTCTACACTGAAACAGGTCCCTTTACCCACCTCTGAATGCAGTGAAATAGTAATACCCAATAGCTTCGCAATGCGATCTGAAATCGCTAGACCTAGTCCAAGTCCTGGTATCTCTCTGGTCAGTTCTAATCGCTCAAATTCGTCAAAAATAGTCTTTTGTTTATTGATTGGTATTCCAGGTCCATTATCCCAAACTTGTATAATTACCGCATGTTCTAACCGCCTCACGCCTAGTAATACTTTAGGAGAAAATACAGGATCGACCTGTGTTAATTCAGTTTTATGACTGCTCGTTTTACTGTTTGTATTTAGAACGTTGTGCATTGCGCCCGCGGGTGAATAATGAAAGGCATTAGACAACAAGTTTTGAATAATACGTCGCAGTAAACGTTTATCGCTTTGAACGTAACAAGAGGATACTTGATAATTAAAATCTATCTTTTTCGGTCCAGATAACATATTGAATTCATTAACTAACGGTGACAATAAATCATCGATGGCAAACTGGCTTGTATCTGTTTTCAGTGCATTGCTGTCTAAACGTGATATTTCGACCAGATCAGAGATTAAGCTTTCCACTACGTTCAGCGAATCTTCAATATTCTTAGCCAAACCTTGCAATTCAGTTGATTGCACTTTTTGTTTAAGCATGTCAGTGAATAAGGTCAATGCATTCAGCGGCTGCATTAAATCATGGCTTGCTGCGGCCAAAAATCGAGTTTTGCTGCTATTGGCCATTTCGGCCTCAGCTTTGGCTTTTTCAAGCTCATAAGTTCGAATTTCAACTCTTTTTTCAAGGGAGTCATTAGCAAGTTGCAATTCTTTTTCTGCTTTTATGTAGGCCGTAATATCAGAGAATGTACTTACAAAACCACCACCGGGCATCGCCTGACCGCGTATTTCAAGCACTTTCCCATCTGACATCACACGTTGAAAATGATGCGCACTCCCACTTCGCATGTGTTCTAAGCGTTTTTCAACTAACTCATGCTCTTCGTCACCGACAATGAGTCCTCTTTCTATGTTGTAACGCAATAGCTTTTCAACTGGAATCCCTGCTTGAACGAATTCAGGAGGATAATCGAGCAGCTCAATATACCGATGATTCCATGCAACTAATCTCATATCCGCATCGACCACACTGATCCCTTGCTCAATATTTTCAACACCAGACTGCAATAATTCACGGTTAAACTCAAAAATCTGGCTGGCTTCATCAACAATGCTCACCACATCTTCAAGAGGCACTTTCTGTGAACGTGACGCCGCTTTCATAACCATTCGAGTTGACGCTGAGCCCAGAACGCCCGAGAGTTTCAAGCGGGTATAATCAGCAAGTTGTTGGTTATATCCACCTAATTTTAATTTATTAGCACGTGACCGTAGCTCATCAGCTTCTTCTTTATTAATAAACCGATGTAATAAACTTGCGAGATCTTCAATCGATAAATGTCGATTTGAATCAACTTGTTTATGGTTAATAAACAAATCTGCTTGCAGGACTTCACCTACGCTTTTTTCGCTACACAATGAAATCAATACAAAACAACCAATGTTCGCTGCCAAGCTATAAAAAACGCCATGGCTGATATTATCTAACGCCGTTAATCCAAATAACGCCGTTGGTTTCAACCAATCAATGCCCCATAAGCCTAAATTGACCCAATCAGACTCTGGAAATGATATGGGTAACAATAAGGTATAAAGCCAAACTAGACTGCCCATTATCAGGCCAATAAATGCACCTTGAGTTGTTGCATTTCGCCAATAAAGTGCACCCACAGCAGCTGGAGCAAATTGTGACAATAGAACAAATGATAATAGCCCGATACTCGCCAGATGACTTTGTTGATCGATATAGCGTTCAAATGCAAATGCGGCAAGCAAAATTACAGCGATTGAAGTGCGTCTAAGACGTAATAATATGCCTGATAATTGAGGCGTTTTCTGTGAGTTAAACCGTGGAAGACGTAGCAGTAATGGTGTGAGAACCTCAGTAGAAATCATTGTGCTAAGTACAATGGCTGCGACAATAACCATTGCTGTTGCAGCTGCAAGTCCTCCAATATAGACCAAAACCCCAAGCCAAGCTTGCTGAAAGAATAATGGCAATGACAGTACGTAGGTGTCAGCGGCAACACTCCCACCGGGGAAACTAATCTGCCCTGCAAGTGCAATCGGCAATACGAATATATTGATGAGCAATAAATATAATGGCACCATCCAGCGGATAGATTTAAAATCTTTCTCTTGATTATTCTCAATCATCATCATGTGAAATTGTTGAGGTAAAACAAAGATGGTGATCGCACCTAAAATAATTTGTGATATGACAAAGTAAACTGAACTAGGCTCGGTTGCTTTCTGAAGATGCTGCCCCTGTGCAATTAAATCACCAAAACCATCAAATACATAAAACGTCGCAAATATGCCCACTGTTGTTAATGCGATTAACTTCACAACAGAACTAAAAGCAATCGCGAGAACCAGACCTTGGTTGTGCTTGCTTGCTGACAACTGGCGTGTACCAAATAAAATACTAAATACAATCAGTACAATTGTGACCACAAATGCAGTGCTTATTCCCGTTTGAAAGGTTCCTGTAAGTAAATCAAAACTAGTACTAATTGCTCTGAGCTGTAACGCAATATAAGGAATAGTGCCCAGCAAAGACACCAAGGCAACACTGGCAGCTACCTTTGGAGATCGATCAAAACGAAAGGCGATGAAGTCGGCTATCGAAGTAAGATTTTGTTTTTTAATGATTTGTAACGTGCGCAGTAACATTGGCCATGCTAATACCAAGCAAATAATGGAACCAACATAGATAGGTGCTAGCCATTTACCTGTCGTTGCCGCTTGACCCACTGTTCCGTAAAAAGCCCAAGAAGTGCAACACACGCCCAAAGATAAGCTATATACCCAAGGTTGATGACGCCACCTTTCAATAGATTGGTTTTGCCCCCAGTTTGCGACTAGAAAAAGAGCCGCAAGATAAAAAAATGAAATACAAGTAATCAACCAAGTATCAATAGACAGCCATGCAAGCAAGTTATTCCCCAATAGTAACAATAAAACTCAACCATTAAATTTACACTAGCAACATACATTGATAAAGAGCTGTTAACAGTAATTAGGCATTGAACTAAGGTAGTACTTATTTATTGGGCTTAATCAGATAACCTAGCTATAGCATTCACAAAACTTAAAATAATTACGCTATGAGAATAACAAATAAATATTTGGTCGAAGGATTAGTTTTTACAAGCTATGTTTTATTTGCCATGGCATGGGTTGGCGGTGCCGCGAGCATGGGACAAATCATGTCGTCGATGCAAATAGATAGCCTTGCTGACGCTAGTTTTATAAGTGGAGCCGTTACGTTTGCAAAAATAATAGGTACTTTCAGCGCGGCTTATTTATCGTTAAAATTGGGTGTTAAATACGCTTTTTTGATCGCTGCAGTTTTGATTATCACAGGCATAATGACCCCCTATTCACCCAATTATGAATTACTCCTCCTTAGCCGATTTTTAATGGGATTAGGTGGTGCTTTTATGATTGTGTATTTTAACCCTATCGTAATGCTCTGGTTTACCCCCGAAGAACGCCCTGTCATTAATGGTATCAACGCTGTTGCATTTAATGTTGGCACCGCTATCGTCTTATGGGGCATGCCAAATATCAATTTATTGACTGGAAGCTGGCAGTCTAGTTTGACGGTATTTTCCATTGCTAGCTTAGTATTAACTTGCCTCTGGCTACTGGTTAAGTTCGAACTTCCAAAAACCGTCATCAATCAATCTAACAATGAAGAATCAACGTATCGCTATATTGATGGATTAAAAGATAAATTCAATTGGATATATGCTTTTACCTACTCAGGACTATTATCATTTTACATTTGTTTGTTTACTTTTTATCCGCAGGCAGGGATCAGCCAAAGTAAATGGGTCATCGGCTTTGGCATAATAGGCACCATTGCTGGTATTTTATACAGCCGTAAAAAACCTCTTCGAGTCCCAGTTATACGCTTTAGTGGCATCGTTATATTCGCTACAGTAATAGGTTTGTCATTCGGCACACAACCTTGGCTACAAACAGTATGTGCAATAACCTTAGGGTTTTTTATCTTTTTCCCTGTTACTGCATTAGTATCTATTCCTCATGAACTCCCTAAGATGAATGGCCAAAAAATCACTGTCATATTTAGTTTGTTTTGGTCAATGAGCTATCTTGTGTCGACCATTGTGTTGTGGGGATTTGGTAAGCTAGTAGACGTTAACGATGGCAGTTATACCGCTTCATTTGTTTTAATTTCAGGATTAAGTTTGACTGTTTTTGTTGGTAGTTATTTTCTCCCTGAACCTTCAAAGTTAAAGGAGTTACCAGCATGAGAGGTATAGTATCCCTAAAACTGAAAGATTTTCTTACGCAAGTAAACCAGTCTATTGCTGATGCAAAACAAAATAACGTTCTGTTAACTCCGATGCTTTTACGCGAAAATTTAAATAAGCTCAGTGCATTTATGAGCAAGTCCCATTTCGTTGAATATGTTACCGATAAAAAACTTGAACTTGAAAACCGTATTATTCCTGTGCGAATTTACAGTCCCGATCCTAATACAGCATTACCTGTAATGATTCACTTTCACGGTGGAGGACATGTGTGCGGTAGTATCGAACTCTATGATCCCATCTGCCGTCACCTTGCCAGTATCGCACAGTGCGTTGTAATTTCTGTTGACTATCGTCTTGCACCCGAACATCCATATCCCGCAGGAATAAATGATTGTGAATATGCCCTCATTCATTATGCTCAACTGCTTGGTGATGTAAAACATCAAGACTCTGTTACCATCATCGGTGATAGTGCTGGCGGTGCCATTTGTACCACTCTCAGCATGAACAGCCTAAGTAATCCAGCCATCAAAATTGACAAGCAAATTTTAATTTATCCAAGTGTCGACTATACAATGAGTCAGCCATCAGTTAGCAGTAATGGCACAGGTTTCTTGATAGAACAAAGTAGAATTAAGTGGTACTTCAAGCAATACTTCCAAAAAGACTCCCAAAATGATCAATTACTAAAACGAGCATCCCCCTTGTTCGGAAAAATGTCATCAAAGTTACCTGAAACACTGATTTTTACAGCAGGTTGCGATCCACTAAGAGATGAAGGCGACGTTTATGCCCACACGTTGAAAGATTACGGCGTCACCGTAGAACACCATGATTATCAAAATATGATCCACGCATATATGCTATTGCATGATTTGGTTGAAGATGAATGCCTTGAAACGTACCATAACATTGCTAAATTTATGGCCAAGTAAGTATTAACGTCCTGCCAGATAAACATTATTTTCAGATAAAAAGCCATGAGACGCTTGTTTCATGGCTTTTTTATCTCTAATTTTATCAACATGGCTCTATTGCGCTGTCCAAGCTCCATCCATCGGTAACGCTGAGCCAGTAATGCCGCTTGCCGCATCGCTACAAAGAAACAATACAAACTCACCTATTTTCCGTGGTGCAAGCATTTCTGGTAACGGCTGTTTTGCTGTAACTAACTGATACTTAGCATCGTCATAACTAGTGCCCTTGTCGGCAGCAATCGTTTCAATTTGTTTGTTAATTAACTGTGTATCCACCCAACCGGGACAGATTGAATTTACAGTGATACCTTTTTCAGCACATTCCATCGCAACGACTTTCGTTAAACCCACGATGCCATGCTTAGCGGCGCAATACGCTGACTTATTTAACGAACCTACAAGCCCATGAACTGAAGCAATATTGATGATTCTTCCCCACTGATTTTCAGACATAGCAGGCACAACTTTTTGGATGGTATGAAATGCAGAGGAAAGATTAATCGCAATAATATCGTTCCACTTATCAATCGGGAATTTCTCGACTGATTCCGTATGCTGGATACCTGCATTATTCACTAATATGTCGATGCTACCTAATGTGGCGACGGCTTTATCCATGAACCGATGAATACTACTGGCATCACGTAAATCTGCATTACTGAAGAAGCTGTTAATTTTGTAACGTGCAACAAATTCAGACGCTAACGTTTTTCCATCATCATCTGACATTAAACCATGAAGCACTAAATCACAGCCTTGCTCAGCAAGCACATGCGCCATAGCCAAACCGATACCACTTGTTGAACCCGTAATCAGGCACACTTTTCCTTTTAGACCATTTTGAGAATATAACATTAACCCTCCGCTCTCTGATAAGACACAGCTAATTTAATGATTTCAATTTTTATATTACGTATTCGATTTTGTTCGAAATCACTAAGAAAATTTTATTACCTGTAGATTAACTCAACTGACTAAAAATTTATTTGGGACCTTAGTAGCATAGGAATAAGCTCAACTTTCAGTGATAGTAAATAACATTAATCATCACTCGAGAATATTAGATGTCTGGGTTTAACAAAGTCGTTCAGACTTATTCTGAAGCCATGGCTGGATTAAAAGATGGTATGACCATCATAGCGGGAGGCTTTGGATTGTGTGGTATTCCAGAAAATCTAATTGAAGAAATAAGAAAAATGGGCACAAAAGATTTAACTCTTGTATCCAACAACTGTGGTACCACGGAACATGGACTTGGTATTTTACTTTTCGACAAACAAATAAAGAAGATGATTGCTTCTTATGTCGGCGAAAATGCAAATTTTGAATCACAGATGATGTCTGGAGAACTCGATGTTGAACTCACCCCACAGGGAACACTAGCCGAAAAAATGCGTGCAGCGGGGGCCGGTATCCCAGCCTTTTATACGGCAACAGGTTACGGAACTGACGTTGCCAACGGGAAAGAGATTAAACAATTTAATGGTCGTAACTACATTCTTGAAGAGTCCATAACAGGAGATTTTTCCATCATAAAAGCGTGGAAAGCTGATACCTTTGGAAACCTCGTATATCGAAAGACCGCACGTAATTTTAATCCGTTAGCAGCTACTGCTGGAAAAATAACCGTGGTCGAAGTAGAGGACATAGTGCAACCAGGAGAGCTGAATCCAGATGAAATTCATACTCCGGGGATTTATATCAATAGAATTATTAAAGGCACATTCGAAAAGCACATAGAACAAGCGACCACTCGCAAAGCATAATATTAAAGGATAGCCTTATTCTGTCCCTGATCTTTAATACAAATCTTTAATCAATTAAGATGTCCGATCATTAACTCAGGCCACCGATTTTAAATTGGCTAAATAAACCTGATTAGGGGTTTGCTCATCTAATCCTTGATGACAACGTTCTTCGTTGTAAAACTTAAAATAACGTTCAAGTTCTTGCTCTGCTTCTCTTGGTGATTCATACGCTTTTAGATATACCTCTTCGTATTTCACACTGCGCCATAGGCGTTCGATAAAGACATTGTCTACCCATCGGCCCTTACCATCCATACTTATCTGGACTGAGTGCTTCTTGAGCACATCTGTGAAAGCTTTGCTGGTGAATTGACTTCCTTGATCTGTATTGAAAATATCAGGTTTTCCATATTTAGCAATAGCTTCTTGTAATGCATCAACACAAAAATCTGTATCCATCGTGTTCGATAACTGCCACGACAGAACTTTTCTACTATGCCAGTCCATGACTGCAATCAAGTATAAAAATCCTTTAGACATGGGGATGTAGGTGATATCAGTACACCAGACCTGGTTAGAACGGGTCACTTCTTGATTTCGTAACAGGTATGGATAAATTTTATGCGATTCATTACGTTTACTCAGCTTTGGCTTCGGGTAAATAGCGTAAATCCCCATGCATCTCATTAACCGATTAACTCGTTTTCTATCCGTAAAGATACCTTGTTTAGCGAGCTCATTTTTAATACGCCTACATCCCATGAATGGATATTTAAGGTGTATTTCATCTATAGCTCTTCTAAGTCTAAGTTCTGCGTCTGAAATGCCTACACCTTTGTAATACGCTGTTGAGCGTGAAATCGAAAGAATTTGGCATTGCCTTGTAATGCTAAGTTTGATGGTTTTGTCCAGCTTTCCTTTTCGCTGGGCTCGGTCTAAGGAACGAGCACCTTGGCTAAAAAATCATTTTCCATGGTCAGTTGACCAATCTTTGCCTGGAGCTTTTCGACATCATCAGATTGCTCGGGTTTTTTATTCCCACGTTCAAAAAGTAACGCTGCATTCCCTATGAGTTCTTTCTTCCAATTGGTAATTTGAGTGGGGTGTAAATTAAACTGATTCGCAAGTTCTGATAGAGTCTTATCGCCTCTGGCTGCCGCTAATGCAACTTTCGCCTTAAACTGTGGTGAATGGTTTTTACGTTTCTTACTCATATCTGCCTCCAAATGTATAATTTATGACAATTTTTTAAGCAGATCGTTCATCTAATCTATTGTCTTAAAATCTGGGGACAGTTCTCCTTATGGCACTTACAAGAGAACAAATTGCCCAGCGCGTCGCCCAAGAATTGAAAGATGGCTACTATGTTAACCTCGGAATAGGCATTCCAACCCTAGTAGCCAATTATGTTCCTAAAGACATTAACGTCATGTTGCAATCAGAAAACGGTCTACTGGGAATGGGGCCGTTTCCAACAGAAGAAGAAATTGATGCCGATCTTATTAATGCAGGGAAGCAAACAGTAACAATGGCTACAGGAGCCGCCATTTTTGATTCGGCAGAGTCGTTTGCAATGATCAGAGGTGGGCATATCGATTTAACCGTGCTCGGTGCTTTTGAAGTTGATACTCAAGGAAACATCGCATCATACATGATCCCTGGTAAACTCATTAAGGGCATGGGCGGCGCCATGGATTTGGTTGCTGGAGCTGAAAATATTATTGTCACAATGACTCACGCCTCAAAACATGGTGAATCTAAACTACTCACACAATGCACCCTTCCATTGACAGGCAAAGGCTGCATCAAAAAGATACTTACTGATTTAGCATTTATTGAAATCAAGCAAGGTAAATTTCATTTGCTCGAACGCGCCCCCGGAGTCAGTGTTGAAGAGATTATCAAACTCACAGCTGCAGAAATTGTAGTCCCAAATTATGTCCCAGAAATGATTTTCATTGAAGCACCTCAAACCAATTCTTAGACACCCCATTACCAGTACCAGTACGCTGTGACACTTAACTTACTGAATAAATTGCATTTTACTTGATATTAGTGAAAGTGTAAACGTGGCATTTGAGGTATTTCACGTCCTTTATGAATCAATAGGTTAAATACGAATCTCGCGCATTTTAAGCATTTGAATCATCTCCTACTGACGCGATTGTCAGCGCTTAATCATCATTGAATATTTATTCAGATAGCGAAATTACTTTGTTGATGGCTCAGATATTGTATGGTAACAAAGGTTTAATATTACGTCGTCGTAAATGGAGTATATTAATATTGGTTATTGTGATTGCAACACAGCTTATTTTTAAGTAAAACTCTCCCCCCTCTTCGAAACAGTTTAATAAGCAGAGATCAATTAAAATGAAAATAGCAATCGCCGGTGTCGGTTATGTAGGATTATCCAATGCCATGTTACTTGCACAGAATCACGATGTGATTGCTCTAGATATCATAGATGAAAAAGTTCAAATGCTTAATAAACATAAATCACCAATAGTTGACGCAGAAATTACAAAATTCCTTTCAGAGGAAAATATCAGTTTTGTAGCGACTCTAGATAAACACAATATGCTTATCAACATGCTGAGATCGTTATAATCGCAACACCAACTGATTATGATACCGAAACGAACTATTTCAACACGAGTTCTGTCGAATCTGTAATAAATGATATAATGACTATCAATCCCAATGCTCTGATGGTTATTAAATCTACTGTTCCTGTTGGTTATACAACGAAAATCAAAGAACAATTAGGTACTGAGAACATTATTTTCTCACCAGAATTCCTTCGTGAAGGTAAAGCCTTATACGATAACCTCTATCCTTCTCGTATTATTGTTGGTGAGCGTAGTGAAAGAGCAAAAGTAATTGCAAGCTTATTAGCTGAAGGTGCTTATAAAAAAAATATTGATATTCTTTATATTGACTCAACAGAAGCCGAAGCTGTCAAACTCTTTTCAAATACCTACTTAGCACTTAGGGTTGCATATTTTAATGAGTTGGATACTTATGCCGAAGTTCATAATTTGTCTTCTAAACAAATAATTGAAGGTGTTGGCTTAGATCCCCGTATAGGTAATCATTATAATAATCCATCGTTTGGTTATGGTGGTTATTGCCTGCCTAAAGATACCAAACAATTACGAGCGAATTATGCAGATGTGCCCAACAATATTGTTGGAGCTATTGTTGATGCTGATACTACACGTAAAGATTTTATTGCAGATTCCATCTGCAAGCGCGAACCACAACGTGTTGGAATTTACCGCTTAATTATGAAATCAGGCTCAGATAATTTTAGAGATTCAAGCATACAAGACATAATGATGCGTATTAAATCAAAAGGCATTGAAGTTGTGATTTATGAACCATTACTGAAGGAAGACGATTTTATCCATTCACAAGTTATTAAAGATTTGCCTGAATTCAAAGCATATTGCGATATCATTGTCTCAAATCGTATGGTAGATGAAATTGAAGATATCGCTTATAAAGTTTATACACGTGATATTTTTGGTTCTGATTAAAAATATAAATATCCTGTCAATTCTGACAAATATATTCAGACGAACACCTCTAATAGTTACATGTTAGAGAGTCGCCACATCATTATACAAATAAGTTGTTTACTGGAAATTCTGCGAGTAATTCACTAAAAGCTCATTGTCACCATCCAAAGATATTTCTAAATACCCCAAGAAAGAAGGCCACTCTGATAATGCAATTGAATCTTCAAGTAAACGAGAGGCTAAAGTGGCTAATATTGTATCGTGAGTCACCCAAATATGCGTACCTGCTTCAGATGAAATTAAAAGGCTTTTTATATGCTTGCATATAGATTTGACTGCATGGTCTAAATCAACAAAGCCACTCCACTTTTGACTACCTGAAAGTAGATGTTGGTTAACAGCTTGGTGACCTTTCTTCAACCAATGCTGCCAAGCTAAATCTGCATCTTCTATAATAAAGCCTGGATCACCAAGTACAGTTGTCGCTTCAATTGCACTAAGATCAAACTTTGTCTCTTCTGCTATCAAATTTGCTGTCTGCAGGCATCGTTCAATTGGACTTGTTTTGATACTAATAGTAGGTTGAGGAAGTTGCTTACCAAATAGTCTACTTTGAATCTTGCCGTTATCAGTCAGTAATACGTCATTTCCAACGTCGTTTGGTAAAATATCTGGTCTTTCAGCATGCCTTACTATAAACAGCTTTTTCATTAATCAGCTCCTTTATGACACAAGCACAACACATCCATCAATCCATCACTTCCAAACTTATTTTTAATTTTTAAATTAGCGATATTTATTAAACGTTCATAGTGCTCAAGAGTTCGCTCTTGACCACCAGTTACTGTCAAAAGGTGCAAATCACATAATGCTCCACCAAAACTAGTAGTATCTAAGACCATTTCACATACAAGTATCTCACCATTTGATTTTAATGATTTTGCTGCATTAGAAAGAATATCTATAACATTTTTGTCATTCCAATCGTGCAATACCCGAGCAAGTATTATTTTATCCGCAAAAATAGGCCACTTGCTGAATAAATCAAAAACACATTTTCTTCCAAAAGTGCTTTGGTCTATAACACCTTGTAAATCGCCCAATACAATCTCACTTTCAGGAAACTCAACCTCTAAAAGTTTAGAGAAAGACCCATTGCCACCTGCTGCATCGAAAACAATTTCGTCAGGCTGTATGCCTAATAATGGAACAAGCTCAGAATAATCCTTTAGTGCATAACTTTGCAGCATTCTATGATGATTTTGTACTGCTATAGGATCATTTGATACTTTCTCGAAGATATTTTCTTGCGTAATATCGCCTTTCATTAAATCAACTAAGCTATACCAGCGTTGAAGTAACTCATTTTGATACTCTAAAGAAGCTGTAGCTAATGTCATATCATGTGAACTAGTGAGGTATTTTCCTTTAGGTAAGGTAAACCAAATTTCGTTTTCATAGGCAACCAAAGCTAACTCACCGAGAGCACGAAGGAGCCGATGTAACCTCTCTGGTAGCGTACTAGTTTTAATCGATAAATCCGATGTACTAGCAGGCAAATTTTCAAAGACACCAACTTTTACTGCCGCAGCGATAGTAAAGGTTCGCCAATAACCAACTAAATCTGCTGATAGTGAAGAAAAATTGTCAACTTGTCCTGCACGTAATATGCGAAGTTTGTTCCCTTTTTCATCTATAACGACTAAGCTGCCGTCAAAAGTTTCCACCCTCGAACATCCATTGTAGAAAGGCTCTACACTGGCGTACCTTTGCGGATATACAGAGTTACCTTTTTTATTAATATGATGCCAACCATTCTGATCTTTAGCCCGAGAAAATCCTTTATGAAACACATCTAAATCTAAAAACCACTGTTGATGTAAAAAGTTTCCTTCAATATTAATGTGTGAACTAAGTCCAGCCTCATTTTGAACTACAGCAATTCCTTCCCTAAAATCTCCACAGTAACTCCATTTTGAGTCGTAAAGAGGGATACCATTCTTAGATAAATGAAAATATAAACCTTCCTTATCACAAACAACTGTAATTCCATTTTGAAAATTACCGGCAAACGAGAAGCGCTGCGAGTAAAGAGCCGATCCATCTGGTTTTATATGGAACCATTCACCTTTGTCGACTGCGGCAGCTGCACCACAATAAAAGCCAAACGTACGATCGAAGCGATTAATATAGATAGCTTCTCCGTGCTCATTAATGTGCCATGCTTTTCCATTTAAACAGACAGGAGCAAGCTGCCCATGATTAAGAACATTATGAAAAGCTAATACTTCATCATACTTATTTTTATATGCCGGATTATTATCAGATAAAATATGATATTTACCGTCTGCAGATACCGACAGTTTTTTCAATTCACTCATGATGGCCGCCGCATATTGCACTGCTTACAAAGAGACTGATTATGATAATTATTCATCAGAATCTGATAATTTTTGCTTTTAGCTAAATCAGCCAACGAGCTGCTTGCTACGCTGCCAAAATCACCTAAAGTTTTCCGTTGTTGATCGGGAGCGCAACACACATTGAATCGTCCTGATGGATCAATCCAAATCTCTTTACCTAAAAATGGGCAATTACCTTCAGGAGCAATATCTTCTAAGTTATCTAGTTGTAAAGGAAAAAAATTATCCAGCCGGAAAGGTTTTTCAGCAGTTAGGTTATATTCATTAACCCGATTCAGGCAATATTTAACCACACGGTTCCAACGTTCAGCATAAACAATATCATTACGCAAGTTCTCGTCAGCTAACTCGGGGAAATGCGCCCACAATTGATGGCCTTTCAAACGGTCAAAACCTAGCTTTATAGCTAATTCTAACAGATCTGGAATTTCATCTAAGTTACTACGCATAAAAGTTAATTGCATGGTCATTGAACAATAGTGCCGATCGCTCCAATTATCCCTTACTGCTATAAAACGTTTCGTATTTTCTATATGCTTAGATAAATCAGCACCAAGCATTATTTTATTTTGAGTATTTTCTGTTGCACCATTCCAAGAAATTTTCACATCACTACCAATAGGTACTATGCGATTGGCCCAATACTCAACATTTTGATGTTTATCTGGGCTGGGGAAAGTACCATTTGTAGTTAAATTTAATGACAAATTTAGTTCGTGGCATAAATCTAAAAAAACATCAAAATGCGGGTACAACAATGGCTCTCCCATTGTAGAAGGAATCACTTCTTTTATCCCCATCTCAGCAGCTTCCCTAATGACTTTCTCGAGCATATATTTATCCATATTCGCTCGTAATTTACCTTGTTGTTTTCGCTCTTTAGTGCTTGCCGTATATGGCGAATGATCTTCACACATAATGCAATTTAAATTACAAGTATCAGGATTCGTATCTAAAGTAATTCGCCAAAAATCTACTTTTTTCACTTCAACAATTTCCTATAACAATTTTCTAAATCTAATATATGTTGTTCAATACACGGAATATCACCAGATTCACTGAAAGCGTAACCATGAGAACCAAGTTTTTTTGCCCAAACGGGATCGTCAAGAAGCATTTGCATTTTATCAGCTAACTCATTCACATTGCGATGTTCATAAGTTAGGCCATTGAGTCCATCGATGACGTACTCAGCCATACCACCAGCATTTGCAGTTATTACTGGCACTCTCGACTGTTGTGCTTCATGAATAACTAAAGGTGAATTCTCAACCCAAACTGAAGGTGTAACAATAACGTCTGTTTTGCTAAAAACATCAACAGCTATTTGTTGGTTTTTATATTCAGGCATCCATTGTATGTTTGCTTTTTTATCAGCTGGCAATGAATAAGAAATCGCACGTAATGCTCTAGAATCTTGACCTCTATCCCTCCCCCAAATACGTAATTGAGCATCACCTTTTAATTTCCCAAAAGCTTGAATTAATTGGTGAACCCCTTTCGCTGGAATATGAGTACCAATATAACCAAAAGTAAAAGGTTCACCTTCAGTTCGCGTTCTACCAATCATTCGCTTTCGATCGAATCCATAATCTAAATAAATGCTTTTTTCTTTTGGAAGACCAAAATCATTCTCATAGCGATCTTTCAAATAGTTAGCAGGAGAAATAAACAAGTCAACTTCATTTACGACGTCACGAATATGATTCATACGGCGTTCAACCCAATTTTCCCAATAAGCAATATCTTCAGCTTGTTCTTCCTTTGCGCCAGAAAAGTAGCGAGCATAGCATTGTGTTGCACATTTTTTATTTTCCTGTCCATCACAAGCAGCCCATAAATTATCATCGCCTGAATGCATTTGCATAAATTGGCCTCGAGGACACATTAGCCAATAATCATGTAAGGTATATACCACTGGAATACCTCGTTTTTTAGCTTCAAAAACTAAAGACGTAGATAAGTGATTTAAATGTCCAATATGAACAATATCTGGTTGTAATTCATCTAAAAGTTCAGCAAAACGTTGATCAATAATGGCTAATCTGTATCTATCTCTATGTCGAGGGTTATTTATTAAATGGATCTTAATGTCAGGTACTTCAGCATCATGGCTAATTCGAATGGCACCATCCGGTCGAAAAGAATCTTCTTCACGGGTAAAAACGTGAACTTCATGCCCATTGTTTACTAGGCCATGACAAATAGTCTGTGAATAAACTTCTGAACCCGCGTTATATAACATGGGATAGCCATGTATTACTTTTAATATTTTCATGCTTGTCCCTTTCTAATTAATTTCATTTTAAATTCTTGCACTAACATATCTATACCTTGTTCTGGCAGTACTTTTGCTTCCCAGCCTAGTAATGATTTTGCTCTAGATGGGTCACCAATAAATCGAGCTACATCATATGAACGAGATGCTGATTCCAAAATAGCTGAAGAGCTTTTTGCAGATGCCACAGCCCAATTAGCAGCTTGTTCTAACGTAGTGCCCTCTCCGGGCAATAAATGTATTACTGGTAGGCTCTTTTCTCCAGCTAGAAGCTGTTCTACTATTTTATATATTCCCTTAGTCGTATCAGTAATATGAGTGAAATCGAACAAGTGTTTAAAGCCATCAACTCTGAGTGAGTTACCTAAAACTGAGTTTCGACAAAAAGCAGGCAATACCCGATCTTCATGATCTTCAGTACAACCATAAACGTTTGCTAAACGAACTATCGCCGAGTTCACACCTCCTGTTCGAGCACTAAGAGCTGCTTGCTCCATGTAAAGTTTTGAGCGGCCATAAATATTAACTGGCAGCAAAGCCATATCTTCATTGACCGGTATTTGAGCTGCTTCTCCGTATACCTCTCGACTACTAGCAACTAAAACCCACGGTTTTAATACACTTTTTTGCGCAAGATTTATTAAACTTTCACTAGCAAGAGCATTTGTATTCCAACATTTATCCGGATTTTTTTGCCCCCAAACAACTCTTGACACAGCAGCCAAATGAACAACGCCATGACAACCCAAAAGTGCTTTCTCAAGTGATGAATAATCACAAATATCACCAGAATCATCTGTTAAGTCATATCCTATAACGTCATAACCCTTTGATTGTATTAATGGCATTAAATGGCGACCTACAAGTCCTAAGTGACCTGTTATCAAAATTTTTCTCATTTACTACTTTCCATTTCTTATTCGTACATCAATATTTTTTGTTATAAAAATCTAAGATCTCATTAACACATCTAACCCATTATTATCCGTAAGATGTTAACTCATTATCGCTATTTTCTATGCATAAAATGGCAGCGAATAGACTCTAAACAAGATAGATTCAGTAAGATGTATCAAGCCTTTTTGTATCCACTTATATAGTTTTGCAACGAAAAGTGAACTTTTTTCATGTAAGAAATACATTAAGTTTTATCTAATCACTGACAAAGTTCATAAATACAGAAGTTATATCGGAAAAATGTAACCTCGGTTACACTCATTCGGAAATAGAAATAACACATTGATTTAGTTTAGTTATCAAGAGAAACTAATAGGTAATAGTTTTAGCAATAAAAAGTTACAAGTTACTATCCCATTCATTTACACTCAGACTATTTCTTGATTTTACCACCATGAATCGAGCTCATGTATAAGGCATGACTTAAAGCAAACTTAATATATTGTTGCCTAAGAATCTCTCACCTATCCATTAATAGCACTCAGCAAACGTCTACTTGCTTCAAACGTGTTGATGAATTTTGGCTTAGCTGTGTGAGGGGGAAGTTGTTTAATTGCCGCTTTCAGTATACCGCTGTGGGTATTCAAATTCCAAAACGGGTGGACAATAACATAAGCGTTACTACTTTCTTTTTCTAAGAGAATTGGAACTTCCACATTATCGTCTAACACTTTAAAATTAGATTTTAGCCTGCAAATGTCCTCTGCAATATTTCTAGCTAATTCTGGCCAATCTTTTAATTCGGGATATTGAAAGTCCCCGTCCAAACCAACGCTGTGATTAGAATCGACTAGACAACGTAAGAAACTAAGCCCAAGACGCCAATCTAACAATCCGTGATAGTTTCGATTACCATACCGCTGAATACATTTGTAGCATGCTAATTTACAGTTAGCTCTATGCTCATCACTAAAAAA
>VSKX01011844.1_pt1 | contig 17788 bp, 17 predicted proteins | sample 4799481 | NCBI WGS metagenome assembly VSKX01 (sample SAMN12179537, study PRJNA552185) | sponge metagenome | biome: deep-sea hydrothermal plumes; feature: spots directly above weak diffusing fluid; material: sea water; isolation source: sponge from the Swan site of a hydrothermal vent ...
AGTGGAAGTTTCAAGTTCAACAAGTATTGAGTTCATTTACAGACATTATGAAAGCATGGAAAGATCGGTCAAGAGCGAACTTGCGATCGTAACGAACTGTTACACTTTTTGCGTTTTGCCACGGGTTATTGAGAAGTTACGTAAACGAGAGGTAATCCCTTCATCAGTAAAGAAAAATGCACCGTTCGCTTGTTCTCCTTCAGCACCGTTTACCGAAAATGATTTATCGCCATCTGTAAAACAACCCATTTCTGTTTTTTTAGATGCGTTACTCTGTTCACTTCCTGTAATACTCGTCATAGCATCACGAACCGTTCCTATTAATGATTGTACTAAACTCATAAACTCTCCTGTTAGTCATTTTTTGTGTTAAAAAGATGATCAAAAATATGAATTATAAGGGTAATCCACCTTAAAATAGCAATTGACTTACTTAGAAGAAACATAAATTTTATACGACTATTTCCTCATTTATACGCGAGGCAAGAGTCTCGTTACCAAAAACTTCATTCTTGCTTTATCAGTTTTTACTTTATCAGCTTTTATTTTGACAGGATCTAATGATTTAGTTCCTCCCATACTTATTCGTTCCTTACACCCCATTTCAAGCTCTTTCTCTACTTCCTTTATCTGCTGAATATGTGTGCGAAACATCGTACTTTCTTTGCTCTCTTGTGACATAATACGGTGTGATTCATCAGGTACTTTGATATCATACTTTGCAGTAGTCATTGTATTAGTTTTAGGCGTTTCAGGATTATGAAACTCTTCTGTAGACTTAGATACTTGCTGAATGCTGTCATTTAATCTGTCAGTAGATACAGCAAATGAATTGTTACTCCCTGCTACAACATGAGACATTTCTTTTGGTTCAGGCTTCTTTGGATAAAATAGATCAGTAAACAGATCAACAACATAAGTTACCGCTTCATCAATACCACGTGCATCCGCTCCCATAAACTCACCTTTTGAATAATTTTAGATACATAAATAATATATAAAAAAACTAAAGCTGAGTTGTTTATGAAGCAAGATTAATTTATTAGATCATATTGTTCTTTAAGTACTTTCACGATTTCTGCTTTAGGATTTGTCGAAAAGACAATCTTATTTTCTATCGCTTTTTCAGCAATATTTAAATAAGTGCGAGACAAATTCATCATCGCAGCTAACGGTAAATCATTATCGCGAGCTAAGGCTTCGCGTTCAGGCATGCGGTTTTTGTTCAGTAAAATATCTGGATCAGGAAAGTGATTAAGTAACATCTGACGAAAACTTTCTTTTGAATTTTCGACAACACTTCCATCGCGGTACGCCGCGCCATCCCATATACGTGAAGAGTCCGGCGTACCCACTTCGTCCATATAAATTAATGTTGAGCTGCCGTCTTGTGCGGTTACATACCCAAATTCGAACTTAGTATCGACAAAGATTTGATCCAATAGTGCTAATTTATCTGAAATAAGATTGAACCCTTCTTTCAATAATTTTTCATATAAATCAATATCAGATTTCGATTCAAAGCCAAAAATTTCAAAGTTATCTTCAATATTTTTACGGCTGATATTCACGTCATCTTGTGCGGGAACACCGGGAATATCGGTCAGAATACCTTTAGTTGATGGGGTGATCAGTAGCTCAGGGAGTTTTTGGTTTTTAGTTAAACCTTCTGGCAAACGAATACCACAAAATTCACGTTCGCCTTTTTCATAAGCGCGCCACATCGAACCGGTTATGTATTGACGACATATTGCTTCTACTTTGACTGGTCGTGCTTTTTGAACAATCCACACTAACGGGTGTGGTACATCTAAAATATGGCTATCGGCTAATCCTTGCTCAGCAAAGCAATTAAACCAGTGATTAGAGATTGAGTTAAGTGCCGCGCCTTTGCCTGGAATACCTCGTAAGCCTTGTTCGCCATGAAAAATACAATCAAATGCTGAAATTCGATCACTTATCACCATGATTGCTAGAGGAGTATCTTCTGGTACGGGATAATTTTTTTCAGCAATAAGGCGGCGACTGTCTGCATCGGTTAACCAATACACACTTCGGACTTTACCGCTGTGTACAGGTTTATCAGTTCGGATTGGTAAGTCATCGTTTACGGCAAGAACGGAATCAGCAATACTCATTTCAGAGTTTTCCTTCAAGTAGGGAATGTAGTGTATTTTTATATTTTTTTCATTAAGTTGCTATTTAACACTTTAAGCATCACTCAATCATCATGATGATAAAAATGGTTTAACTGTCAATGAAATAACTCAACATAATTGCCGCTATTTTACCCTTAAGTACCTAAGACTTTAAAGTAGCGTTTATGAAAAATATTATTCTCAATATTGGATATATGATAAAACATATATATACTATTTCGTATGTTCAATATTGAGCCATTACACATTATGGAAGCGCTTTCTCTGTTCAAAGCTTTGTCAGATCAAACACGCCTCGTTTGCGTATTATTAATCCACCAGCAACAAGAGTTGTGTGTCTGTGAATTAATGGTTGCTCTAGAAGAAAGCCAACCTAAAGTTTCTCGCCACTTAGCTTTGCTAAAAAAACAAAAAATATTACTTGATAGACGCCAAGGACAATGGGTATTTTATCGTTTAAACCCTGAATCACCACCATGGTTTAGCGCTATGCTCGATGAATTAATCCAACAACCACCTGCGTTACTTCAAGTCTCTATTCCTCTTCTTAATGCTATGGGCAACAGACCACAGCGCCAAGATCTGTGTTGCTAACTAAAATTATAGGAATACTTTATTATGACAATTAAAATTGGGATCAACGGCTTTGGTCGTATGGGACGTTTAGTACTTAGAGCCGCTTGGGACAGGGATGATTTTGAGTTTGTACACATAAACGATCCTGCTGGCGATGCGGCAACGTTTGCGCATTTGTTAAAATTTGATTCGGTACATGGTCGCTGGAAACATGCAGTTAGTCACAGCGAAAGTCAAATCCACATCGCTGACAAGTCGATAGTATTCAGCCGTAACACGACCATTACTGAAACTGATTGGACGGATTGCGACATCGTGATTGAAGCCTCTGGTGTGATGCGAAGTCAGTCAAAACTTCAAGCCTATTTAGATCAAGGTGTTAAACGTGTAGTAGTTACCGCGCCCGTTAAAGAAGACGGTGTGTTAAATGTGGTGATGGGGGTCAACCAACACCTTTATCAATCCGATGAACACCAAATTGTCACAGCCGCTTCTTGTACCACTAACTGCTTAGCCCCTGTCGTTAAAGTACTTCATGAACATATCGGTATTGTTCATGGCTCAATGACCACCATTCATGACATTACCAATACTCAAACTATTCTTGATGCACCTCATAAAGATCTTAGGCGGGCTAGAGCATGCGGCATGAGCTTAATTCCAACAACAACAGGCAGTGCTACTGCAATAACCCATATCTTTCCTGAATTGAAAGGAAAACTGAACGGTCATGCTATTCGAGTACCACTCGCTAATGCCTCTTTGACCGATTGTGTTTTTGAAATGAAACGTACTGTCACTGTTGAAGAAATTAATAAACTATTAACCGATGCTAGTGATAACGAACTCCAAGGAATAATGGGCGTAGAAACTAAGCCGTTAGTATCCATTGACTACAAAACTGATCCGCGTTCAGCCATTGTCGATGCTTTATCAACCATGGTCATCAACGATACTCAGTTGAAACTTTATGTGTGGTATGACAATGAGTGGGGTTATGCCAATCGCACCGCAGAATTGGTGCGTTTCGTTGTTGAGCAGGATCAATAATTATGCTATCCAGTATTCGCAATTTACCTGAATCGGTTAGACAGTATTTATTAATTACTTGTAACTACTGGTCCTTTACTCTGACAGATGGTGCATTGCGTATGCTGGTTGTGCTGCACTTTTATCAAATGGGCTATACACCGCTCGCTATCGCGATGCTGTTTTTGTTTTACGAATTTTTTGGTGTGATCACCAATTTAATCGGTGGTTATCTTGGCGCCAGAATTGGTCTTAATCGAACTATGAACATTGGTTTAGGCACTCAGATTATTGCCTTACTGATGTTAACGGTTCCTACGCCGTTATTACCTATTTGGTTAGCCGGAGTTCCGTGGGTGATGGCCGCACAAGCTTTGTCTGGTATCGCCAAAGATCTGAATAAAATGAGTGCTAAGAGTGCCATAAAAACATTAATTACAGCCAATGCACAAGGAAAGCTCTATCAATGGGTTGCTCTGCTCACGGGCTCTAAAAATGCACTCAAAGGTGCGGGATTTTTTCTTGGCGGCGTATTGTTATCTTTGATCGGTTATCAAGCTACCTTATTATTAATGGCTATCTTGCTCACGCTGGTCTGGCTGTGCAGTCTTGCGATGCTCAAAAAAGACATAGGCAAAGCAAAATCTAAACCCAAATTCAGTGAGTTATTTTCTAAAAGCCGCCAGATCAATATCCTCTCTGCCGCACGTTTATGTTTGTTTGCCGCCCGTGACGTGTGGTTTGTTGTGGCATTACCTGTTTATCTTGCAAGCCAACTCAATTGGAGTCATTGGGAAGTTGGCGGTTTTCTTGCTTTGTGGGTGATAGGTTATGGCCTTGTTCAAGCTTTAGCCCCAAAGATCACCAATAGAAAACACAATCAAGTGCCTAGTCATCTATCCGCAATTGGGTGGCTTATTCCGCTTACGCTAATTCCTTTTTTAATAAGCTTGGGGCTCACATTTCCCGAGTTTTCAACAACCATTTTGATTATTGGCTTACTTATATTCGGTGCTCTATTTGCCATTAACTCATCCCTGCACAGTTATTTAATCGTGAGCTATGCCAGCGAAGATGGTGTATCACTTGATGTTGGTTTTTATTACATGGCTAATGCGATAGGTCGATTATTAGGAACCATATTATCTGGGTGGATTTATCAAGTTCATGGTTTAGAGGCTTGTTTGTGGCTGTCGAGTGGATTATTGCTCTGCGCGACGTTAATTTCAATAAAGCTTACTGGTAAAAGTAATAGTCAAAATGAATAAAAATTAATTAAAATTATCTATCTTTGTTGACGTTAGATTAGGCATCCTACTAACAACTTTATAATTGTGATTTTTAATTATGAAAATACGTATTATTCTACTTGTTACTATGCCAATGCTGTCCAGCATTAATATTGCCTCTGGTAATCAATCTAATTGCATACAAACATATGAGAAAATTAATTTTCAGACTTCATCTAAATCTATTTGTTTAACTGAACAGCAGTACTTATTTAATTCAGATAACGATGACGTCTCGATTACTGGGCGCATGGCATCACTTAAAATACCCGATGGAATTAAGGCTAGACTTTGTACTGCTTCCAGTGATGACTCACATGTATGTCAAACGTATTTCAAATCAGTTCCAAAACTTAGCGATACCTATAAAAACCAATTACTCAATCTACAAATCTCCCGTTTTGATAAAAATGATTTCTACATGGTGGTTTCTGCTGACCCACAATATCCTTGGACATGCAAGGATGATTTGATGAACTGTGACGATGAAGTTCGAGCTAAAATTGATAATGAAAGCCGCGTAAAAAGCTTGAATAAATTAGCAATAGATTTAAAAGGGAAATTGGTCGGATCAATCATTAATGGTGATCTGACTGCCTTTGGACACGATTGGCAATTTGATAAGTACAATCAGTATTATGAACAGGAGCTTAATATAAATAACTATCCAGGCTTAGGTAATCATGATTATTCTAATAATGTTGAAGACTGCGCACTTAATAATTGCGCAACAAGAATGGCGTCGTATCTTATTAATAAAGTAAAAAGCTTTTCTTATTCGAGTTTTGATCTAGTTGAAAGTGATGTTTATTATGATTTCCCTTCTTTAAGAAAAAAATATCAGGGTAGTTTAAGTTATTCATGGGATATAGGGAATATTCATTTTGTACAGATGAATTATAAGCCTTTCTATGAAATTAATTGGAACAGTTGGAACTTTCCTCAAGCTCGCCGAGATTACTATGTAATAAAACCGTCTCTAGAGTGGCTTGAGAAAGACTTACAACAAGCAAAACAAGACGGTAAAAAAATCATCTTAAATTTACATTATTTTTCCTACTTTTTTCTGGAAAATACATCCATTATTAACATATTGAAAAAGAATAAGATTCCTGCAATCTTTTCTGGCCACAGCCACGTAGTAAATGGTATTTCATCAAGAGAATCAAATATTTATGGTCGAGGAAAAAATTTAACTTTGTTCAAAAGCGCAGCGGCAAAATATCACAAATATTTATTAGTTCATTATCAAGGAGAAGTAATGACCGTTCAAGGCGTTAAGAATGATGATGATGGTCAATATACATTATATGACATTGGTACATTTAGTCTAAATTAGAGCGCCTGAATCGCTGTAAAATATTTTAAGTCATTTTCTACGCCATAACTAAAAAAACATAAAAAAATCTTAATCAGAGCCTTGATAAGAAAATAATTACTGATGAATTATAAGTTAATATAAATGTCGTTTAGATATTGCTACTTGGAGTTGTAATGCAGTCAATAACTTGTACATCTTCAGCCTTAACATTCAGAATCGCCGATAGTGATGAACAATTAGAGTCCAGTGAGCACAGCCCTCTTAACCAATTTTCGAATATAATTTTCGAAAGAATAAGCAACAATAAAGAAGTTTCGATTGAACACAACGAAAAATACTATGCAGTTTCTCTCGACAACGAGAGAAAAAATATCATCATCAAGAATGCTCCAAATGGTGATGAGACTATAGGCAATAATATACAAGAAATCTTACAACTTTTTTTCATCAAATATATGCAACCCCAAAAAACATTGGACGGCGATGAAGTCATCAAAAGCGCTATTGGCGACTTTGTTTTTATCAATGGAACATCTTAGTGATTATATGGTCGTTGTTTTTTTCTAAACTTAACCCTAATCTAATTTGCTTTTAAGCCTACTCGAATACTATCAACAGTAGACAACAGCCAGCAAGCGATCAGTAACTTAAACTCAAATCCTGCTGACGTTAACAACTCACCATAAATGCCTTGGTGTATTTCAGCCAATATCTGCCCAAACTCGATAGGTAAAGCACCATTGAGAATCTTGTCAGCAATTTTTTGAGACACGGCCATAATGCTCTGAAACAGCATTAGAATACTAATTAAAGTGATCGTGATAAAACCGTAGCCACGATAGCGTTTCTTAAGCAACAGATGACCACTTCCCGGCAAAACAAACGCTGAATACAACCCCGCCTTTAAAGCAATATGCATATAAATACCCAAACACCTTTTATTTAACTAGACATGCTCACTAAGAATAAACCAAAACAAGCAAAAGCCACTACACCTATTACAACCATCACAGTTAAGGTTTTGTCTCTTTTCATTGATTTTGCTAATTCCACTGCAGGAAACAATCCAAGTAGAACGAATAAGTTTTCCATGTATCCATACTTAAGCCATGACTAAGGTCGCTCAGTCTCGCACATTTTCTATCACGCAACAAAAAAGGAGCCGAAGCTCCTTTTCTTATTTACTCAATACATCGAGTTAATTAACCGTTTTCTTTCGTACGACGTGGGCGATCTGAACGACTACGCTCAGCTTGTGGTTTATCTGAACGGCTACGGTCACCACTTGGGCGACGGCTACGTTCACCACCACGAGGAGCACCTTTGTCATTTCGGTCGTTACGACGACGAGGGGCGCTTTCAGGAATCACTTGATCACCTGCTTCACGAAGGTTTAGCTGACGTCCACACACTCGAACTTTTTTCAAATGTTGTACAACATCTTTTGGCATGCCTTCTGGCAGATCAATCGTTGTCATTGCATCATATAATTGGATTTGACCAATAAATTTGCTTTCAATGTTGGCTTCGTTAGCGATAGCGCCAACAATGTTACCCACACCTACGTTGTTATCACGACCTACATCGATAACGTAGCGACACATTTTAACGTCTGGATTATCTTTAAGTGCATCCGCTGTGCCTACGCTAATAGGACCACTGCTGCGTTCACGGCGACGACTATCACGTCCACCTTCACGGCTGTCACTACGTCCACTATCGCGAGTATCACGATTGCGCTCTTGAATTGTAGGCAACTGCAAAGGACGATCTTTTTGCACTTGCTGCAACAATGCCGCAGCAAGTAAATCTGTATCAACTTCAAGTTGGTTACATAATTCAGCAACTGCGTTTTTCATGTAATCCAAATCCCCAGTCAGAGTCTGAGCCATTTGCTCGCCTAAACGAGATAAACGCTTCTCTGAAACTGTTTCTGGGCTTGGCACTGTCATAGGAGAAATGCGGCTGTTCGTTGCACGTTCGATAGTGCGTAACATACGCATTTCTCTGTGAGTAACGAATAAAATTGCCATACCTGTACGACCAGCACGACCTGTACGACCAATACGGTGTACATAAGCCTCTGTGTCATATGGAATGTCATAGTTGATTACATGACCAATACGTTCAACATCCAAACCACGTGCAGCAACATCGGTAGCGATAATAATATCAAGCTTACCTTTCTTTAACTGATCAACAGCACGTTCACGTGCTTGCTGGTTCATGTCACCATGCAAAGGAGATGACGCATAACCACGTGCTTCTAGCTTTTCAGCTAATTCAACACATGAATTACGAGTACGCACGAAGATGATAATACCTTCAGTATTTTCAACTTCTAATACACGTACTAATGCTTCAAGCTTATTATGTTGAGATACTTGAACAAAACGCTGGTCGATTGAATCAACAGTCGCGCTGCTTGCAGCAATTTTAATGTGTGTTGGGTCATTCAAGTGCTTGTTAGCCACACGCTTGATTTGCTCAGGCATTGTTGCAGAGAATAAAGCTAATTGGCTGTTCTTTGGCTTATGCTCAAGTACCCATTCGATGTCGTCAATGAAACCCATTTTCAACATTTCATCAGCTTCATCAAGCACTAATGCGGTTAAGTTATCTAACTTAAGTGTACCGCGACGCATGTGATCCATAACACGGCCAGGAGTACCAACGATAACTTGAGGACCACGTTTAAGGTGTTGAAGTTGTTGTCCCATACTTTGACCGCCGTAAATTGGCAGTACATGGAAACCTTTCATAAATTTGGCATAACTGCCAAACGCTTCAGCAACCTGCACGGCAAGTTCACGTGTTGGTGCTAAAACAAGAATTTGAGGAGCGTTTAATTTTGCGTCGCATTTACTCAATAAAGGTAATGCAAATGCACCCGTCTTACCTGTACCTGTTTGTGCTTGACCTAGGATATCTTTACCAGCCATAAGCGGTTCGATACTAGCAGCCTGAATAGGTGTAGGTTTTTCATAACCAAGTTCATCAAGTGAACGTAGTAATGGCTCGGATAAACCGAGATCACGGAAAGTTTTTTCAGTGGTTGACATTGAGTTGTAGCCTTGTGGATGCGCTGAGAAGCGCTTTAGTTTCACAGACAGAAAATCAACCCCGTGTCGATTCCCCGTGTCGAAGGCGGCGGAGTATAGCAAAAGCATATAACAGTTGCTACCAATAAAAGAGATTTTATCAATTTACGGCACAATTCTTAACAGCCGAGCATCACTTTATTGGTCTTGATAAAATCAAGAGTAGAATTAACACTATTACTTTTTATGTGATTTATTTGAGATTATTTCTGCCTTCCGTTAAGTCATAAAGTTTTTCATAGTCTCGCCTATCAATATCGTTTCCTATATGCCTTCTTCGATATTGCCTTTTACTTTTCGGCTGATTTGGATCAAACTCACGTAGCAGTATTGTTTCCCCATTAGCCAAAGTCACTTGATATCGAATTAATTCGTTCACTTCACATACTGAAAACTCTACATCTTGGGCATGGCATGTATCTTTTAAATATTTTAATGAATCATTTAGTTCAGGTTCGGATATCCATTTTTTTGTCATCATTGTATGGATTCTATTTACTGCCTCACTTGAAGACGTAAACCGATCTTGAATGCCAAAACGAATGGCAGAATAACGATCGTCATAACTTGGTGGCACAGAACTCGATGCACGAAAAAAACACTTGGATTCTATAATTTCACCTAGATAGATGGGATTTTCATTATCAATGCACAGATCATATCGATAGGTGGAATGATCCTGACCTTTAGTTTCTGTACACTGAACTCGTCCTGAAGCATCTTTATTCAGTTGAGCATTAAAACTCTGCATGGCTACTCTACATTCATATCCACTTTTTGAATGTGTCAGCGTATATAAATCCCTAGAAGCGGCTTCAAACTTGAGTCCAAAAAGGCTGCAAACCATCTCAACAATTGTTCGTAAAGGATGAATTTCTTTGTGAGACTCATTCTTTATGCTGTTGATGGCATCAGCATTAAGCTCAAGATCATGCTTGCCCGACAAGCTAAAGAGTCTTTCTGAAACTGAAAATTGAGACATATTGTCACCTAAAGAATAATAGTAATAACTCTTCAAGTATAGCAACCCAACATTAAACTTGTTTTGTCAAGAGATTAATATTGGTTTATTAAATTAACATTTAGGATGGTTTTAAGAGTAGTTGATACAACTCCTATCATAGAAGTTGTATCAATAGTTCAGACTACTTCAGCATTGGTTTTAAGAAACGCGCAGTGTGAGAGGTTGGATGCTCAGCAACTTGTTCAGGCGTACCAGCTACTAAAATCGTTCCACCGCCATCACCGCCTTCTGGGCCTAAATCGATAATCCAATCTGCGGTTTTTACCACATCAAGGTTATGTTCTATGACGACGACAGTATTACCATGTGATTTTAAACGATGCAGTACATCAAGCAGCATTTGAATATCAGCAAAATGTAAACCTGTGGTGGGTTCATCTAAGATATATAGCGTTTTACCCGTATCTCGTTTCGACAGTTCTTTAGCAAGTTTTACTCGCTGTGCTTCACCGCCCGATAATGTCGTTGCACTTTGGCCTAGACGAATATAAGACAAGCCCACATCCATTAAGGTTTGCAGCTTTCGAGAAATCGCAGGAATAACGTCGAAAAACTCACGAGCATCTTCTACCGTCATTTGCAGCACTTCGTGAATGTTTTTTCCTTTATATCGTACCTCAAGGGTTTCACGGTTATAACGCTTCCCTTTACAAGAATCACAAGGTACGTAAACATCGGGTAAAAAGTGCATTTCAACTTTAATTAATCCATCACCCTGACAAGCTTCACAACGACCACCTTTTACATTGAACGAGAAACGACCTACTAGATAACCACGAGTACGTGACTCTTGCGTGCCTGCGAATAGTTCACGGATAGGGGTGAATATTCCGGTGTAAGTTGCTGGGTTCGAGCGCGGTGTTCGACCAATTGGGCTTTGATCAATATCGACTACTTTATCGCAGTTATCCATGCCAATGATTTCATCGTAAGGAGAAGGCTCGTCGACCGTCGCGTTATTCAGCATGATGTGAGCAATTTTGTAGAAGGTATCGTTGATCAGAGTGGATTTACCTGAGCCAGATACACCTGTCACGCATGTCATCAACCCGATAGGAATCGTTAGATCAACATTTTTTAAGTTGTTACCACTGGCACCTTTTAGCTGAATGATCTTTTCAGTATCAAATTCAACACGATCACCTTTAACATGAATTTGCTTTTCACCAGAAAGATATTGCCCAGTAACCGACTCCTTACACTCAATTAAATCTTTAAGCTTACCGCTCGCAATGACTTCACCACCATGAACACCAGCACCGGGGCCAATATCAATGACATAATCAGCCATACGAATGGCATCTTCATCATGTTCAACAACAATCACAGTATTACCAAGATCACGCAAATGTTTCAGCGTACCGAGTAGTCGTTCATTATCGCGTTGGTGTAAACCAATTGACGGTTCATCAAGCACGTACATCACGCCCACAAGGCCTGCACCAATTTGACTGGCAAGACGAATACGCTGTGCTTCACCACCTGATAAAGTGTCCGCTGAACGAGATAAATTGAGATAATTCAAGCCAACATTGACCAAAAAGCCTAAACGCTCACGAACTTCTTTTAATATTTTGTCCGCAATCTGTGCTTTTTGGCCTGTAAACACTAATTCTTCAAAATAAGTAGTAGCTTCACCAATTGACCACGTAGTCACTCGCGGTAAGTTAACCTCACCAATAAACACGTTGCGAGCTTCTTCTTTGAGGCGTGAACCATCGCAGCGTTGACAGGACTGAGTATTGATAAATTTAGCCAGCTCTTCACGTACTGAATTACTTTCAGTTTCGCGATAGCGGCGATCCATATTATTCAAGATCCCTTCAAACGGATGAGTACGCTGAACAAGATCACCTTTGTCATTCATGTATTTGAAGTTTATTTTTTGTTTACCTGAGCCGTAGAAAACAATTTTCTTTAACTGTTCATCTAGCGTATCGAACGGCTGTTCGACATCAAATTCGTAGTGCGCCGCCAATGAACTCAACATTTGGAAGTAGTAGAAGTTGCGTCTATCCCAACCACGAATCGCACCGCCAGCTAATGACAAATCGCCATTAATAACCACTCGTTCTGGATCAAAAAATTGCTGAACACCAAGGCCATCGCACGAGCCGCAAGCGCCTGCTGGGTTATTAAACGAGAAGATTCTTGGCTCTAACTCCGCCATTGAGTAACCACATTGTGGGCAAGCAAAGTTGGCTGAGAAAACCAGTGGTTCACCTTCAGATGCTTCCATCGGCGCAACAATGGCGATACCGCCTGACAATGTTAACGCTGTTTCAAAAGATTCGGCCAATCGCTGCTTGATTTCATCACGCACTTTAAAGCGGTCAACCACAACTTCAATTGTATGTTTGACGTGTAAGTCTAGCGTTGGTGGATCGGACAAATCACACACTTCACCATCGATACGAGCACGCACATAACCTTGTGCAGCGAGCCCTTCGAGTAACTTAACGTGTTCACCTTTACGGGCATTAACAACGGGAGCCAATAACATTTGACGACTGTCTTGTGGTAGCCCTAATGCATTATCCACCATCTGGCTGACGGTTTGTGCCGTTAATGGATCTTGATGAGTAGGACAACGCGGCTCACCAACACGAGCAAATAAGAGTCGTAAGTAATCATATATTTCGGTGATTGTCCCCACGGTAGAACGTGGGTTATGTGACGTCGATTTTTGCTCAATCGAAATTGCTGGGCTTAAACCTTCAATATGATCAACATCTGGCTTTTCCATCAAACTCAAAAATTGGCGAGCATACGCTGATAAAGACTCAACATAACGTCGCTGCCCTTCTGCATAAAGCGTATCAAAAGCGAGAGAAGATTTACCTGAGCCTGATAGGCCTGTAATGACAATCAACTCATTTCTTGGGATAGTTAAGTTGATATTCTTTAGGTTATGTGTCCGAGCCCCGCGTATTTCAATTTTGTCCATCTGACTCTCACTACCTTACTGTCACAATAAAAACTGACAGTATGCCAGATAATCAAATCCGTAGTAACTAAATGTATAGGTTTGAAATTTCAACTCAAAGATGAAATATATTTAATCAACTGCATAAAAAAATCTCTATAAAATAAACTGAAAACTACCTCATCCCGTCTACAGTCACTCCCTATACTAGGAGAATAACTATGGTTCCAGCATCAATAATCAATAGCGATTTTACTAAACTTTGGGCACAAAATTATCCTGTACACGCGGTAATCGAAGGCGCAGCTACAGGCCCGATTGGTTTAGGAACAGCAGCAGGAACTTCGTTAGTGCAGACAGGTTGTCAATACGCTTATAGACATGCTTGCACCAAATTACTTCCAGATAATAATGTAGTGAAATACTTAGCATGGGGAGCTGAAGCAGCACTCATTGGAGGAACCTGCGGTGTCACCTCAATAATAGCCAAAACAGGACATTGGGCAATTGCATTAAGTTCAGCAGTATTAGGCTCATTGGGTTCAAATGTGGCTGAGAATGAGTATGAGCAATACTTAGTCAGAAGTCATACTCCAGAAAACAGCAAATGGCGTAGTGTAGGGAAACCTATTACTAAAGCAGTAAGTGGCGGATTAATTACCTTAGGAACTAACAAATTATTGAGTTACTTATTTACAAGTAAAGGCGCACAAGAAGCGACTGCACCATCGAAAGTAACACAAATAAGAAAAAGAGATGCCCCTACAATTACAACTACTGAAGTGGCTAAAAACTGTACGACTCCATTTACACTCTCCGGAGGAAGTTGCATCAACCCGGTTGCTATCAGTGCATATGTTGGTCTATGGGTGGGTCTAGGACTGCTTATAGGTTGCTGTTTCTGTGGGATCAAGATCAAAAGACGATGCGAAGCCAAAGACGTTGTTGATAGATTACTTGAGCAAGGTAGAGCAAATGGATTGGAACTCGATCCTGAAACCATTATCCTGAATATTTTGACTGATAATGAAGATAGATCACAACAGAGATTATCTGTTGAAAGCTCACCAGTAACTTTAGAATCAGTAATCGAACAATTTATTGTTGAATGTAAGATATTGGGACATGAATATACACCTGAGCATGTAATCGAAACGTTACGGATACATCCGGATGATGGGAAAGCGATGCTATTAAAAGGTGAATTACCTGAAAGTGATTCAGAAGAGCCCAAGCAAATAGGAAATGGAGATAACATATCTGAAGACCTCCCTCCTTATTCTTAAGTTACTTCAGATTAAAATTTTCATTAACCAGATTTAACCTATTTAGTAGAAAATACCACAAATATCCCTGCTTCAAGAACTAATATCAGCACGGATGCTGGTTTGCTACACTTTGCTTTTGAGTTACCTAATTTTCCTGTGGTAATATGCTCTCCCTTCTGTTTATTGGATCTTTAAGGCACCAACCATGGGCAACAATGGCTTATCTAACATAGAGAAAAAAGTCGCCTTCTCACTTGCCAGTGTATTCGGCTTGAGAATGATGGGACTGTTTATGATCATGCCTGTATTTGCATTATACGGTCAGCATCTTAAAGGTTTCTCACCGTTATGGGTTGGTATTGCCATCGGTGCATATGGATTGACTCAGGCGTTGTTACAAATCCCGATGGGTATTTTATCGGATAAAATTGGCCGTAAGCCAGTTATATTATCTGGTTTGGTTTTGTTTGCTATTGGTAGTGTCATTGCAGCAAATGCCGACAGTATTTATATGGTGGTTTTCGGACGCGCCGTGCAAGGCATGGGGGCGATTGCTGCTGCCGTGTTAGCACTCGCCGCTGATTTAACTCGTGACGACCAACGCACCAAAGTGATGGCGATTATTGGTATGTGCATTGGGTTTTCGTTTGCATTAGCGTTATTAGTAGGCCCTATTATTGCTGAGCATCTCGGGCTTTCTGGGCTATTTTTAATGACAGCCTTGTTTGCAATCCTCGGCATGATCATCGTTCAGTTTTTTGTCCCAACTCCCGTTTCACATGCTCCTAAGGGCGACACTCTCCCAGCTCCAGCTCGCTTAAAAGCCATGTTAAAAGATCCGCAATTAATCCGCCTCGATGCAGGTATCTTTATTCTTCATTTGACCTTAACCGCTGTATTTGTGGCTTTACCATTTGTACTGGTAGATGCCGGTTTTGCTAAAGAGCAACATTGGAAATTATATTTCCCGACGTTCATCGGTGCATTCTTTTTGATGGTGCCATTGATCGTCATAGGAGTAAAAAAGAAGAATACCAAGGCGACTTTTCAAATTTCACTTATCATCATGGCGCTCGCACTAGGACTATTAGCTGCATCGAGTGGGCACTTATGGCTTATCACTACTGCGATTTTATTATTTTTTACAGCTTTTAATTATCTAGAAGCATCACTACCCAGTTTAATTGCAAAATTTTGTCCCGCTGGCGATAAAGGTTCAGCCATGGGTGTTTATTCAACGAGCCAGTTTTTGGGTGCATTTTGTGGCGGTATGCTCGGTGGAGGCATCTATCAATTTGTCGGCGCGACCGGAGTTTTTTTATTGGCTTTAGCTTTGATATGTTTTTGGCTAGTATTAACCTTAGGCATGAAAAATCCTATATTGTTAAAAAGCTATACATTAGCTGCGAACATTAAAGATAAGCAGCATGCTACTGTTATTGCAAAGAAATTAGTCGACATGCAAGGCGTCGCTGAAGCAATTTTGATCATTGAGGAGCAAGCAGCATACTTAAAGGTTGATGACCAATTTGATATATCCGAAGCTCGAGCTGTGTTAGGCTCTACAGATCTGTAAAAAATCGAACCGCGTAGCTTTGCCGTAACGCAATTAAGTAATAATTTAAAATAATCTCAGGAGATATTAATGGCCAGTCGTGGTGTTAATAAAGTAATTCTAGTTGGTAATTTAGGTCAGAACCCTGAGGTTCGCTACATGCCAAATGGTGGTGCAGTGGCAAACTTCACTATCGCTACTTCCGAAACTTGGAAGGACAAACAAAGCGGTGAGCAAAAAGAGAAAACTGAATGGCACCGTATTGTGATCTATCAACGTTTGGCTGAAATTGCAGGTGAATACTTGCGTAAAGGTTCAAAAATTTATGTTGAAGGTCGCTTGCAAACTAGAAAGTGGCAAAACCAGCAGGGCCAAGATCAATATACGACTGAAATCATTGTGAGTGAAATGCAAATGCTAGACAGTCGTCAAAGTGGTCAAGGAGCACCAGCTCAAGGTGGTGGTTATGGGAATCAAGCTCAACAACAATCTAAGCCAGCTTATGCGCCTGCTCAGCAGCAAACTCCTGCGGCACCTGCAGCTCCGGCTTATCAGCCACAGCAACAAGCTGCACCTGCTTATAATCCTGCACCACAACAAGCTCCCACTCAAGCGGCACCTAAACCTGCACAAGCCGCTCAGCCACAGCAAAGCTTTACACCTAATTTAGATGACGGTTGGGATGACGATATTCCCTTTTAAACCAGAAAAACGGTAGTATTAAATCGTATACTCATAAAGCCCAGCTATAAGCTGGGTTTTTCTTCTGTATAACTTGAGGTTAATGGTTTATTATTTGGTTTAACTTCAAGGAATGAGGATTATTTTTATGCTTACAAGGATGTGGCAACTTACACTATTTTCAATTTTTTTATCTCTTTCTATACCTGCAAATTCAAAAAACATTACAAAATCTGACATTATCAGTGCTGCGCTGCCTTTTATCAAACAAGGTCTGAATGAAGCACCTTTAAAGTGTTTGGGGATCAGCAAAGCAGAACTCGACTTAACTTTCGAACAGGCTAATCTAACTTGTCAATCCAACGTACCCAAATTGATGCCACAGCATGAGTTTGAACAACATGTCAGCACATTTTCAAACTGTGTCACTGCTGGAGTGCAACAATCTTTTGATGTATCTGATGAGCAAGTTCAGCGATGCGAAAGCAACGCAGAAATAAGCTATACAAATAGTATTAATGGTGACTTTGATGATCCTCAAGCCTATTTAGAGCGTATCGCAAATAAAGTAAATAAAGCCTTAATTCAACATGCTCAGTTATCAAATACTGAGAATATCCCCCTTCCTTTATATCCGAATCATAAAGTGATCAGTCATTTCCCTGATGGTATGGGCGCTCTGTCGGAAAAGGAATCATTGCCTGTATTGGTCATTGCAAGTAATACCATTCCTAAAATTTAACTAGGCTATAAAACTGCCCATTTTCGACTGCATAAACTGGTTAACCTTCCGGCTTCATTTCTCAATTTATTCCATGCATCGCAACATGCTTTAACAATACTTTCATAGTCATCAAAT
>VSKX01056619.1_pt1:0-7500 | contig 17714 bp, 24 predicted proteins | sample 4799481 | NCBI WGS metagenome assembly VSKX01 (sample SAMN12179537, study PRJNA552185) | sponge metagenome | biome: deep-sea hydrothermal plumes; feature: spots directly above weak diffusing fluid; material: sea water; isolation source: sponge from the Swan site of a hydrothermal vent ...
ACCATTTTGTGTCACCAGTTGCCGACCTGCTGAGACGCACCTTGGAAACAACCTCTCAAAGGACTGTACCCAGCAACTCTCAAAGGACTGTACCCAGCAGCTCTCAAAGGACTGGACCCAGCAACTCTCAAAGGACTGGACCCAGCAGCTCTCAAAGGAGTGTACCCAGCAGCTCTCAAAGGACTGTACCCAGCAACTCTCAAAGGACTGGACCCAGCAGCTCTCAAAGGAGTGTACCCAGCAGCTCTCAAAGGACTGGACCCAGCAACTCTCAAAGGACTGCACCCAGCAACTCTCAAAGGACTGTACTCAGCAGCTCTCAAAGGACTGTACCCAGCAGCTCTCAAAGGACTGTAGATTATGATGATAAGTACAAGAAAGTCTGGAGTGCTCGACAGTGGCTAAGGTTGGTTAGTGATGTTCACTCCTGAGTCCTGATGCTCTAATATTATTACTGCTGTACCGACATACGTACAGAGAAGAGCGGTCGACAACAGTGCTTGACTGTGGAGTGTACAGGTTCCTCTGTGCTGTAGGACTGGTCATAATTGTGGCCCTTCTGTTGATACCATCATTATCATATTTTTTATCGTAAAAACAACAATAATAATTGTAGCTATTATGATTGCCCAGAGTTTGTTGTGACAGCTTTGCTGGCACGATTGATCATAGAGCGCTCTGCAATGAGGGACAAACACATGTGCGTGAGCGTACCTAGTTACCTACACACCTGCAAACATGTCATCTGTATATGTACGTACTTACCAAGGGCTGTTAGAATGTCCTGAGTGTTCTGTGGCTGAGCACTGATTCGCTCCAATTGTTGAGAGGAGTTTAACGAGATGTGAAGAGGTGTGACAACAGACAACAAACTTCTCCAATCAAATCTTCCAGAATGTTCCTCATATTGTAGCTTTGTTGTTGGCCCACATACTACCTTTTCAACTATACTAAAGCAATAATTCCTCAGCTCAAGAAATGTGCCTGACAAGTAGTTTAATTGCTTTCGCTTAGCCAATCTTTTCCTTCTTTTCCAGCGAGTAACAGTTGTGAACAAATTCTTATTCCATTTTTTATCTTCCATGATGAGTTTGGAGTTTGAGTGTCGATCTGTCCGCGTCTATACCTCGAACCAGGTATCATACTTTACTAATCCGCGGCTTAATATCGAAGTAGACATTTTAAACACATAAGCACGCTAATTTAGAGTAAAGAAAATTTGAAATGTGAACATTTTTCTAACATTTTTCATGTTCACAAAAGGAATTTGTGTCCACAAATCATCTAGCAGCTGCAAATGGCACAACAGAGCTCCAGTAGTAGTGGAGTCGAGTGGCTCTATAAGCCCGTGAGTCTGGACAAGGAAGAATATCTGTTAGGTAGACGTATTGACAAGCACACTAACTCTCCCTCGCTATTGGATCCACGTCCACAGCAGGTACGTACACTAGGGGATAGGGAGTGTATGTTAGCATAATGGTAGTACGTGGTAGCTAACTCAGCCCTTGTCTGAGAACATTCTCTCTCTCTCTCTCTTTCCCTCTCTAGAGTTATGGAGGTAGTGCAGTGGTGGATTTGAGCACAAAGATTAAAGAAGATCCTTTGTTTATGATAAGGAAATCTGAGGAAGAGAAGCGCAAGTCGATAGTGAGGAATCCTGTCAAGGTAACTATAGCTAGCTATAGCATAGCAGCAGGAGCAGTACAAGGCTGATATAATTATACTCTCCTAAATACAATATATACTCCGGTCAACGCTCAGTGCAAACTTTGTGTTATAGGTATCACAAATAAAACAGAGTATTGCTAAACGTTTAACAAAGAGAAAAAGGTCACATTCAGACAAATCTGGATCTCCTCACGGAGGGCACAGCCCTCACAACAGGCACAGCCCTCACAGCCCTCACAACAGGCACAGCCCTCACAGAAGGCACAGCCCTCACAGAAGGCACAGCCCTCACAAAAGGCACAGCCCTCACAGAAGGCACTCCTCTCGTGACAGACACAATCAGTCTCATAGACAAAAGAGTTCCTACTCTTCTGCTAAAAGGTATGTGCCATGTGTGCTGTGTGTGCCATGTGTGTGTGTGATGTGTGGCTGTGTATACGTAGAAAGCTCAGCGTTGAAGAGCTGGAGCGTAGGAGACGAGAGATGATGGAAGATGCAAGGTAAACTAACTAATAATTATAACCATAATCTAATAAGTTATGTTTGCAGAGCACACAGAGAGTCTAGAACAAGTGCTCTGAAGACTGTGCGAGATGAGATTGAGGATTCAAAACAAGCACCACACTTTTTACAGTGAGCATCTCTTTAATAAGGTGCTCTATAAATACATCATACCCTCATGCAGGTCAATGCGTGTGAGCTCTCTGTCTTCAAGCTCCTCTGTGGCTGATAGAATACACAGAAATATACAATCTGTACAGCGAACTAAGTCACATTTAGACTCGAATTTTCTCTGACATGACATGTAAACCATAGATCTCCACTTTTCTAGCTAGCAGCCGCGCCGCCCTCAAATTCAAGTTTTGAAAAAGTGGCTAACTCAAGTTACGGGCAGTCAAAAAACAGCCTCAAAATAGCTCAATTTCACCAATGCACACAAGGCTATAGCCTTTGGTCAGTTGAACCATCTCGGAACGTGGATCATAGAAAGGCCTTGCAAAGAGCTATTAATACAGTGTCCTTATTTGGAGGTGTTTAATACAGTGTCCTTATTTGGAGGTGTTTAATACTGTGTCCTTATTTGGAGGTGTTTAATACTGTGTCCTTATTTAGAGGGTCTTTCAATGATGGTACATACCACAATTAATGATAGCTACTATATCATAGAAAATGTCTCATAAATATTTTGTGAAAGTTTAACTAATTTTTGCTCCTCTAAGACCGACTGCAATACGATTGGACGCTCCACATCAAACACCATGTGGGTGTGGTCTGTTACCATGGGGATGATACGAGCCAATGGTAGCACTGTGAGGCTGTGAGGGTGTGCAATATGTGATGATGTGTATAGTGAGGTTGGGTGTGTCTTACCTCTGAGAAGCTGAATGATAGCTCTGAGTGATTGCTTCAATCACAGTAGAGAATGCAGTGTTTAAACAACACACCAGCACCTCAGTGAAGGCATGGCTTTCCAGTATATCCCTGACAGCCGCACTGAGATCAGGTTCACTCTGCACTAACACAAACACAATGTTATGCTATTATTATCATCATAGGATCAACACACGGTAGCAACAAGATTCTCCAACGGTAGAGCAAACTGAACCAAGAAACACTTCCTTGACCTGCACACAGTCACACACACACACACACAGTCACACACACAGAGTAGCAGTTACGTACCTTGCACCCAGTGCAGCAGTAGCCTGCTGTATATCAGTTAGTAATTGCTCTAGACCTTGAACAGTAATGCCATCCTTTAACGAGTATGTTGTCATGACCTCCTCTGCTGCTCCACACACAGCGTCGGTCAAACCAGCAACACCTACACTCATTACACTGACTAGCAACACTATTATATATATAGTGACCACCTTCTCCCAACAGATGCTCCACCATAGCTAGGTACGATGTGTGAGAGTCATCGTTGCCATCAACCTGCATGCATGCATGCATGTCACATGGCTATAGTTTACCTGCATGCATGCATGTCACATTACTATAGTTTACCTGCATGCATGCATGTCACATGACTATAGTCAACCTGCATGCATGCATGTCACATGACTATAGTTTACCTGCATGCATGCATGTCACATGGCTATAGTTTACCTGCATGCATGCATGTCACATTACTATAGTTTACCAAACAAAATTAATGGTTAAAATAGATGCTCTTTGAACGATAAAATAGTTGGGGATCGAGAGGATAGTTTCCAATACTTTGTGTCAAGGTTGCAATAAATACAGTGTGTTCATGTTGATCATGCAGTGCCTGCCTACCGTGTTATGCTGCCTGCACATGGTCCCTCCTAGAATGCTCAATTGCACTGACATGAATGAGGCCAGTAATGTCCCACTGTACACACTGGCCACAAGGTGGGCAAAACCTGTTAGCAGCATCACAACAGTCACACACACAGAGAGAGAGAGAGAGACACTCACTGAGGCTCTTGAGCTGGTTCCACAATTCTACTTTGTTAGCAGGTCTAAACAAGAGTAGCTAGTTAAAGCAATATTCATGAGACCAGTGAAGTAGCTCACTTGGTCTGTAGTTGTTGTGTCAATTCTTCAATGCCAAGATGTGCTGAGAGGGCTTGTTGCAATCTAGGTGCAACATTGCATACAGCACTTGCAGTAGTGGCACGTGTGCTCTTAACCTGATCAACCAATCTACACACACACATGCTAACAGGGCAACAACGTCACTATATTACCTTATACTGTGGAGACTAGCAATTGCTTCAGTTGATTGCCTCTCATTCAACAACCGCTTGAGGTATCGGCTGGCCCCATACAATCCTGCGCACATGAACACAACAATAACCCCATACAATCCTGCACACATGAGCACTATCTAACAACACAACAATAGTCTTTGTTCTATAATTACAGGTCCAGTAAAAATAATCATTTTTCTCGAAACAATGTACGAAAAAATTTGATGAGGCGTTATAAAAGCCGAGGGTGGACTTGTAATAGAACAAAGACGGTATGGCCAAACTTGACGCAGTCACAAAGGCCTTCTCAAGAGGCACTCCTCATAAGCACTTTCTCTCAAGGCTATATTAAACACTTTATATGAATGTGCCTACACAGCTATCAGCCAACACGTACATACCGTGAACAGTGAAAGCACCATTCACTATATCACTACATGTGTACACGTGTGCCCTCACCTGCAGCAGCAAGGGCAGTCAGCAACAACTTATTCTTGTGTCTTCTCACCAGCTCCATTATTAGTGTCGTCTCGCGTCTTCACCTAGTACCTACCTGCAGCAGACCCTAGTCTCGCTCGCCAGACTACTGCAGCGCCTAGCGCCTATAGCTAGCTAAGCTAGCTAGCTAGCTAGCGCCGGCGCCTAGCGCTAGCGCCTAGCGCCTAGCGCCTAGCGCCTAGCGTATAGCGTATAGCGCCTTGTTCCCAGGCCGTTTTTTCTCTAAGAGAACGGAAAGGATTTCCGTTTTCGACCTAGCGTTAAAATAGAGAAAACACGGCCTGGGATCGAGGCTAGCTAGCTAGCTTGAGCCTGACTGTATACTATGAGCACTGCTGTACTGCAGCAGTTGCTGCTGGTGGTGGTGGTGTTACTGTCCTGTTGCTGGGACACTACACAATGCTTGCAATGCTTCACTGACAATTACAGTGCTTGCAACACTTCTCTCAACCTAAACGGTGTGTTTATAGTTGTGTGCATGCTGTTGCTAATTAAAGCTCACTGTACTATTACTACAGACACAGATACAGTTGAGTTGTTTGTTGTTCCTAAGGCAGGGAGTGATTTCTTGAGAGCTGTAACAGCTTTATATTGTCATCACGAAACCATTAACACAACATACTGCTGGATTGAGAGCACCACTAACACACTTGACTGTGATGGACGCAACTGGTGAGTCACACACACACACACACGCACGCCCACACACACACACACACACAGCTCTGCCGTCACCTTAACCTTGATACAAGATGGGCAACAAATACCTGCCACGTTGCTAGGCAACTATCTGATGCGAGATGATACACAACTTGCTCTGTTGTTGAATGGCTATACAATTCATCGTGTCATTTATACCGGTAATACCACCAGTGTGTGAGGCTGTGTGTTTAGTGAGGCTGTGTGTTGTGTGAGGCTGTGTGTTTAGTGAGGCTGTGTGTTTAGTGAGGCTGTGTGTTTAGTGATGGTGTGTGTTTAGTGAGGCTGTGTGTACGTGTGAGGCTGTGTGTTTAGTGAGGCTGTGTGTACGTGTGAGGCTGTGTGTTTAGTGAGGCAGTGTGTTTAGTGATGGTGTGTGTTTAGTGATGGTGTGTGTTTAGTGAGGCTGTGTGTTTAGTGAGGCTGTGTGTTTAGTGAGGCTGTGTGTTTAGTGAGTGCAGTGAGTGACGTGCCTGTGGCCTCCTGGGTGTGTCTGGGTGTGGGGACCTTGCTATCTGGACTGATGCTATCAAAGCTATTGTGTACAACCAAACAATGACTGATTTATAATATAAACACATTCATAATTACATGTAACAATAATTAAAAACACCCAATGCTCAAGAGTGATTGTGTTCACAGTTTGTGTGGTTGATAACTGGAGGAGAGAATGGATCGATGATAATATAAGCAGTTGTTATTAATTAACTCACTGTGTGTCTGTATATAGGAGGCCACTAACTGAGGTACTGTCCCACTGTCAGCAGCTATAGCGTCCAGTACTGAGGGACAGAGGATGAAACACAAACACACGTACACACAGTATACAACTTACTACTGGTCAGTGTATTGAGGAATTGACTGCTCCACAACATCCCAACAGGGCAATAATACGGTAGCACAGACTTGAGGTACTGCAAATATACACAACACACTAAAACCTGGTTCACAATAATTATGAGTAGGTGGACATTAGACCATACTGTCCATACATAGTTACCTAGCGTAGGATTACAACCTAGGTATAATCCAGCATTTCTTACGCTAGTCTACATGTGTATGTGTATGTTAGCTCCAGCGTCATATTGTGAATCAGGTTTAACTAACTTTCCTCTCCTCTTTCAGTGGTTTCTGCTGCACTTTTAATGCTTGGACTTTGAGCAGCGCTGCTACAAACCTGTTCTTTGCGTCTAATTCTCCAGCCCAGCAATCTCTCTCTTCCAGACCATCTACTAATGTACCTGACAGTTGGGTGAACTTTGACCTCATCTCCTCACACATAATCTTCAACTCCTCCACTGGCAGACTGGACAGTCCTACTCAAGTAATGGGCAGTCAAAAACAGCCTCAAAATAGCTCAATTTCGCCAATGCACACAAGGCTATAGCCTTTGGTCAGTCAAAATTAGAGGATTTCGACCAGTCACAGAACTCAAATTTAAAATACATCATTGGAAAGGCCTTCTCAAGAGCTACTGAATGTATACTTTAGTTTTGAAATTGAACAATCCAAACACAAGTTACAGGTTCAAAGGCAAAAAACCGCAAGGCATTAGCCTACTTACCTATTGCTGCTCTTGAGTGGTCGAAGTCAATGTCTATTGGACTCTCTGGTTTAGCAGGCTTAAACAAAGTTGGCAACACCTCACAACGAGTCTCAGTCGACCAATCAAATCCCTCGCTGTCTGTGGGTAGGTCTATTAACGAGGATTGGTTCAACTGAGCATGGGTTGTTGTTAACAAAGGTAGTGTCGGATGTAGTGCATCGTGAACCAGCGCTGACCAACACCTGCATGCATGAACAGTCACTCTAACATAATAACAGACACTAGTGCTCACTCAACATTCAGAGCCAACAGCTCCTCCTCTTGAGGCAAGGTTGCTGACACTGAAACTGCTAGTGGAAAGCAGAGTTC
>VSKX01056619.1_pt1:12500-17714 | contig 17714 bp, 24 predicted proteins | sample 4799481 | NCBI WGS metagenome assembly VSKX01 (sample SAMN12179537, study PRJNA552185) | sponge metagenome | biome: deep-sea hydrothermal plumes; feature: spots directly above weak diffusing fluid; material: sea water; isolation source: sponge from the Swan site of a hydrothermal vent ...
CATTGTCCATCTCAGCATTCTTCCCATACACTTTCTTGTATTGCCGATTCTTCTTCATGTCTCTAGGCCCGCAGCAATGGAAACAGCAACAACAGGTCTCAAGCTTACTCAAGTTACGATCAGTTTGCTTTAGGTCAACATTAATCTCATCCATACGGTTCTCAATATTGTCTAACTGTTCTCCCTGCTCATTAAGGGTGACCAGGGTATCCACTCCCATCCTGTTGGTCTCTTCAGCCACTTGACGCATACGCTTAGTAGAATCAAGACTCTCGTTGGTAACATGGTCTATTTTCTGGTCAATACGAAACACTTCGTCTTCGTCCTACGCGAACACAGTAGGCTACTGTACATAATGTAACACTGACTTACCGCCATGTCTCGCTCTTCTAACAACGGTGCTCGCTCTGCAAAGTAACTACCGGTTCTTCTGGAAGACCTTCTGTTGTAAGAATCCAGTTTTAGGCTTGGTAAAATAATAATATCACGTGAATTAAGGACCAGCCCTAAATTAAAGAAAGAATGACCACGCCTAATTTGACCTTTGATCTCGTAAAATGGTCGTTGACGCTAAAAGCTCATCGTCAACGTGGTTTAACGTTTGCAAGCTGTCAAGATGGCGAGAGGTAGCAGTGCTGGATTTGACCGCCATATCACCATCTTCTCTCCTGAAGGAAGACTGTATCAAGTTGGTATGTTCAAGATTGTACCAATGCACTGTTATACAAATAGTGCTCTGTACAGAGTATGCTTTTAAAGGCATTAATCAAGGCATGACTACGTCATTGGGTGTGCGAGGTGAAGACTGTGCTGTTATTATCACGCAACATAAAGTACCAGACTCTCTGTTGGACCCGTCCTCAATCACTCACATGTACACTATCACTGAACACATTGGGGCAGTCATGACTGGTATGGTAGGTAAGTGAGCACACGTACTGTCTGTCGATATAGCTATACTACCCTCCCCCCCCCGGCCGCGGCAGCCGACAGCAGAGCACAGGTGCAACGAGCACGACAAGAAGCAGCAGAGTTCCAATATCGTTATGGCTATGAGATACCAATTGATGTGTTGTCGCGCAGAATGGCCGACATTTCTCAAGTGTACACCCAGAATGCTAATATGAGACCTCTAGGATGCTGTGAGTGTGTTTGTTGTGCATGCTGTAATGCTCATTACTGTACACTCACACAGGCATGTTGTCAGTGTGTATGGATGCTGAGAAAGGCCCTCAAGTGTACAAGACTGACCCAGCAGGTTACTATTGTGGCTACAAAGCTGTGGCTGTCGGTGTCAAGCAAAGTGAAGCTAACAACTATCTTGAGAAGAAGATACGTAAGAAGCCAACGTGGTCCTACTCTGAGACCGTGGAGGTGTGTGTATGTGTGTGCGTGTGTTCTTGTGTATGTGACTGTGTGTCTGTGTAGGTGGCAATCACAACTTTGTCCTCTGTGTTGTCAGCAGACTTTAAAGCCACTGATATTGAGATAGGAGTTGTCAGTAAAGACAATCCTAAGTTCAGGTATGTGTTAGTGTACTGTGCTCTCACTGCTCAATCACTCTGGCTTGCTTGCTTGTTGTAGACTGCTCACTGAGAGTGAAGTCGACGAGAGGTTGATTGCCATAGCAGAGAAAGACTGATTACATATACACAACAACTGTTGATAGTTAGTACGTAGCTATACTGCTATTTTATTGTTCGTTGTCTCTTGCTTTTTGCTGTATCATCAGTGTTCTCAGTATCTGCAGAGGAAATAATGCATTACTGTACACGTGTACACATTTATACCTTCATCAGAGCAATGAACACGCCCAGTTGCCCTGTCCATCATCTTCTCCTCATCCACTAATTCACTGAGTGTGTGATTGACAGAATCTTGTAGACTCGATAACTCTTTGCTCAGAACAGAAAGATAGTTATTCTTCTCTTCTCGTATATCCACTGCCTTGATAATGTTCACGGCTCTCGGTCCACCGTAAATACTGCATTTCAGCTGAGCAGCCATTTTGTTTTGCCGAATATTTTCTTTTGTCGAAAGCGCAAGCATTAATTTTATGCTGTCATGCCAACGCATTTATTTGTCAGCAATTCAATTTAATGCCCACCTCAGCACCTCAGGCTGACTTTGACAAAAAGATCACAAAGACAATTAACTACACATCAAGCAAGCCAATTGAAGATGACAACTAAGACTCCAACTCGCGTTGAGTACCGTACTCCTACACGACTCCCTCCTGCTAGTAGTAGCAGCACTAGAGGTAGACACACTCTGAGACACGGAGCCAAGTCGGCTCTCAGGAACACCCCAGGCGATCGCTTTGTTCCCAACAGAGCCTCCACTGATCTACAGTTTGCACGCTTCAAGATGAGCAATGTTCTGAAAGATGAAAGCAGTCCACCAGACAAGCAAATATTAGACAAACTACTGGAACTACAAGGAATCAACTCTGCTAGCAAGACACTGTGCTTTAACAGTCCTGCACGGGCCCAGAGTACCCAGCACTGTGAGTTAATTGTCTATAGCTTGTATAGTGTTTGTTATTATGTGTATACAGACTGGCAGCAATACTCGCCCAAGCCCAGAGGAGTAACTCCTAAGAGGCCTAGCAGAGCTCGTAAACTACCCAAGACTGCCGACAGAGTATTGGATGCTCCTAATCTACTCAACGACTTTTGTGAGTACACTGATGTACCACTAAACAGATATTTTAATAAAACTGTCTCTGCAGACCTCAATGTCTTGGACTGGGGCAGCAATGAAGTGCTTGCAGTAGCTCTAAGAGACACTGTGTATCTGTTGGACACAGTCTGTGGTGGTATTGAACAACTAACAATACCCTCGTGTGAATATGTGGCCTCTCTGGCTTGGAGCAAGAGTGGTACACACCATCTTGCCCTGGGTACTAGCAATGCAGACGTGCAGGTAGACCACTACTACTAATATAATTATGCTGGCTGTACAAGTGTTCACTCCATGCACCCCAACCCTTAGCTCTGGGATGTGACTACCTCCAAGCTATTGAGGAAGATGAAGGCTCACAGCTCCCGTGTGGGAAGTCTAGCATGGAATACTAGCAATGGCCTCTTGTCCAGTGGATCTCAACACGGAAAACTGGTCAACATGGATCCACGGAAACCACAATCAGTAGTATCATCTACGCAAGCTCACTCTCAGGATATCTGTGGACTGACTTGGAATACAACTGGTAGACTACTTGCCAGTGGAGGTAACGACAACCTTGTCAAGATATGGGACATGTACAACAAGGAATCGTGGGGCACTCCAGCACACACTCTCAAGGAGCATACAGCAGCTGTCAAGGTATGCACATCTCAAAGTTAGCGACACTTTAGACTTATAATTATGTCAAACATACAATGATAAATGATGCCAGGAGTGTATTAAGATTAATGCACTCCTGGCATCATTCATCATTGTATGTTTGACTCCTGATGATGTACAGCAGTTTGCAATGAACTTGCCAACTGAATCTGCAGACAGAAAACCCAACTATGTGTAATTGTGGTTGATAATTGCACTGAAGAGCATGCATTTGTGTAAACTGTGTGGTTTACTGTCTGCTGTAGTAAAGTGGCAAGAAAGTTCATTGTGAACTGTAAGAAACTTGCATACAGTGATCTCCACAACCACCTTGGGACAGTGACCTCCGACCTTTGTTCTAGGAGCCGCCACAGTCTAGACAATACTTTGATTAGTTAGCCAGGCTTTATTCAAGGCTGTTCTTCTGCTGCAGTTCATCACCAGTAACTGGCACAACTGCATGGTTGCTGTTCTTCTGCTGCAGTTCATCACCAGTAACTGGCACAACTGCATGGTTGCTGTTCTTCTGCTGCAGTTCATCACCAGTAACTGGCACATTTGCTGTTCTTCTGCTGCAGTTCATCACCAGTAACTGGCACAACTGCATGGTTGCTGTTCTGAGAGTATATATTCTTGAAATATACTATATACTATAGCTAGAATGTCGCTCGCTTGTTTTGTTTGCAGTCACATCGAAGGAGTCCAGGATTTCACTGTAAAGTACTGGCAAGGCAACACCGACACATTTAATTTACACAAACAGTTTCCTGCATAATTGTAAATTTTGACAAGTCATCTCAAATCAATCTTGTTTCTCCACTTTGTGCATTCTGTTTGTCATATCCTAGCAATTTTAATGTTTCCAGTTTCTTGTCATGCATGCAGTGACTGTATTAATTCCTCTCTCTCTCTCTCTCTTGTATGTTAGGCACTAAGCTGGTGTCCCTGGGATGCTAGTACACTGGCTAGTGGCGGAGGCTCAGCTGACAAGACAGTGTGTATATGGAATGCTTGCACTGGTTCACTGCGTAGCAATACAGACACTGGAGCACAGGTCAGTGGTTTACTCTGGTCTCAACAACACAGAGAGCTGTTGTCAGCACATGGCAACCCCGCCAATGACCTGGCAGTCTGGTCATGTGACAGCTCGTATGGTTTGTCGTGTATTGGACGTGTGACTGGTCATGATGAGCGAGTATTGCACCTCACTGCCTCCTCTGTTGACCCTCACACTGTTGTCACTGCTGGAGGCGATGAAACACTCAGGTTCTGGAAAATATTTAACAACACCAAACTCAAGAAATCGCTCAAAACTGATTCGTTGGAGCTTACTAACTTGATCAGATAATTAACAATGTTTTGTATTCAGTTTTTGCATTTATCTCTGATGTTGTGTCGAACGTAAACTCTCAAAAATACTACACTCGATGCTAGCTACGTCATAAATAATTAGATAATTTAATTAAGAGATTGTTTGTTTGGAAAAGTGTCTGTTAATAATTTGGTTGCTTCCTGTGCATGAGTTTTAGCCACGCCTACAGCAGTCCCAGCACATACTCTGCGACTCACCAGCAACAACTGCACGCACACGTATGCATGTACATATTCATACCTAATGCATGCATGCACAACATATTCACCTCCAACCCTAGTTGCTTCTTGAACCTAGGAGCAATGAATGACCAGGGGCCCATATTCTCTGGTTCTTCTTGACTCCATACAAACACTGCGCATCAGTGAGTGCATGCACACAGGGTGATCATCAGTGAGTGCATGCACACAGGGTGATCATCCTGTGTGCATGCACACAGGGTGATCATCAGTGAGTGCATGCACACAGGGTGATCATCAGTGAGTGCATGCACACAGGGTGATCATCAGTGAGTACAT
>VSKX01045718.1_pt1 | contig 17607 bp, 15 predicted proteins | sample 4799481 | NCBI WGS metagenome assembly VSKX01 (sample SAMN12179537, study PRJNA552185) | sponge metagenome | biome: deep-sea hydrothermal plumes; feature: spots directly above weak diffusing fluid; material: sea water; isolation source: sponge from the Swan site of a hydrothermal vent ...
CGCGTTGGGATTACGACTGCGATTACCTGATTTTGATGCTTTACGAGCAATATCTGGACGATCTTCTTCTGAAGCTTCAACAAAGCTTTTCCACCAAGTGGCCAATTTTGTAACGTCATTCGTTTCAAATTCGCTGCGCAGCAATAACAAATCATAACCTGCACGAAACTTAGGATGCTCTAGCAGTTTAAATCCACGAGTACCTGTATTTCGTTCAAGTCGTAACTGTAACTGCCAAATATCTTTTGATTGAGTGCTAAAACGTCTTGGGATGCCAATTGTACGACATTGTTGCTCCATGACATCGCCCATTGCGGCGATGTTGGCGTCATAGATTGATAAACCACTTTCTAGAGCAATATCACGAGCCTTTTGTTGCAACGGATACCAAAGCACAGCAGCATAGAAGAAGGCGGGATTGACCGTTTTTCCTTCTTGTATGCGAATATCAGTGTTTTTAAACACCTGCTCAAGCATATCTGCTAATGGTGATAGAGGATCTTCTTCAAGCATCTGCTTAATCTGCGGGAATAGCGGAGCAAAAAGGTGATGCTTATGCATTATCTGAAACGTTTCTAGCGCTTTTCCACTAAAGAATAATTTAAGTACTTCTTCAAACATGCGTGCAGCAGGGATGTCTTGCAGTAAAGACGCGAGACGAGCGATCGGTTCTGCAGTTTCAGGCGCTATTTGCATGTTCAATTTAGTTGCGAAACGAGCAGCACGGATCATTCGTACTGGATCTTCACGATATCGAGTTTCTGGATCGCCAATCATTTTTATCACGCCAGCTTTAAGATCTCTGATGCCGCCGCCGTAGCTGCGAATAGAGAAATCACTGATGTCATAATACAAAGCGTTAACGGTGAAGTCACGACGTTCAGCATCTTCTTCGATGGTGCCATAGACGTTATCTCTTAATAAACGACCTTCTGCATTCGATTTAGATATTTTGTCGTCGCTTTCATTGTGATGGCCACGGAAAGTGGCAACTTCAATGACATCGCGTCCAAACACGATATGCGCTAAACGGAAGCGACGTCCGACTAAACGGCTATTTCTGAATAAACCTTTTATCTCTTCAGGTTTCGCGTTAGTGACAACATCAAAATCTTTAGGCGCAAGCCCTAATAAAATGTCACGCACACCGCCACCAACCAAATAGGCTTTAAAGCCTGATTTGTGAAGTCGATAGAGTACCTTTAAGGCATTTTCACTAATTTGATTACGTGAAATAGTATGTGCATTTCTTGGAATTACTTCTAATTCAAGAGTATCTGCAGATGCCTTGTTATCGGGTTGAGCGTCGATTGCGGTTTCTGAACCATCAAATAGCTGCTTACAAAACTGGCTGATTCGGCGAAAAATGGTACACCTCGAACGTTATGACTGAGTAATAAGAATTTTGGCGGCTATGATATACCAAGTTGCTACTAATGCCCAAATTACTGAGTTAATAAATCACCCTAGATTTCCCTTTAAATTTCACTGTTAGATCATTTTATAATTGTTTTCATTAACAATAATTAAGGTGATATTTAATTGTTAAGTAAATATTATGCTTTTTAAACTAACTGTATGGCTTTGCTGCTTATCGAATTAGTCGTTAGAGGAACATCGTATGGGTATTTCAATAGAACGAATCAGAACTCACATCAATGATGATATGTGTTGTTTAAAAGAAACAATTGAATCAAATGTATTTGTACTGACTCTTCCAAATTCAAAACATTACAGAATAGTATCTAATATCTTGCACTTAAACGTCTCAGTCGAACCTATTGATGAAAATGGAGAAGCTGTGCCATCAAGTATTCGGTCACGTATTTCGTGTTTTTGCAAGAATGATAACAGCACAAAAATAAAGCGCATTATAGAGTCTAAAGAAAATCCTAACTTGTTTTTGCGAGAAAAGGGATTGGAGCGGAATAGAATTCAATATAAATGCAAGTCGGAAGCTGGGGATAGAATTAATCGAGCTATTAGAGCTTATCTTCATTTAAAAAGGCAAAAGATAGCTTCAGCTAAAAGCTTAAGAGAGGCAGAAAAGCAATTACCTTTGCACCAAAGATCAAACCCGCTTGGGTTCATTACAATGAGACATAATACTAAAATGAATTGGAGAGGTGAACCTCGCCTCTATTATGTTGATATTGATGGCAGATTAAAAACGAAACGAGATCCTGATCGTGTCAATAATAACGGAGCAGCTGGTAGCTTTAAGCAAGTGATCGCAGAAGATTGTTTTGCTATAGAGCTTGCACCTAAAAAGGTAATGAAGAAGAATAGGAGGGGGAATGAAGTAGAAGTTCAAGGCGATGACTTTGATTTAGAGAGCGCCTTTATAAACAATTGTATATTAAAAGAGCTCAGTGTATATAGCTCTATCTGCCAGACAGTGACGGTGTCAGCAAGACGAATGATTGGCGAAAATGGTGGAGTTGAAGTATTTGAGTCTTACCTCCAAAATGATTATTGCGTTGAGCTTAAATATTGTGAACAATTATGTGCTGATATTGCAGATGCACATTTAAAAGGTATTTTTTTTCGAGATATTAAAACTGAAAACATAGTGCTACAAGAATTCAAAAAAGGTATTTATCCAAAGATACGTCTTGAAAAACCAATGATACAAATGATTGATACGGACTTGGTCGTTACTCGACAATACGGCGATAAAGGCCTGAATTGCGGGACACTTGGTAACATGACGGAAGGATTAATAAACATACGAGTTTATGCTGACCAAGCTGTTCGTGAGGCTAAAAATCAAAGTGATCGTGCTAGGGCTAGGGCTTCGGCTATGTTAGACAATGTTGAAAAAGCATTCGACAATTATGCGTTAATCATCAGTTTGTTTGAAATGACAGAGCCTGACGGCTCACGTCAAGTAACAGGAATGGCTCTGTTGGATCGTGGTGCGGATTATCCACCACGTCATGGTTTTTTGACTCTTTGTAGTAAACCGTACATATTCAATGATTGGGTTGATAAATATGTTAAAAAGCAATATCAAAACGCTGTTCGTAACTTTATGCGAGAACCTTCTGGACATCCTTTACAATATTCAGTTAACGAAATTATTGATTGGAACATGACCGACACACAATCAGAGATGTTGTGAACTAGAGTAATAATGAATTTATACTGGTATGCCGACAGCTTTAAAGACATGCTCAATATAAAACTCTTACTTTTATAGTACCTTGTATCAGCTTCAGCTGTTCAAGCGCTTTATCGGCTTGGTCAGTGTCAACTTCCATAACCACATAACCAATATCACCTTTTGTCTGAAGGTGTTGCGCGGAAATGTTAATTCCTTTATCAGAAAATGCTTGGTTAATTTGGATCAAAACGCCCGGTTTATTAGTGTGGATATGCAGCAGACGAGAACGGCCAGTATGTGATGAGAGTGATACATCTGGGAAGTTAACAGCTGTGACCGTTGAGCCATTATCAGAGTATTTAACCAGCTTTCCCGCAACTTCAATTCCGATATTTTGCTGTGCTTCTATGGTACTACCACCTACATGAGGTGAAAGCATGACGTTGTCCAGTCCACGGAGTGGGCTGAAAAATTCATCATCGTTTGACTTTGGCTCAATCGGGAACACATCAATAGCAGCACCACCTATATGTTTAGACTCAATCGCTGAGGCGAGCGCTTGAATATCAACGACAGTACCGCGAGATGCATTGATGAATTTACTATTCGGTTTCATCATTTGAAACTCATTAGTGCTCATCATATTCTTGGTCTGGTCTGTTTCTGGAACATGCAAACTCACAACATCAGCTTGAGCTAACAGTGCTGGGAATTTATGAATCTGCTTTGCATTCCCTAGTGACAGTTTGTCTTCAATGTCATAAAAAACCACATTCATACCTAAAGTCTCAGCCATAATGCCGAGTTGAGTACCTATATGTCCATAACCAATAATGCCTAAGGTCTTGCCGCGGATTTCATGGCTGCCAACTGCGTTTTTTAACCACTCACCACGATGAGCTTTAGCATTGCGTTCAGGCATACCACGCATCAACATAATAATTTCACCAATAACAAGTTCAGCGACACTACGAGTATTAGAAAAGGGAGCATTGAAAACGGGGATCCCAGCATTAGCTGCGGCGTCTAAGTCAACTTGATTAGTACCAATACAAAAGCAGCCTATGGCAATGAGTTTCTCAGCTTGAGCGATGATTTCAGAAGTGAGCTGCGTGCGAGAACGAATACCAATGAAATGTGCATCTTTTATTGCTGCTATCAGTTCGGCTCCAACCAAGGACGATTTATGATACTCAATATTGCTATAACCTTCGCGTTGAAATACTTCAAGAGAAGATTGGTGCAAGCCTTCAAGCAGTAAAACCTTAATCTTGTCTTTTTTGAGCGAATGTTTAGCAGTCATTAGTTACCTCTGAATGAAAGAATTAAAATATAAAGCAAGAAACTGTTCTATGTTAAGTACCAGTTTTATAAAGAAAGGTAAACGAATTGTTCAAGGTAATGCTTAGTTTTGAAATAATAGAATTGTTCTACTGTTTGAATCGTTTGTTTTTCACTCTACTTGCATAGAGAAGGCTTTGATTTTTCTGATTTCTCTTCATAAGTTAAATATGAAGCTTTTATAAGGCTACAGATTAATCTCGAATGAGACATTTGGTCTATACAAGCTATCCAGTCGTTTTTCGAGATGTTTGATTTCATGCTTCAATTCTTTCTTTGCTTGGTGATCAGCCTCGGTAGCCAGTTTATTTCTTAGCTGGGTAATTTGTGATTGCAGTTGCTGTTTTCTTTGCTCAAGTTCATATTCAGCACGCCCAAGGTTATAGTTTTTTAAGAAGCTATCATTAGGGCAAACACTATTATAAGCTAATCCTTGCTGACCCACTCTAAAGCCGTTCTCAGCAATGCAATAGGTTAATAATCCTTCTTTATAACCTTTTTTCCATGCTTCAGAATCTACAGGTACGTTAGCTTTTGTACATTCTAATATGTACTCATTCAGGAAATTGGCAGAACGTCCCTTAGTACCATCTCCTTGGCCGCGACTCAACCAGTCAGTTGATCTGCATTCTTCAGGTGTGATGACTTGGCAACCTGAGATGATCGTGGTTGCACACAATAATAACAAGAATTTTTTCATCGCATTTAAGTCCAATTTAAACAGCATCCGTTTGATATTAAAGCAAAACGATAAAGAGGGCGAGAGGAAGTTTTTCAAATGCTAGAAACTAAAAAACGCACAATAAAGTGCGTTTTAGTCGAATAGTCGAGCTCAATCGATGTTTAGTACTTAAACATCGCAGAGATAGATTCTTCATTGCTTACACGGCGAATCGCTTCAGCCAGTACAGCAGACATAGTCAATTGAGTAACTTTATCTACTTTCTTCATCGCAGCGCTTAGTGGCACGGTGTCAGTAACAATCACTTCATCAATCACTGAATCAGCGATGTTTTGAGCGGCGTTGCCAGAGAATACTGGGTGAGTTGCATAAGCGAATACACGTTTAGCACCGTGTTCTTTCAATGCTTCAGCGGCCTTACATAAGGTACCACCAGTATCAATCATGTCATCAACAATAATGCAGTCGCGTCCTTGAACGTCACCAATTATATGCATGACTTGAGCAACGTTCGCTTGTGGGCGACGTTTATCGATGATAGCAAGATCTGAATCATTCAATAATTTTGCCACAGCACGAGCACGTACAACGCCACCGATGTCAGGTGAAACCACAACTGGGTTTTCAAAATCTCTTTGGATCATGTCTTCAAGTAACACAGGGCTACCGAAAACGTTATCAACAGGTACGTCGAAGAATCCTTGAATTTGCTCAGCGTGCAAATCACAAGTTAGTACTCTATCAACACCAACACTTGATAAGAAGTCAGCGACTACTTTTGCGGTAATTGGGACACGAGCACTACGTACACGGCGATCTTGACGGGCATAACCGAAGTAAGGGATTACTGCGGTAATACGGCCAGCAGATGCACGACGAAGGGCATCAACCATTACGATCAATTCCATTAGATTGTCGTTAGTTGGTGCACAAGTCGATTGAATGATAAATGCATCAGCACCACGAACATTCTCATTAATTTGGATACTGATTTCACCGTCACTAAAACGGCCTACGGCAGCGTCTCCAAGTTTGCAGAATAAACGGTCGGCAATCTTTTTTGCGAGGCTGGGAGTAGCATTCCCAGAAAAAAGCTTGATGTCGGGCACTGTGTGAACCTCAGGCGTTGGCTTTATTATAAGAGTTATTTTTGCTAAGAGTTTCAAACGGTTATGTTGAAAAAGTCAGCAAACCTAACAGAAAATTAATTTAAATCAGCTAAATAAGCAGATAATGGTGATTGGTTGAGTCCTTTTGCAACAAATCCGTTGAGATCTGTTGGTAGTTCAGCCAATGCTTTATCTGCTTGCTGTTTTTGCTCGAATTCTGCAAACACGCAAGCGCCTGTCCCAGTCATTCTCGACGGCGCATATTCTATCAGCCAGCCTAATGCCTTGGCAACTTGAGGGTGCTTATTAATGACTAAATTTTGGCAGTCATTGTTCCATGGGTTTTGTAACAAGCTATTTAATGAAAGCTTTTCAGTATCCCGAGGTAGCGCAGGATCATTGAATATTTCAGCTGTAGAAACATGTACTTCAGGCACAATAATAAGGTAATACTTTTCTTGTAACATCACAGGCTGAAGATGTTCACCGACACCTTCGGCAAATGCGGCGAAACCCCTTATAAAAACAGGGACATCAGCGCCAAGTTGAAGGCCTAATTCAGCCAGTTTATTTTGGCTTAAATTCGTTTTCCAAAGCTTATTTAAGGCGACTAAAGTCGTTGCAGCATCGGATGAACCGCCACCTAATCCGCCTCCCATCGGCAGTTGCTTATCTAACCAAATTTCTGCACCGCCTTGATAACGAGTTGTCTTTTGTAATAATTTTGCAGCTCTGAGAATTAAGTTATCGTTTACTGCGACAAGCTCGTTAAGCTGGGAATGTAAAATAATTTCATGAGAGTCTGTTAATTCGAATTCAAGATAGTCACATTTATCAATAAATTGAAATAATGTCTGTAATTCGTGATAGCCATCAGGTCGGCGGCCATTAATGTGCAAAAATAAATTAAGTTTTGCAGGGGCTGGCCAACGAGAGTTTGTTTTTGTAGTGTGCGGTGCGCTTGATTGAATCATTACTTTTCAGCCAATGCTTGCCAATGATTAATTTTAATTTTGAATTTTAAATCTGATTGTTCAAGTTTAAGTTGTTTTGGCATTTTAGTACCGCTTTGCTGCTGCCAACTTAGGTACGATAACGTCCACAAGATTTGATTATACTGTGCGTTTACTTTTTTAGGGCTGCCATCAGTATATTGTTCTAGTATCATGTCTTCTTGAGTTGTTTGGCCTGTAACCCATAAGGGCAAACGCTTAATCGGAAAACTCCAACCTGTAACTCGTTGCAACAATCGTTCAGAGTTACTGTCTCGATACGTTTTGCCGTCGACATCCAGCTTAGCTGTGGTCTCTGTTGAGTTCAGGTTTAATACAGTCGTGCCCAGCATAGTTGTAAGAGTAAGTTGATCTTGCTGTGGAGTATGAAGCCAATAAAGATTAGTGCTGAATTTATCTTGAGGCGTTTTTACGGCCAGCTTGCCTTTCATCTCCCACGCTTGTGCTTGAGATGGATGCGTAACTGAAATAGGTGCGAGATCGGTTTTAGGTAATGAAGAACAAGCGCTGATTACAAAAAATAATACAAAAATAAACAGGCATTTAATTGTTTGGTATTGAGTTTTCAAGGTTTTGAAATACAGTGAAATAATAAACTGATGATAAAGCGGTTTTAATCAAATTACCAAGTAATTATTAGTGCTCACTCATATGCATCTTTGGAAACTGCTGTATTTTATGAATACATAGAACTCAAGGTACCTACTGTGAGCGTTTTCTTCTTTGCTACAAAATAATGCATTTTGTTGAATCAAGTTCGTCATCCATAGTTTCTGGCTCAGACTTTGATTTGGGATCTGCGAAATTGGTTTGCATTATTTTATCTAGTTGGTAGCCTACTCTCAAGCGGCTTCGGCGTTCTTCCTGCACACTACCTTCTTTACCGCAACGTCTAAGGTGGTGTTGATTCAACTCTGCAACTTCTCCAACAGAGTGTGTTAACCCTGCATTATTTCCATGATAGCCAAAGATTGTTAAGCTGTTTACGGATCGACTTGAAAATTCAGTGGCAATATTATGCACAAGCGATGTTGCACCTTGGGGGTTTGCCATTTTTTCTGCTTGAGCAACTTCGGCTTGAGAAAATGAGGCTAACACTGATGTATCAACTCCTTGTGAAGCTGTAAATCGTAAATCACCAATACTTGATATTTTATGAAGTTGCAAAATATCAACAAGTTGCTTACTTGATAAATTGTTAGAACCTATTTGAATTTCAGTATCGCCAGCAGCACCACGGCCTAAAATATAAGCTTTGCTAAATTCACTTAACTTAACATCACCTATCTCCATGTATTGTAATTGTACTATGGTTGCAGCGAGCAATTGAGCATGTCGGTGTGCAGCTTCTTCTGCAGGGTTTGAAGATTGATCTTCTTGTGAAGAAGCTTCAACAAGCTTATCTTGAAGCTCTTTTAGCATTTCCTTGGCAAAAGATTCGAATTGCTCTTTTGTCTTTTGAGTTAAAAATACTAACGGCTTGAGTGGCTTATTGAAATGTACACTAGGTACTTGCTCAAATAAAGCTGCTCTGAAGGCTTCTATGTCTTGATAATCTTCACCTAATAAAAAAATAGCTGAAGAACTCGAAGTGGCAGAGGTGTTTTTTTTTGTATCAGTGTTTTGACTTAAATTAGAGTCATCGGGAGAAGCCGTCAACGATGGTATAAACGAGTAATCAACTTGTGTTGTAGGAGAGATAGGATTAGACATATTAATAATCACCACATGAGCACTTAATATGAATCATGTGGTGCTGGCATTACGATAGTCAAATGAGTTGGGCTAAATTTAATATACTTTTAGCTTTTGTTCAGTTTGTGTTCAGCTTTTCAAATGATTTTACTAAATCATCTACCGCTTTCATTTGAGTTAAATAGCCCTCAAGTTTGGCTAATGGCAGCGCACACGGGCCATCACATTTCGCGTTATCTGGATCTGGATGCGCTTCAATAAACAAACCTGCTATGCCTAGCGACATACCGCTTCTTGCAAGTTCAGTGGCTTGAGCTCGGCGACCGCCAGCGGAGTCTGCACGTCCACCAGGACGTTGCAATGCATGAGTTGCATCAAAGATAACTGGATAGCCAGTTTGCTTCATGTCGTCCATACCGAGCATGTCGACAACGAGGTTGTTATAACCAAAGCTGCTGCCACGTTCACACAACATGATCTCATCATTACCGGCTTCATTAAACTTGGTGATGATGTGACGCATTTCGTGTGGCGCTAGAAACTGTGGTTTCTTAACATTGATGATCGCACCAGTTTTCGCCATTGCTACAACAAGATCGGTTTGTCTGGCAAGGAAAGCAGGTAACTGAATGATATCGACCACTTCTGCCACTGGCGCGCATTGAGACACCTCATGAACGTCAGTGATCAATGGCAGCTTAAAGGTTTGTTTGATCTCTTCAAAGATCTTCAAACCTGCTTCCATGCCTGGGCCACGAAAAGAATTAATCGACGAACGATTGGCTTTATCAAAAGAGGCTTTAAACACATAAGGAATGCCTAGCTTTTGAGTCACTTCAGCGTAAGTTTCAGCAATCTTCATCGCGAGATCGCGAGATTCTAATACATTCATTCCACCAAATAACACAAAAGGTTTGTCGTTATTGATTTGAATGTCACCCAAGTTAATGGTTTTTTGATTCATCTTTACTGCCTCTAAAATAATTGAAACTAGTTAGCTACATACTGCAGTACAACGCCACAGAACCAAGCGGCGTATGTTCCGACGGCGTAGCCAAATACTGCTAATAATACGCCAACAGGTGCTAATGATGGATGGAAAGCAGCGGCTACAACAGGAGCTGATGCCGCGCCGCCTACATTGGCTTGGCTACCGACGGCCATATAAAATAATGGTGCACGAATGATTTTCGCTACGATGAGCATAAAGCTGGCGTGTACTATCATCCAAATTATACCAATACCGAAATAAATCGGTGTTTCAATGATCTTGCTGATGTCCATATGCATGCCAATGGTAGCAACAAGAATATAAAGGAACGCAGAAGCGACCTTTGAAGCTCCAGCCGCTTCGATTTGACGAACTTTAGTGAATGACAGCACCAAGCCAATGGTTGTGGCAATAACGATTAACCAAAAGAAACTTGAAGTTAAGCTGAATACTTTTGTTTCAGGGTAATTTGTACTAAAAAATGGACCTAGAAAGTCAGCGGCAAAGTGGGCTAAACCTGTGATGCCAAAACCGATGGCAACCATAATCATCAAGTCTCTGAGTTCTGGTGTACGAGAGTTTTCGTTATGGTACTTTTCAACTTTATCTTTTAATACGGTTATTGCAGAAGTATCAGCACCTGTTTTTGCATCAATTTGTTTAGCCTTTGATGCCATAAACAGCAACACAGCCATCCAGATATTAGCGACGATTACATCGACAGTGATCATCACAGAAAATATGTCATTACCAACTTCATAAATCTCTTTCATTGAAGCTTGGTTCGCGCTGCCACCAATCCAGCTTCCAGCAAGCGTAGTCATACCGCGCCATACTGCTTCTGGACCATTGCCACCAAGAAGAGAAGGCTCAATAGCTGACATAATTAGCAGTGCAATTGGCGCACCAATGATAATCCCTAATGTGCCAGTTAAAAACATGATAATGGCTTTGGGGCCCAATCCCATGATCGCTTTTAGATCAACACTTAAAATAAGTAAAACCAGACAAGCTGGTAATAAATAACGTGACGCAACAAAATATAATTTTGAAGCTTCACCATCGACTATTCCAAAGGTGTTGAGCAATGAAGGGAGGAAATAACATAACAACAAAGCAGGTACGTATTTATAAAATGATTTCCAAAATGGATGTTGAGAACCATTGGTATAAAATACAAAACCGAGTATGACGGCAAGCAACCCCATTACGGTAGCGTCATTAGTTATCAGAGCATGGTTTGTCATGCGTGCTTTTCTCCTTTGCGTATATCCGCATTTTATATTTTTTATTCACACTTAATGATTGAATTAAATGTGTTGCAAGTTAGTGGTATATCTCAGCGTGTTGATTGAGTTTTTCAAGCTGCATTCTCACCAACTCAGTGACTGGATCATGAGGATTGTTGTCCACAAAATACTGTAAGTCATCTACGGCTACTTTTATACAGCCGAGTTGTTCAGCAACATATGCGCGTTCACGACTTAAATGAATGTCGTCACTATGCCATTGCATCAGCAAATTACAGCACTCTATGGCTTTTTCGTATTGTTGTGACACGATACAGCCGGCTTTTAATTCATGGAGTAGTCGTGATATTAAGCGTTTATCATTAGCTGGTTTGAAATACTTTGACTTCAATTGTGCATGATTGCCTAATTCGCCTCGAACAAGAGCATGTAAAGTACTTCTGTCGATGTCTTTGCCCGTGAGGGCATCAATAAAACGAATCTCATCGTCAATTTGACTTCTTAAAACGGTAGTGCCAGGTAAAAATAGCAAATCGAACTCTAAATCAAGTTGTTTACTGAGCAGTAACAACAAGGTCGCCAATGTTGTGCTATTGCCTTGACGACTTTTCAAGGTAATAGCTAAATCGGCTGCTTCAGCTGAAAAGTAATCTTCTCGCTGGCAAAACCCTAAGTCTTGATAAAACCAATGAATGAGAGCGTTAAAGCGTTTGTTCTTATCAACAAGATAATGACTCAGTACGGCGCCTGATAGCTCAAGCCATGCCCACTTAGCATCCTCAGTGTTGGAGAATCCAAGATGTTCGCTCAACTCAAAAGCGAGTTGAGGAAGCGAAACAGTTTCAGGTAAATCAAATGGTTTCATGAGGCTAATATAATCGCTTGTTTAAACATGGCTAACTTCGCCGCATAAACTAACCAACTGATCGCGCCTAAATAAGCAAAACACTTAAACAGCTTGCCACGGTTGGCTTTCATTGAAATTGTCGCTAATAAAATATAAGCCACAACAGCACCGAGTTTTTCGGTTAACCATGGTGCTTCGAAAGGAAATTGCTGAATGATAAAGCACAGTGTTAATCCTGACAGTAGTAAAAAAGTGTCGATAACATGAGGTGCAATTTTGATAAATTTAATGTTTAAAATAGGTGATTGGCGTAAATGCAGTACAAAACGTACCGTAAAAAATATTACGCTCAAACCAATTAACGTTAAATGAAGATACTTAACCGCAGGATATAAACTGTTGAGTGTTTCCATCATAAACCAGTAAGTAGAAGATTAAAGGCGCTAGTTTACCTGATCGATAATAGTTTTGGTATTTATTGAAAACGAAGCTAAAAAAAAATTAATTATGATTACTATTCGGTGTTGTTAATAATGGGTATTCATATTAACTGTTTGATATTTAGATAGCTTGAGCCACTAAGCCTCGTACATTTATGTCGATGGATAGTGCGACAATAAAAGATTGTATAAATTCTTCTAAATACGATAAGGCTTTATTTAATGGCAATTCTCCCTAGAGTATCTCTTGAAGATAGCAATTATGTACATGAGTATCCAAGATTAGACCCTGCATGCTGGTCTGTAGATTTTGATGCACAAAAGTGGCAGACAAATAGTATTCCAATGCCTTTTTTGGAATCAACATTCTTTAATAAGGGGGTAGAGGTGATAGTACCTGACATCGACCAAGCCCCAATGAATGATGCGTCCATACGATATGCTCATCTTAGAAAACAAGATAACTGGGCATTGGGTATATTAAAACAAGAGTCTACAAAAAATCTTGTTATTGAAACCTCAAGAAAATTTGTCAATTTTGTGAAAACCAATCAACATCAGTTACCTGATTTTGTTTTTCATATTACAGCAGAACATCTTATTAATAATAGTAAGACCTACCCAGTACCAAAAGATTTAGTACATAAACAAGTGAGAATCAATTCGTTTCAGACATTTATTGATTACATCGACTTTACGTCAAAAAATGGTTGCATCAACGGTTTTATTGCTCAATTATGCATAATCTGGAATTTTGCACTGGATATTGCTAGATATTTAGAGCTTGAGTGTTACAAACGACTTGATGAAGACTATGACAATTTAATCGTACCGACGAAAGTCTATAATTTCATTAAACGTAAAAAGTGTTCATCAGAAACAGCTGATTTTTTCTTTGGTAATACGTTACTACTTGACTATTCAGGTCTATTAAATGGTATTACTCCAAGATATCAATTTATGTGCAGAACACAAATTGATCCAGGAATGGAAGGAGTCACATTATTGAGTGGCTATAAAATTTGTTTCAAAAATTTTGTTTCAGGCGCATCAGGTATGGCCAATGCTTTTAGTAATCTATTTGGCATGCTAGATATCGATATAGAGTCGGCACAAGGTGTACAGTTACAAGACATTATGACCGCTTTTGTCGTTGGAACGTCGGTGCATTCAAAAGAGGAACTTGAATACAGTTTTCTGCTAGCAAAAGAGATGTACGCAATGCATCCATCTGCTTATATCAAACCAAAAATCGGAAAAGTTGAAGGCGTAAGTGAAGATGGGACCAAAATAGTGGCTCAAGAATCATAGATTAAAGTTCGATAGATTTTAACTTAGCAGTCTTTAGTTGCTGGCTAATGTACATCGGTCATTACTGCCAAAATCTCTCACAGTCACTACTTCTTTATAGCCTAGAACGTCCAGCTTGGCTCTCAACTTGACCGCTTGCTCGAACCCATGCTCAAGTAATACATAGCCATTAGGTACTAGAAATTTTTTGGCCTGTTCGGCAATGTAATACAAATCAGCGAAACCATTGCTGGAGGCCGTTAATGCACTTGATGGCTCAAATCTTACATCACCTTCGTTGAGGTGGTGATCGGTTTCATCGATATAAGGTGGATTCGAAATGATTAAGTCGAATTTTTGCTCGGTGACATTCGAAAACCAATCACTTTGTAATATTTCAACGTGTGTCAGTGAAAGATTTGCTTTATTTTGTTTCGCTAGCTCAACAGCATCAGACATTTTATCGACAGCGGTAATTTTCCAATTTGGCTTTTCATGAGCCAATGATAGCGCGATAGCACCTGTGCCAGTGCCTAAATCAAGCACATTAGCACTATCAGGTAATTCTAAATTGAGTGCTGTTTCAACAAGGATTTCAGTATCAGGTCTTGGAATTAAGGTTGTGCTATTAACTAAAAAAGACAATGACCAAAATTCTCTTTCGCCCGTAATATGAGCGACTGGTTCACCCAGTTTACGCCGTGAAATCATGGTTGAAAATTGTTGCCACTGCGCACTATTCAAATTTCTTTCTGGCCAAGTGTACAAAAAAGCACGATTTTTGTTCAGGCAATGTTGTAAGCACACCTCCGCATCCAATTGAGCGGAGTCAGAGCTGGAAGTTAATTCTTGATAGCCCCATTGCAACGCTTCAGTAATGCTCGATTGCGAAGATGTCATAATTATAAAAAACCTTATTCTGCCAGTGCTGCTAACTGATCGGCTTGATGCTCAAGAAGCAATGGGCCAATAAGCGCATTTAAATCACCTTCAATGATTTCATTCAGACGATATAAGGTTAAGTTGATTCGATGATCACTGACACGACCTTGAGGGAAGTTGTAAGTACGAATGCGTTCTGAACGATCACCACTACCCACTAAGCTTCGACGGGTTGCTTCTTCAGCGCTACGAACTTTTTCATCTTCAATGGCTTGAATACGTGCAGCAAGTACACCCATGGCTTGAGCACGGTTTTTATGTTGAGAACGTTGATCCTGACATTCCACCACGATACCACTTGGAATGTGAGTAATACGGATAGCTGAATCGGTTTTATTGACGTGCTGACCACCCGCACCAGAAGCACGGAAGGTATCAATTTTTAAATCACCATTATTGATTGAAATCGCTTCAGCTTCAGGTACTTCATGTAGTACGGCAACTGTACAGGCTGAAGTATGAACTCGACCCTGAGATTCAGTTTCAGGTACACGCTGTACTCGATGGCCACCAGATTCAAATTTCAGTTTACCGTAAACACCATCACCAGATACTTTTACTATGATTTCTTTAAAACCACCTTGATCACTTTCATTAGAATTCATGATTTCAAGCTGCCAGCGATTAGTTTCAGCATAACGACTGTACATTCTAAATAGATCGCCAGCAAAAATTGCGGCTTCATCTCCGCCAGCGCCTGCACGAATTTCAACGAAAGCATTGCTGTCATCGTTTGGATCTTTCGGTAGAAGTAAAATTTGCAGTTGATCTTCAAGTTCTTCGAGTATCTTCTTCGCTTCTTTTAGCTCTTCTTGAGCCATTTCTTTCATTTCAGGATCGTCTTCGCTGAGCATTTCTTTAGCAGCTTCGAGATCTTGCTGCGCTTGTTGAAAGGCTTTAAAACCTCTAACAACATCTTCTAACTGTGCATATTCTTTAGATAATGCGCGAAATTTATCTTGATCAGAAATCACGCTGGCATCGGATAAAAGTGCCATGACTTCGTCATTACGTTCTAGTAAGCCTTCAAGCTTACGGATCACGGAATCTTTCATTTGTATTACTGACCTTTGTGTTTTGTCAGTCCAAGAACGGACTTTAGTGTCTCTAATGTTTCCAAGTCACCCTGACGGCTCGCAGTCGTCAGTGCTTGTGTTGGGGTATGGATCAGCCTATTGGTTAATTTATTGGCTAATTCCAAGATAATTTGTTGTTGATCGCCGCCTTGAGCCAGCTTATTTAATGCCTTTTCAACCAATTCGTCTTTAATTTCTATACTGATGCGGCGGTACTCACGAATACTGTCAACATTTTTGAGTGAAAGGATCCACTCCATAAACAGCACTGACTCTTCTTCTGCAATAACTTCTGCTTCTTGTGCTGCTTCTTTGCGCGACTCAATATTTTGCTCAATGATGTTTTGTAGATCATCAACCGTATATAAGAATGCATCGTCCAATTCTGCCACTTCAGACTCAATATCGCGAGGTACAGCGATATCAACTAATAGCATGGGTTGATGACGACGCTGCTTCAGAGCTCGTTCGACTAAGCCTTTACCTAAAATAGGTAATGGACTGGCAGTAGAAGATATCACAATATCAGCCTGAGGAAGATAATCTGGTATTTGTTCAAGCGTTACGGCTTTGGCGTTGAACGCTTCGCACATGTTTTGTGCACGTTCTAGTGTTCGATTCGCGACAGTGATAGACGCAACATCATTGTCTTTCAAATGACGGGCAACCAGTTCGATGGTTTCACCTGCACCAATCAATAATACATTGGTTTTGCTGATTGATGAGAAAATATGCTTGGCCATGCTCACAGCAGCAAAGGCAACAGAAACGGCGGCGCTGCCTATTTCTGTTTCTGTACGGATACGTTTGGCAACAGAAAAAGTGTTCTGAAATAATCGGTCAAGTGTCGCTGAAACCGTCCCAGCTTCTTTCGCTTTAGTGAAAGACTGTTTAACTTGCCCAAGAATTTGCGGCTCACCAAGAATAAGCGAGTCTAACCCTGCAGCTACTCGAATGAGGTGCTTTATCGCTTCTTTATTTTGATGGGCATAACTGTGTTGTTTCAGTAGTTCTAACGATATCTTGTGAAAATCAGCCAACCAAATTAACACATCATCAATCTGAATGTGGTTGCAATAGAGTTCAGTGCGGTTACAAGTCGAAATGATCACAACTTCTGCAGAAGGCGCGTGTAGAGCAAGGCTCTGCATGGCTCCATGAATGACATCAGGCGAAAAAGCAACTTTTTCACGTAAGTCAACTGAAGCGGTTTTGTGATTGATACCAATTGCTACAAGGCTCATTTAAACTCGTTTTGGGTGTTGTATCGAGCATTTTTACAGGCCACTTTATAACGTGTTCGCTTACAGTCGTTTGGTTTTTCGACTGTAACGATTACAAATTAAAGCCAGTAAATTTAACTGATAACAAATATTTCAATTTTAGAGGCGCTATTCTACTGAAAATTACAACTTAAAAACAGAATTCCATAAAGTTATTGTGCCATTAACTGAACAGACTCGACCAATTGTTGATTTACATCCAGTCGAATACCATGCTTTTGAGCCATTTTTAATAGATACCCATTAATATAGTCGATTTCAGTTGGCTTTTTATGAAGCACATCTTGATACATTGACGAGTAATTGTCGGATGTCAGTTGGATCACATTCAGCACTCGCTCTGCAAGTTGTTGCTTATCGAGATTGATGGATTCTTTTTTCGCAATTAAATGAAGTTCTAATAGTATCTGTTCAATTTTTTCAGAAAATTCAGCTTGCTGTAGAACACCATTTTTGCATTGGTGAATAGCTGTCAGTGGGTTAACGACACAATTTACTGCGAGTTTTTGCCACAAAGCAGGAATGATTTCATCAACAAAGTC
>VSKX01060051.1_pt1 | contig 17602 bp, 8 predicted proteins | sample 4799481 | NCBI WGS metagenome assembly VSKX01 (sample SAMN12179537, study PRJNA552185) | sponge metagenome | biome: deep-sea hydrothermal plumes; feature: spots directly above weak diffusing fluid; material: sea water; isolation source: sponge from the Swan site of a hydrothermal vent ...
GCAGCTAGGTTAACCTATTGATATTTATACGATTACACTAGTTCTAAACCGCAGTCTATTTTAAAGTATTTTTAATTATTTCAATGAGATAGCTTGGTTTGTTGTGGGAATCGCTGAATAATGGCGGCACTTCGAGCAATGCCATTGGTGAGCAAATCCATCACCCAATCCACGCCCTCAGTAATAGGGTTGGCAAAGGCAACTTCAGGTGTAAGCAATAAACAAAACAACAGAAACAACTGAGCGGTAAGCGCCCGAGTCATGAGATGAGGTGATTTTTCTGTCGCTGTATTCGGTGAGTTAACTTTCATTATTGGCTCCAATCTCAGTATCGAGTTGAACATCGAAAACACTTAGCATCCCTGAAAGCATCATGCTGAAAAGTAGGTTTGAAGAGATAGTTGCACTGCAGTAAATAGCTGTAAACCACCCACAAAAGATAGTTTTTCAAATGCAACGAAACGCAACGAAATGCAACGATATGCAACATGAGTATTTGCTTGGGGTTGAGATAAGTAGTGAGAATGAAATGCAAATATTAAGTTATCTGGTGATTCAGACGTCATTGTTTGAGGGATGAAGGAGGGCATAGATTGAGAAAGAGAATTGCAATAAATAGTAACTCATAACTATTTAATTACTAAAACTGTTACCTTTTTAATCTTACTGATAAGGGCTGTAAATCAATATGTTATTGCTAATTTGAAATGGGTATAACCGAGATTACCTTTTTCCGAGACCATTTCTAGATTTTATTCTTTACTTCTTATCATGGTGTTAATAATCTAGTACTGTTTTCTCAATGAGTTGAGTTCAAACCGTTTTAGTTTGAACAGGCATTTTAAATTCAGTATATAAAAGCAACTAATACGGATTCTGTGTGATTTACAATTTTCGAGTGGTCTTTCAAGGTACTGGATAGATGGGTAAGTATGTAATTGTTTTTTGAGTTATTGTCTTATTTTTTACTGATGTGTGAGCATGCGATTGAAATGACTGGGTCATAATGACTATCTTTTATTTTGAATGAGTAAATCAATCGTTAACCCGTCTACTCCGTTATGCAAAGAGTAAGAAAATTAATTAAGACTATTGAAGTGTTATTTACTAATATTTTAGACGTATTTTTAAATCACTTCGGGTTTAATTTCTCGCCTCTTTCAGCGAACTAACGTCATTACTGAAATAGCTGATACCTCGTCCCTTGTGGCAGGGCTTTTAACTTTAAATTAGAAAGTAATGCAATAAGTTACGTTGTCATCTAGGGTGTTGAAATCTGAGTGAATTTATGAAAACTCTTAATGCTTATCTGTTTTCGATTAAAGGCAGTGTTATTAATCATTCCATTGAAAAAGGTAGTTTTAGTTACACAAAAGAAGTTTATTTGACACTATAAATTAACTACTGATAGTCCATAAAAGGAGATTTTCTATGACTGCGATTGATCGAGTTAACGAATGGACTTTAGCGTTTTGCAATAATCGAAGTAAAATTATTGATGGTAGTCCTCTTTGGGCTTATAAAGTTAGTGACGAAGAACTGGATTTTCTACAAAAGTCTTTTAAAGGACTCTTCGCGTCACTATCTCACTGTACAGTTTTTGAATACTATATTAATCGTATCGATAAACCGCTAGTAATCTATATGGCAACGTGGTTACAAAGAAATACTAAGGGTCGTGCTAAATGGGAATTAGTTACAGATAGTTTAGGGTTAAAATATGACAACTCAACTCGTTCAAACATAATTGAATGTGTTAAAAGTGGGCTAGAAAAATGGGGTTTGTCAGTTCATTTTACAATAAATAATAGATACTTAGACACATTGTATTGCCATGGTGGTTTTCCACGATCAGATATGTTAGGTATTTGCAATTCACATTTGATGGAGTATTTTGAGCGTGTTCTTAGTCATTATGTTAGCTATGAATATTCTTCAGAGCTTCAGTTACTAGCTATTCAGGAGCTGAGTTTTTTGCCTGAATCATTACAACAAGAGCCTTTTTCAAAGCTTACAACCACTTTAATTGAGTTTCTTATTGAACTGCGAGATGAATTTCATTTATATGACTGTATTGACCCCTTAGCAATGTTAGAGACTAAACAACCAGAATGGAAAAGCAAATTACCATTCCTGATGATTGATGAGGAAGCTGATGTTTTAGTTAATAAATTATTAAATATAACTTCCAGAGTTGTTCGTAGGTCACAAAATCCTGTACGCCTTAAAAGATACTTAAAGAAAGAAGGCGAAGATTTTAGTATAAATGCTGAAGTTTATGTTAATCATACAATACATCCAGAAGATTTATCTTCAGTATTTGGAGGAGTGCTTTTACCCAACTATTTTGAATTAGCGTCATATACGGCTGAAGGACAAAGATACAGAACCGCAAGCTTTTCTTATCGAGCAGGTGCAGCACCGAGATGGATGGTTTCAACATTAGAATATATTGTAACTCATGAAGCCGCTTTTGGTGAGCTTAGTTATCAGTTGTTTGCCGATGGTGAGAGTTTTGGCAGTGGAGTTTATTATAATGGAGAAGCGTTAGCGGATAATTTTCCTTGGTATTTTGAAGATAAGCCTAACCAATCTTGTTTTATTGGGCAAGGAAGTCTTCGTACAAGTGCTAGTAGTATATATGTGATCTGTGATTGTGAACCAAAGAAATTTTCACGATATTCCAGTTATGAAAAAATTGGTAGAATATCTGCTGCAAATCGAAATATCTATAGAATTACTGGGCACTTAAAAATTGAAAGTGTCTTTGGTGATTTTCATGTAAGGACCGATGAATCACAGACGATAGCTCCTAAAATTAAGGTCCTGGGAAATAGGTATAATAAAATTTTATCTGATCATCCTACATATACGGGTAAACCTAATTTAATTATTGATGAAGACTCTGATGATCTAGAGTTCAATCCTGATGAGTTTTTTTGGGTAAATAAAGCTAAAAATCAGGTTAAATATTTCAATAACGATGACGTTATAGGTGAAGGTAGTATTGTTTGGATTTGTGGTGATGAAGTTAGGTGGGTTCATCAATGTCTTATTTTGCCATCAGTGTTTGATGTTGAGTTGATACATATAGAACAAGGAAATTTTGAAGCAAAATTTTCTGGATTGAAAAATGTTGTTATTGGAATGGGCAAAGGGCAAGAAGCATGGATAGTCGAAGAGCCAGAAGAGTTATTAGGATTTTACTTTGCAGAAGTTAATGTGCCCAGCTTAATAGCTGATTACGTTAGCTTCCGAATTTTTTGGAACAATGATTTAACCACAGAATCAATTATTAATATTCCTATTCAAATTGATTCAGTTGTCTTAGTTAACCGCCAAAACTTAGTTTATCGAGCTATTGAAATGGGTAGATTAACTATTGAAGATCTAAATCAATTAAGTGTATTGATTAAATCGAATTTGGAACAATCGGTTGTAAGGGTTAAAGCAGATTTAATGAATATGGATAAATTAATCGCAACAGTCTCAAGTGAGCTACAAATTGAGAGTTTCGCTGATAGGTATAAAATTTCGGGTAGAAACCTGTCTAATTTGTCTAATCGATTATTCAGACATGGAACAACTCCTGATAACAAAATTAATTTAACTTTCTACGCAAATAATAATATTTTAGAAAATCAAATTCCAATTATTCATAGATATAAGCAAGTATTAGAAATTCAAAAAGAAAAAAATCAAGCATCATTAGATAAAATTCTTAATAAATCACAGGAACAAAGTCAATTAAAACTTAAAATGTCACCAATTTGGGAGCTTGAAAGAGAGCCGTTGATAATAAAATCAGGCCATTTGATAAATTCAAAACTTACATTTGATTTACCTCAAATAACTGAATACGGAACATGGCTACTTTGGTCTGAAACTTCCGCAAGTTTAAGACCTAGAGTTGTTGATTTTGAAGTCCCAATGCGCCGAAAAAAAGACGAACAATTAAACGGGTTAGGCCAACTATTAAAAGCTGCAATGAATAATGATCATGTTGAAGATGATTTTGAAGAAAGTTTAGATGAAAACTCTTTAGAATATGCTGTTAAATATTTAGAGTTTAATAAAGAAAGAAATAGATTTGATTTCAGAAAGATCGACGGAATCATTCATGAATTGTCATTAGATATTGATCATCAAGGCTGGTCTTATATTCAGAGTTTACTCCCAAAAGTACATGAAATTGAGCCAAATACTTTCCACGTAATTATAAGATTAATGTGCTGCAGTAGTGCATTGACATTATTTTTATTAAAAGATGCTGATACTTTTAATAAAGTTTGGGAATTATCTGAAAGTTTGCCTTTCGAATGGACTGCTATTCCTATTTCAGCATGGCAAAATGCAATTACTATCGTGAAAAATAAAAAAGCATCTGATTTGCAAAGTCTTATGATTAGCGCTCCTGTTGTATATAAAGAAATAATCCATCATCTGTTTTCTTCATTAGTAGATAAAGGAGAGTATTTTGCAACTATTGTGGAGCTTGCATTGGATACATACCACTCAGAAGTACAAGTTTGGGGCGATTTATCTACAGATGAAAAATTTATCGGTGGACAGTATAAAGCAGAAAAATTCAAGCTATATATTTCGCATGAAAATAGACTCATGAAATTATCTCAGACTAAAAAAAGAGATATGAATTTGATTGAGTGTATTGAGCAAACATGGAGTAAATCAAAGTTACCTAGTGAATTAAAAGGTTTTTTCAAGAAAGTTGTAGAAAATGATCCTAGAAATGACGTTGTCGTTAGAGCACAAAAATTAACAATTGAGTTACCTTTGTTGCTAGCTTTTTACAATATGGGAATCTTTGAAGAGAAACTTCCTGGATGGGCATGGAATTACTTGAATTTTTTACTTTCACAATTACAACAATTTGATCGAGAATGGTTACAAAAATTAATGTCATTAGCTATAGCAGCCGCAAGTATTTGTTTGAATAATTCAAATTTTATTTTTACAGACAAAGAGTTTCAAGGTACTACAGAGGAAGTAGAAAATGATTAAAAAAAGTATTTCAATAAATAACATATATTCTTCAATTTCATCGGTATCACGAGATGCTGTTTTGAATCAATTACAGTTACGGAATATAAGTCTTAGGAAATATTTAAAAGAGCTATTTTCTAATGATAAAATTGATAATGAGTGTTTTTTAACTGACCCTGTAATTGAAGCGACGTTTGGTTATCGCCCAGCCACTGAAGTTAGTACTATGACCGATCTCGTAAAAAAAGGAGAATTGTCCAGTGAATTAGTAGACATAATGGATCAAGCTTTTGCACCAGATACTGAAAAGCAACGTAAGGAAGATAAAAAATGTAATAAGACAAGACTAGGTTACGCTAAAGATATTGATGATGACTATACTTGGCCAAAAGAAAGAGCCCCATATCTGCATCAACATGAATCCTGGAAAGTATTAGGTGCTAGCTCTCCTAAATCCACAGTTATTACTTCTGGGACAGGTTCAGGTAAAACAGAATGTTTTTTAGTACCATTATTGGATGACTTATCAAGGCAAGTGAATATGCATGGTGAGTCCTTAGTTGGCGTGCAGGCCATAATGCTTTATCCATTAAATGCGTTAATTAACTCACAAGAAGAGAGGTTGAGTGCGTTACTCCGAGGGTTTAAAGGGAAAATTCGTTATGCTAAATATACGGGAGAAACTGACGAAGAAGCTCCACCAACAGCGAACACTTCCTTAAAACAAATCACGCCAGAAAAAGTAAAATATAGAAAAGAAATAAGAAATACACCGCCTCCTATTTTAGTGACAAACTCGACAATTTTAGAGTACATGTTAGTTCGACCTATTGACCGTGAAATTTTAAATAGGTCTAAAGGAAAGCTGAGGTGGATCATCCTGGATGAGGCACATACATTGGTTGGGACTCAAGCGGCAGAAATATCACTACTTTTACGTCGAACTATGTTGGCATTTGATGTAAAGCCTGAAGATATTCGTTTTGTGGCAACATCTGCAACTATTGGCGATTCTAAAAACTGGATTGAAACAGAAAAAAAACTCAAAGAGTTTTTGGCAGGGCTTGCTGGAATTAGTCCTGATAAAGTGAATGTAGTGAATGGTGAAAGGTTAATTCCTTCACTGCCAGATTTAACAGATAACGCAGAATATCGCGTCGAGCAGCTAGAGAGCATGACTAGCGCCGAAGCATATGATGTTTTGTGTAACATGCCAGTTATGAGAAACTTGCGTCAAAAATTGAGTAAGTATCCTTTAACAATAACCGAAATTGCTCAACACGTTTTTGCAAACGAGAATAATATCACGTCAAAACATAAAGGCTATGTAACTCGGCTCGTTGATGTTGCTACAAACTCGTTTCCTGATGGTCTCTCCACAAAAGAAGCTTTTTTTCCTGTCAGAGTTCATTTGTTTCACCGTGCTCAGAGAGGACTTTGGGCATGTATTGATCCTAATTGTAATCATAAAAAAGGGACTGTTCTAGAAGGTGATTGGCCATTTGGTAAGGTATTTGTTGAAGAAAGAACATCGTGTATAGATGGGTGTAGCTCGCCTGTTTATGAAGTGACTCATTGTAAAGAATGCAAAGAGCCATCATTGGCGGCCTCAATTGTTTCTGATGCAGATGGTAATCGGATTGTGATTTCGAGAGAACATGATGATGTCGATGAATACTTTGATGATATTGAAATATTTGATAATGAGGAACAAGAACAAACCGAAATTATAAAATTAGATAACATTCAAATTTTTAGTAGTCAATCAAATGACTTACAACGTTATGCTTTAAGCGGTGGCGCAGTTCCTGGTTATATTGAATCAAAAACCAGAATGATCAAAAATAAATCAGAAGATGGCTTGTTAATTAGGTATACACTCGGCGATAGAGATTCGGCTCTTAGATGTGCTTGTTGTGATACTACTGAGCAATTTGAAGGGCAAACCTTCCGTAGAGCACTGTTAGGTGCGCCATTTTTAATGTCGAACATTGTTCCTGAAATGTTAAGGCATGTACCCAGAAAGAATGTCGATTCTCTTAAAGGAAGTCGATTAATTACTTTTACTGATAGTCGACAAGGAACAGCAAGGTTTTCAGCGAAGTTACAGTTAGATTCGGAAAGAAATTGGTGTCGATCTACTATTTATAGGGAGTTGGCTCGTAACTCTGGAGAAATAGATTTTAAAAATCATCCTGATTTAAAAGATTTATATGACATGCTCGAACAAGATCCTACAAATAAAACAATAGAAGATTTTCTTGAATCTAAAAAGAAGCGTTTATGCAACGCACATTTTAGCATGAGTTGGAATGGCGTGGTTGAATTACTGGCTCAATCCTCAGAGATACAACTTCTTTCTGGCGAATTAGAGATTGAAGACAAGGATTTACTTTCTGGTGAATATCAGGAAAGAGACGAAAGACTGTCAAAATCTAAAAATTTAGCCCACTTATTTTTATTAAGAGAATTTTGCCGTAGGCCTAAAAATGCTAATAACTTAGAAACGTTAGGTTTAGTCAAACTTGTTTATCCAGCATTAGACCAAATTTCTGAAGAAGACCTAAAGGTTGGCTGTAGAGAGTGGATTACACTTGGATTAAATGTTTATGATTGGAAGAACTATTTAAAAATCATCCTAGACTTTTATGTCAGAGAAAATACTTTGGTAAATGTACACTCTTATCAAGTGAACTGGATGGGAGGAAAGATCTTTGCTCGGTTATTACAAGATCCTAGTTTTAAAGCTGAAACTGATGATGAAAAAAAAGCTATATGGGCGTTTCCTAGCGTTAATAACGGAACCCAGCACAAGTTAGTTCGAATGATTGAACTCTGGACTAAACGTGATGCTAAAAACGAATCTTATAAGTTTAATTCTATTCTTGAATTTGCATGGAAAACGTTAAAGAAATTACATTTGCTTGAGTTTTACCAAGACGATTTCCGAGAATGGCGAAAAGGATATCACCTTAAATTTGAAAGTGCAGTGTCGTTTGAATTGAGTCAAAACGCCTCATTATGTCCTATAACAAACCGTTGGCTAGATACCACATTTAAAGGAATTACTCCTTATTTAAATAGTAAAACAGAATTAGCAGATTCTAAAGTAAATGATAAAATTTCAAGTATTCCTCACCCAGAACCATCTATGTTAAATAGTGAAAATTCACAAGCTCTTAGGAATTGGTTAATTGAGAATGAGCTTGTTGCAACAAAGAAAGAGGATGGTGTTTGGCGGGATGTTACAGATGCAGCCATTTTACCACCAGTTATGCTTAGATCGAAAGAACATTCAGCTCAGCAAAAAAGTTCAAAATTAAAAAGATTTGAAAAGGCGTTCAAAAAAGATTTTCTCAATGTTTTAAACTGTTCCACAACCATGGAAATGGGTGTTGATATTGGCGCTTTAACTATGGTTGCTATGAATAATGCACCACCTTCAACAGCTAATTACTTACAACGAGCTGGGCGCGCAGGTCGACGAGGTGAGACAACATCAGTTGTATTAACTTTTTGTAAAGCTAACCCTCATGGAGAACGAATTTTTGCTGAACCGAAATGGCCATTTGATACACCAATTCCCGTACCTAGAGTTGCTCTAGAAAGTATTCCAATAGTCAGTCGTCATCTGAACGCTTATTTATTAGCAAATTACCTGAACAATAAGTTAAGTAAAGAAAGCTTACCTAAATTAAAAGCTGGTAAGTTTTTCCTCTCAGATACAAATGTGACAGTGCTTGATCGTTTCATTAATTGGTTAGAGCTGGATGCTTTAAATGATAAAAAAGTTGAGGAGCATTTAACTATTCTTATTCAAGGAAGTGGTCTTTCAGGCCATGTTAAATCTTCTCTATTATCAAGCTCTGCGAGTTCATTATTAACAGTTTATAAACACTGGTCAGAACGATATAAGGCTATTGAAATTGAAATAAGAAATGCTACCAAAAGTAATGAAAATGAGGACTCGTTACCGGCGAAAAAACGTTTAGATAAGCAAGTGCAAGACATGGAAAATGAGCCTTTGCTAAATGTACTAACAAAACGAGGATTTTTGCCTGGCTATGGTTTTCCAATAAATGTCGTAGAGTTAGTTACGAACAACAAAATGGAAAAAAAATCCTACTCAAGAAGTAGTTATCCTTCCAGGAGTTTGGAGATGGCTATACGAGAGTATGCACCAGGTAGCGATATTGTTTTAAATGGATCTGTATATAGATCTATGGGATTACAGTTATCGTGGAATATTCCTCGAAGTCTTATTGAACTTAAAAAATTTCAACAATTAAAATATGTCACGCATTGTGAAGACTGCGGTTTTAGTGAAACAGATTCATTGGCTATTTCTGAACCAAAACTAAATGTTTGCCCAGATTGTGAAAGTAAGCGTCTTAAAATTATGGAGTATATTATTCCAGGCGGGTTTAAGGTCGATTATAAATCGTCTTTACATAATGATTATACACAGCCCTCCTATGCGCCTTATATTGAACCTTATCTTTCTATTGTTGATGCTGATTGGCAAGTTTTGAATCAAGTCGAGTTAGGTCGTTTTAAAGTGTCTGATGCAGGGCAATTATTTTATTATAACGACGGGCAAGGGGCTGGATATGCTCTCTGTTGGTGTTGTGGGAAAATGGAAGCTCTAAAAGCAACGACTACTAATGGAAAAACTTATATTAATAGAGAAAACCCAGCTAGCTTGCTTACTAACGCATATCATAATCGTCTTTCTGGAGTTTCATTTGATGGCCAAAATCAATGTGAACAAAATGATTGGAGTATCAAAGTTAGTTTTTCTAAAGCTGAAGATAAGCGGGTAATAACACCCTTTGTGCTTGGGTTTGATAGTACAACTAGCATGTTTGAACTTCAATTAAGACACCCAGATACACATGAATGGATTGATGATGATGTTGTAATGTACAGCCTTGGTACGGCGCTAAGGCAGGTTTTTTGTAGAGAAAAAGGTATATCAACTAATGAAATTGGCTTATCGGTATACAGGCGTAAAGTGAATGTAGATAGCCAATTAAAAGTTAGTAGTATTTTCCTATACGATACTGCAGAGCAGGGCGCAGGTTACTCTTCGTCGATACATGAAATTTTACCTCAGCTTTTGAAAGAGGCTTACAAGTATGTAGAGACTTGTCCATCAAAATGCGACGCATATTGTCACGGCTGTTTACTCGACTACGATACTCAACATCATATATCTACACTCAATCGGAAAGTATTAATTGACTTTTTTGAAGAAACTAAAATACATATGAGGTTAGAAGTTGAAAAGTCTAGATTGTTATTTGGAGATAGATCTTTACCAGAGTTAAGTTGCGCAGAACAATTAATATCATTAAAAGGTAGAGCTGCAACATTGATTGAATTATTTATATCAGGGGCTGAATGGGACGTTGCCAAAGCAAAAGTTATTAATCATATTTACAATTTACATAGTTCAAATATTCGGATATTACTTAGTGAGTCCGCCGCAACGAGTATTACGCCAGATCTTGCTTGGCAAATTAGAGCTTCTTTACCTGCACATGTAGACTTATTCATTTTTGAACACCCAAAAGAATTATTAACCAAAGCTTTCCCTATTTTAAGGATGAAATTTACTGATGGGAATTATTGGTACGCAACGGATGATATAGAAACTATTTCGTTGAACTCTGAATGGGGAGCTACAGCTAATAAGTCATTGGTCTGCATGAAAGGGGCTGAGTTAAATCTTAATTTAAAAAAACTAGATGTTGCTGAAATAGCTATGTTGTCATCATTACAAAATAATCTGGCGCTAATTGATGATATAGGCTCTAAGGTCGATGTTCCATTTGATGAGTTCGGTCAGTCACTATATTCATTGCTTATTGAAAATACCGAGAATTTAGAAACAGAACTTAATATTGGTATTGATAGAATCGTCTATAGTGATCGATATTTAGTTAGCCCAATCAGTATAGGTTTAATTTGTTCTTTTTTTGCTGCAATTTATGAAAATCATCAATGTAGTAATTTTGAGATTGAAACTTCGCACCCTGAAAATTACCAAGGAAAAAGACCGTTTTGTGTTGCCGATAATTTCAATGATATAAATGAAGTTAGGGACTTTTTGTCAGCTGTAGGCGAAAGTTTAGATATAACCATTTATCCAGATTTTCTAGAAAAAAATCAATTAGCTCATGGTAGATATTTGAATATTGAATTGAAATCTGGAAAAACTATCCAGTTACTTTTTGATCAAGGAATGGGATATTGGGCGACAAGAAGACCTTATAATCGGATTAAATTTGAATTTGGTAATGTTGAAAAAGAAGGCTTAAAAATTACTGATTGGTCCTTTATTGTAAAATCTTCAGGCGGAGGTAGTTACATTGTGATTCATGAAATTAAAGAAGGTTAGATGGTCACAATGACGTGGTCTGATCTATTAGACTACGTCAACAAACCCATTTTATAATTAAGTATCTGCTTAAAATTTTCTTAAGTTTTTATCTACTGAAAAGGCCGATATCAGTGGTTTTGTTCTAATATACTCAGGTACTCAGGTTGATTTTTGTAATTATATTGTCGATGAGCACCAGTGGCTAGAATGGATTACGAATCACTTTATGTTCAGCGAATCATCAGTGAGATATTTCAATAATGAAGCTGATTCATATCTGAATCGCTCCCTTAAAATTTTTGGTAAAAGCTCTCTCTTAATACCTTCTATCAAACTAAATTCACTTTCTGAGTATATTTCGAGACGTTCATCTCGCAAAAAAAGAAACTGGTTGTCTACGACAAGTGAGAATCGAAGCTTGCCCTTGAAAGGATACCTAATGTCACTATTAAACCGATTATTTATGTTTTCGTTAATTTCTATGTCCGGCCGAGGTATTGGATTAATTTCTAATTGTAAAAATTCTTTGTTATTGCGAGTATGAAACACTGAAATTTTATTATTTGTTATTTCAGTTCGGTAGAACATGCCAAAACATGGAAAACAAATTTCTTCATCGGCAGGGTATAACTTTAATGACGGCCAACCATTACCAGGATCAGCAAAAAAAATACGGTTATTAATGGTAACTCTAGCTAATCTGTGAATTTCCTCACCTTGGATGTAGCCGGTATGTAGTTGAGCATTGAAACCTAACCTACGCGCTTCATAGATAAAGCTAAGGGTCTTATCTGTGCATGTTCCACCATATTTAGTCGTAAGTGGTTTCTTGCCATAAAGATGGTACAAATTGTGAAATGGTTCTTCTTTGAATAACCTTAAAATTAAAGACTCTATTTTAATCAAATCGGCCAGATTAGTTGAATTCCATTTCATCGATGACTATTTCCTCTACGATCGATTGCGTCATCAAAAACAGGGTAACGATGGAAATATTCATTCATAGATGTTCTGTTAAAATGCTGTTCCCAAATCTCTTGCAATTCTTCTCTTTCACTTCTGCCATTACGTTTCAGATACTTGACAACCATTTCCCTAATACCACTTCCAACATCAAATGAAACTTTAGGGCGGTCAGTAACTTCTTTCGGCAGATAACGGCTAAAGCTTTTACGCAAAATAACTTTATTCATGTTTTCTGAATAAATGTCACTAAACTCTAATTCTTTGCTTAGACTAATGATTTCATTATCTAAGAAAGGACACCTTGCCTCAACACCATGGGCCATTGTGCAAAGATCCAACCGCCTTAATTCGGTGTACTGCATATCAGTCATAAGGTTACTGCACTTTATCTTTAAAACATTTGGCTCAAGGTATTTAAAATAACCTCCAAATAATTCATCGGCACCTTCGCCAGTTAAAACTACCTTAATACCCGCATCACTGGCAGCTTGAGCCAGCAGGTATGTAGCTAATCCGTTACTGATAATGGAAGGGTTAAAGCTTTCTGTTACGTATACTATTTTTGCAATATAACTGCCCAAAAGTTCATCCGAAGGAACAGGGATTATCCTGACATCGTTGAGTTCGAGATGTTTAACTAACTTAGTTACCATCGCCTTGTCAGAGCTACTTTCATTACCTAAAGTAAAATATGTTATGTTAGGTCGTATCTTAGATGCTAAAGCCGCGATAATTGAACTGTCTAAACCGCCACTTAAAAAAACACCGACAGGTTTTTGAGCTTCAGGAAGACGCTTTTTTACCGCATTATTTAAGCTTGTGACCAGATTATATTTTGATACCTTAAATTGATGATCAATGATTTCAGTTATTCGTTTATCTGCAATACTAAACCGAGATAGACCTTTGGGAACTGGTTTAAACCAATCAATACTATCTATTGATTTTAGTTCACTCGTTACAAAGAACTCACTCCCTGACTCCCCATAAAACAATGGCTTCTTGCCCATAGAATCACGGAGAAATATCATATCTTGGGTTTGATAGTTGTATAAAATAGCGGCATAAAATCCATCAAGAGTATTAATCAACGAAGCGCCTATTCTGGCAAACAAAGGTAATATTAGCTGCGTATCATTATTTTTGGTAATTGTAAGTTCATACTTATCAATAAGATTTTCATAATTATATATTTCACCATTTACTACACCAACCCAGTCACCATAGGTGTGTGGCTGTCTTCCAATCTCACCTTCTCCGTTTATAGCAAGCCTAGTAAATCCGATAACTTCATCATTATATTTCCATGTCTGAGTGTCGTCTGGACCACGATGTTTTAGTTTTTCTAAACAATAGGGCAATCTCTGCTCAGCACTTTGTCCCTTGAGAAAAATTATTCCACACATACAAAATTCCTACGCTATAGTGCTCTGATTAATAATCTGAGTGTTTATTTCTAAACGTAAATGCATGAGTAGCTTTCCAAGTTTATTTTCACCTGAACCATCACCTGCATCTCCCCAGTAGGCATCATTTTCAGTGTGTTCATAAAGAGAACGATTATTGGAAGATATTAAAAGTTCAGTGAGCTCAGGATGCTGCAAAAACTTTGCTTGTAACCCTTCAAACATTACTTTCTGTTTAACATTATCCCAATGAACCAGAACCTTTTTTTCTGCAATGTTTCTGGCTAACTGCTTGGCTAAAGTTGGGGTTGCAGCGCGTCTAATTAACTCTTCATCTTCTGTATCTGCAAATTTCTGAGCTTGATAATAGTGTTCTACCGTCGGCCAAATTTTATTTTTGATAAAAATTGAATGTTTAGAAAAATTAGAGAGTTCACCCCAAGGTTGATCTGAGTGATAAAATCTAATGTCACCATGAGTTTGATTTGTTAGTGGCAATGAATGACCAAGTTTTGCATTCTTGCTTGTTAAATATTCGGCATTTTCAGGGCGTATATTTGGGTGAGTATTCATTGTGGCAACGTTAAAGCCATTGTCCTGCAAAAATGCTTTCTTTCTTGGATTATTAGATATTAGACGAACGCTTGTAAGCTTTATGTGTTTCAATAAAGTAACCACTGGAAAATAAGTACGGATGTCTTGATCGTATTTTAGGTGTTTAAATGCTTCAAAAGTATCTAAATCTTGATACTGCATTAAATGTACTGCTCTAATTTTTCTAGCTAAACCTTGACCACGACCTTCTTGATGAAAATGTACAATTATCCCACTTTGTTCGTGAGCGATCAGCTTCATAGTCTCTCTTAATTGATCTGCACAGTCACAATCTGTTGCTCCGAATACCTCTGATGCAAGACAAGATGAGTGTATTCGTAATAAAGCACCTTCATCTAAAGAATGAATATCACCATAACTGATGACTCGTATATTCTCATCACCACTATCATACATACGAAATGTGCCCATTGGTGTTGGCAGATCACACCAATTGTCTAGCGCTTTAATCATTAAAACCTTCTGTTTTCACTTTAAATTTCTAAGACTGTGATTATAAGTTTGTAAAATTTGTGGATACTACGCATTAACTATGAGAAAGAGCCTATCTGACCATTAAGTGATTGAATAAATTTTTTAATATTCAAGTCATTATCTGGTGTAGAAACCATTTTTGTTATTTGAGAAAAATTTTCTTTACTCGTCCAATTTCTGATTTTACTTGTGAAAGAGGGACGATATTTCTCTATCTCTTTATTTTCGGCGTCTATTTTGTCAAGCATTATGTTAATTGATTGAAAATTATCTTCATACATCACCAAGCGTTTTTTTATATAAGTGTTGTATAGTGCTGAGATTTTTTCACTGCTGTTAATCATAAGCTCCCAATCAGACTGGGAGTCTTCTTGAAGAAATGACAACATTGAGGCATACAATGCTGAACCTCTAATTTCTGAGATAGTCTTATCTAAATTAAATTTAGTACTAACATTTATATAACGATGATGATAAACAGGAAAAGAAATTGAGTGAATTTCAAACTGATGATAATACCGATTAATAATTGCCCAAATCATATCCGAACGTCGATTTTCTTCGCCATTCGTTTGTAAAATAGCATTAGGGGTTAACGATAATGCCTCAGAAGTTAGTATAAAAGTGTTACCTCCTCGATTACAAGACGGCTGGGATTCTACCAGCGGATTAGTTGGTAATTGAGTTGTAAGAGGTCTTAAAAAAGGTTCTCCAGTGAGAATTTTTTCTACACTCTTGATGATCCTTTGTTGAGCATTTTTTACAGTCTCGCCATCATATTCTGGTAATAGCCAATAAGGCTTTTCTAGATGTTCTTTATGTTTTCTACTTAAATCATAATAATAATCAGGGTACTGTTGCCGAAATAAACTATTTTCTTCACTTCTATTTGGCAGTTCACTTTCTGGAGGTAAACCATTTAACCAATTCTGGTTATGGATTAAGTCATTGAGCTGTACTCTTATTCCATGTGCTGGTGGGTTTGGCGACGATCCATTAAAATTACCAATTAGAACGTCGATACCTTTTTCTTTAAAAGCTGGAAGCCAAGTTAAATATGTATGCGCTTCATCAGGGATTCTCATATCATCATCTAAAATCCACGCATATGTAGAATCTCGGTTTTTCATTCGTGAACCAACAACTTTTTGAAGCTTCGAACGAGCTTGGCCGATAGGAAAAATAACGCTTTCTTCTCCACTTATGACTGAAAAAACAGGAGAGTTACGACTATCAAATATTGCTTTAGAGAGCTTAGTTATTTCAGCTGAACTTTCACCGTTGACCAATATATGCACTTCAATCTTTGTCAGATAAGGAAGTTTTCTAAGGTTATTAATATCATCTAGAAGAGGTCGAATTTGAACTTTTGAACCACAGATCACCCCAATGATAAGAGAAAATGGGTTACAGGTCTTAGCTTGTAATCCCTTGCAGGTGTTATTTATGTTAGCAGAATTCACCATCAACTCCATACGACTTAAATGAGTACTGATTTATAAAATATGATTAACTAAATTGTTAGCGGGAGTATTGAGAAAACCTTTGAACTTCGTTCATTTAATACATCTACTGTAACAACATCTTGTTTTTGATCGAAAGGAATATAAGCGATAGTTGTACGGCTATTCTCAATATCATTTTGATTCCACCCAGAGTAATACTCAGCATTGCTGGCTCTTATCTTCGTTGTTCCAACAAGTAATCCGTGTTCGAGAATACAAAGTCCTCTTGTCCAACCTGGAGGTACGTTTTTATCTTTTAAAGTGCATGTGTATACTATTTCACCACTTAAAGGGTCGCTAGCAATAATCTCTCCAGGGACTGTAGTAACCCAGAGACAATCTTTATTGAGAACTGAAAAAGGTGCAATAAACCCTTCATGTGGAGATGCTGAATACTCTGGAGATGCCCAACTCCAATCGCTAGAATCTACAATCCGACGTTGACGAGCAAATGTAAGTAACATATGACCATCATTCATACGGAAACAATGATTAGCATGCATAAAGTGTGGCTTAGATTCAATTATTCTAAATTCAGAGGAGGAAGACGTTCTAGATTGCGTCCTGCTCTCACTCGTCAACAGCGTTCGAGCTAGCAGTTGTCCATCATAACTAAAATGGTCAAGTGACTCTAAGCCTGTATTAACGATATACAATCCATTTTTTTCTGCGAGAACATAGTGCAAATCATTAAAAAATGGGTCATTGATTATCTGTTTTAGCTCCAAATCGGGCAAAGAGTACGCTAACACTTGGTTTGCACTACATAACCAAAGCTTATTTCCATGGATACTCCCACCTGCAAAACCTTTGTTTTTTACTCTCAACCGTGGGGTAGGTGGTTCAGTTATTATTGATGCTTGGAAGTTTAGAGATACATCACCGACATTTCTTTTTAAAATAACTTTTCCAATGTACCCTTCAGATGTTCCATCAAAAAAGCCACCGGTGATGATAAATTCTTCTTTCATTACGTTATAGATAATACTTAAATAATAACGAAATATTTTACACGAATTCTTTTAAACAGTCTGATAAACCTGATTTCAGATCCCACTTAGACTTCCAACCGAGACGTTTAAGACGATCAGAATTAATTACACTTGATTTAATCCCTTCGGGTTTAATTCCTCGCCGCTTGCGGCGTATTATTGATGTATGAGTGAATTTATCCATAAAAGGCATAATGTAACTGTTTTGCTTTACCATTTAGTTTTTCCAGCGAAATATAGGCGGGCTATTTTCGA
>VSKX01027599.1_pt1 | contig 17457 bp, 15 predicted proteins | sample 4799481 | NCBI WGS metagenome assembly VSKX01 (sample SAMN12179537, study PRJNA552185) | sponge metagenome | biome: deep-sea hydrothermal plumes; feature: spots directly above weak diffusing fluid; material: sea water; isolation source: sponge from the Swan site of a hydrothermal vent ...
AAATTACTTCATAACCAAAATTACCTAAATCAACTAATTGACCTACAATCTCTAATTCTTTTTCACTTATATATGCATTATGCTCAGAAAGTTCATGTATCCACGTTTTCAGTTCACCCTCTACACTTCTATCATAAGGTTTCAATTCATGAAAATAGATGAAACTTAAAATATCTGTAAATACAACTGGATCTTTTATTTGTCTTTTAACTAGTGATATTGTTTGAGTAACCTTGCCTAAAGCTTCAGTCTCAGGATTATAAGCACCTGTTGATCTTGTCTCAAATGTCACAGCAGACATATTTTAACTTCCTCAATTCAGTAGTAATGCTGAATTTATAACCTCCTTTACCGTATTAAAGCTAATTAAATATTATTAATCAGTAGTTAATCCTATGAAAAATTAGTTTTTGACCGATAAAAAAATACCTCACTATAAAAGCGAGGTATTTATAAGCAGAAATGTAAATTACATATAACAATTACAACAAATTAATTGTTATTGTTCACCTTACGGATGACAAACATTATGGAGTTCGAGGTTTGTACCTAAATCTTGATCACGAGAAGCTTTAGCATCATCGTTACGCAATTGTGTCAGATGGTCTAAATAAACTTGATCGACATCGTTTGTAACATATTTACCATCAAAAACTGACGTATCAAATTGTTCAATTTCAGGATTTTCCATTCTCACCGCACTGATTAAATCTTCCAAATCTTGGAAAATCATTCCATCAGCACCAATCATTTTAGCTATTTCATCCACGTCACGGCCGTAGGCAATGAGTTCTTCTGATGTTGGCATATCAATGCCATAAACATTCGGGAAACGAACTTCAGGAGCTGCTGATGCAAAGTAAACTTTTTTAGCCCCAGCTTCACGCGCCATTTCAATGATCTGCTCTGACGTTGTACCACGGACGATAGAATCATCAACTAGCAGTACATTCTTACCTTTAAATTCTGCACCAATCGCATTAAGTTTACGGCGAACTGATTTCTTGCGCTCAACTTGCCCTGGCATAATAAACGTACGACCGATGTAGCGGTTTTTCACAAAACCTTGACGGTAAGGCAGATCGAGTGTTTTTGCTATTTGCAAAGCCACATCACAAGAGGTTTCAGGAATTGGGATCACAACATCGATATCGTGTTCATCCCACTCATGTTTAATCTTTGCACCTAACTTTGTGCCCATATTCAATCGAGTCGCGTACACAGACATTTTGTCGATTGATGAGTCAGGTCGAGCAAAATAAACAAACTCAAAGATACAAGGAGCGTGCTTCTGAATTTTAGTGCAAATTCTAGTGTGCAAATTACCTTCCAAATCAATGTAAATTGCTTCACCGGGTGCAACATCACGGAGCACTTCGAAACCAACAGCATCTAGCGCGACTGATTCTGATGCCACCATGTATTCAGTGCCGTTTTCTGTTTCGTTTTTACCCAAAACAAGTGGACGAATACCATAAGGATCACGAAATGCTACTAAACCTTGCCCAATGATCATAGCTACAGCCGCATAAGCACCGCTGGCACTTTTATTGACTTGTCTAACCGCTGAAAAAACTTCATCAGGCGTCAATGATAAACCGCTAACTTGCTGTAGTTCATCAGCCAAAAGATTCAGCAATATTTCTGAATCTGATGAGGTGTTGATGTGACGACGTTTACGTTGAAGACCTTCTAATAGCTCTAAGGTATTAATCAAGTTTCCATTATGAGCGAGTGAAATACCAAAAGGTGAGTTCACATAGAATGGCTGCGCTTCAGAAGCACTTGAACTGCCTGCTGTTGGGTATCGAACATGTCCAATACCCGCATTTCCTTGTAGTCTTTGCATGTGCTTAGTTTCAAAAACATCTTTTACTAAGCCATTTGCTTTACGTAATCTAAATGCGCTTTGATCGACCGTTACGATCCCTGCGGCATCTTGACCACGGTGTTGTAACACAGTTAACGCATCATAAATCGTTTGGTTAACTGAAGACTGGCCAACAATTCCGACTATCCCGCACATGGGTGTGTTTCCTCATATTAAGATGTTCTAAAACTGCTGCACTAGCATTGTTTATTCCCTATGGAACAGTTCAATGAATGAGTGCAGTGTTTTATTATTTAGGTACAAAGCTAGAGGTTGTTTCCAAATAGTTAAAAAACCATTGAAGAACAACACTAAATTCTGGAATTAATTTTGAGGTTTTCCACCATTCTGCACTTGGCGCGCCAGTAAAAGCGTCCAGAAAGAATAATAATGCGCTCACCACTAATGCGCCCCTAAGGGCGCCAAAGCATAAGCCTAAGACTCGATCAGTGCCTGTTAAACCTGTCTTTGAAACAAGTTGTCCCAATAGATAGTTAAGTAACGCACCTAAAATCAACGTCGTAACAAAAAGGATCGCTATGGCGACACCATTACGGAGCAATTCGTCTTGTAACTGAGTGAGAAATACTGCGAGATCTTGATAAAACTGGCTGGCAACAAAAAATGCGGCAAACCAAACGACTAATGACATTGCTTCCTTTGCGAAGCCACGGATCAAACTAATTACTGTTGATAATCCGATGATGCCTAATATTGCGTAATCGATCCAAACCATTAAATGGGCAGTCCTGAATGGGCTTTTTGACGGCAAGATTTTAGCAGAGCTGCAACAATTTCTCACCTTTATTAATGCAAATAGATTGTTTGCAAAAACAACCAGTGAAATTGTTTACCAACTCTAGAGCTGAAAGCAATAAGTTTAACGTAGTAAGTTGAACGTAGAAATGAAATGTAAACTACTTTCTTTCTAATGGATTATAACTGAGTATTCGCCCTTTAAGGCCTGTTTGTTTTGTTACTTTAGCTTGTATTACCTTTAATTTTTCTTTCGACACATTTGGCCCAACAAAGACTTTGGTTAAATGTTTATCAACAGGAATTTTTGGCAGCGTATAAGCTGGAAAACCCGCTTTACGCAATTTTTTAACTAAAGTGTTCACATTTGCTGCATTATTAAAGCTGCCAAGTTGTAGTGTGTGCCCTGCTTCAATTTTTTTACTAACAGGTTTAACGTTAACCAATTCATCATTAGTTTTTTCAGTTCCAACAATTTTTGCTTCTGATGTTCTAGGTTGAGTTTGAATACTCGTGTCTAAGGAAGGATCGAGAGCAGGCAACTCGATTGCGCCCATCACTTCATGGCTGTTTTTATTAGCATTACTACTGAATGCTGGTCTCAAAGGAATTTCAGAAAAGTTTTCTTCTTGCCGTGGGTCTTTTCCGTCAAGCATGTCAGGTAGGAAAATTACACCAAGTGCAACGACAACGATTGTACCTACTAGACGGTTCTGAAATTGATTCGACACAGTTTATCCTTTACTGATTATTAGCTTAAAGCCCGCTACAGTGTAAAATGACCCGAACACAATTACCACATCATCTGGTGATATTTGTTGTTGTAATTTTTCCCAACCTTCAATCATCTCATCATAACAGTCAGCAGACACATCGTCAGGCAATGCTTGTAGTAATTCTGATGCACTTGCACCACGAGTTTCATTTAAGCTGACAAACGTCCAGTGATGGATGGTTTCTGACAATACATTAAGTACAGATGAATAGTCTTTATCTTTAAGCATACCGCAAAGGGCAAAGATACGTTTCCCTGTGTACTGATGTAATTGCTGATTTAAATATCGAGCGGCATGTGGATTGTGCGCAACGTCCAATAAAACCAACGGTACTTCACTCACAGTCTCTAAGCGCCCAGCGACTCTCGCACACTCAATACCTTTTCGAATAGTGTTGTCATCGAGATCAGGTAAATAATGTTCAATTACCGCAATAGCAGTAGCTGCATTAGGCAACGGCAGATGAGGTAATGGGATATCACTTATTATCCGCTTACCTTGGTATTGCCATTTTGATTCTTGCTGGATATAGGTAAAATCATCTTCGACGACAAACGGATTTGTTCCACTTGCTTTCAACTGTTGCATAGCAAAATTTGGGAATTCAGGTTCACCAATGATAGCTGGGCGATTTTTTCGACAAACACCCATTTTTTCAATGGCAACTACAGTGCGAGTATTACCTAAGTATTCTTGATGATCTAAATCAATTGACGTGATTACACTGATGTCAGCATCGATGATATTGGTTGCATCTAAACGACCACCAAGACCAACTTCAAGTAAAATAGTGTCGAGATTTTCCGCTTTAAATAAATACAGTCCTGTTAATGTCGCGTACTCGAAAAAAGTCAGCGAAATTTCTTGTCGTGCGGTTTCGATAGCAACAAAAGCTTCAATGAGTTGGCTATCATTCACTTCTTCGCCATTAATGATAATTCGTTCATTAAATCGGAGTAAATGTGGCGAGCTGTATACACCCACTTTTTGTCCAGCTTGTCTTAAAACACTATCAAGTAATGCGCAAATGCTGCCTTTTCCATTTGTTCCAGCAACCGTAATCACTTTGGCTGGCGCTAAATCAATCAGAGACATGCGCTTGGCAACAGTTGATACTCGCATCAACCCCAGCTCAATTTCTGTTGGATGTTTAGAAAAAATATAATCAAGCCATTCTTGAAGTTGAGAATGAACGCCGAGTGCAGATTGAGTCATTTTAAAAACCTCGGTTAATCAACAAAAAATAATGGACCAAGCGCAAGCTTTGGTAATTCATATCGCTCAGGATAAGTAACATCTACTAAGTACAACCCCCCAGCTTTGGCTGTGGCTGCTGCTTTTTTTCTGTCTTTAAGCTCGAGTAACGTTTTCATCCAATCAACTGGTTTGTTACCAAGACCAATTTCAAGCAATGAACCAACAATATTACGCACCATATGATGCAAAAACGCATTGGCAGCAATATCAACAACAATATACATTCCTTGCCGACTCACTTTGACATGATGAACATTTCTCAAAGGTGTCTTGGATTGACAATGCATGGCTCTAAAACTAGTGAAATCATGTTCACCAAGTAATGTCTGCGCCGCTTCGCACATCCGATTTTCGTCAATATCACCGATGTAATGGCTTACGCCATGACGAAGTATTCCCGGTCGGAACTGATGGTTATATATCACATATCGATAACGCCTCGCTGTGGCACTAAAACGTGCATGAAAGCTTTCATCAACTTCTTTTGACCAACGCACGGCAATGTCATCAGGCAAGCTAGCATTAACGCCCAATGTCCATGCACTGAGCTTTCTATCGGCTGTTGTTTCAAAATGAACAATTTGCCCTGTCGCATGAACGCCTGTGTCAGTTCGGCCTGCGCACTGAACTCGAATAGGCTCATTAGCCACTTTGGACAAGGCTTTTTCAAGCTGAGCTTGTACAGAATCAACTTCCAGCTGTCTCTGCCAACCACAATAATTGTTGCCGTAATACTCGATACCTAAGGCAATGCGCATAAATTTGTCTCTAATCACTATTTGTCGCGCATTCTATATGGAGGAGATAAATACTTCAAAGGGAGAGTGGATTAGATTAGATCTAAAATAGCAGTTGGTTATCATAAATACGATAGCTAAATGCATCTCTCAAGCGAATAAAGGTGAATTAGTAATTAATCTTAATTCACAGATATATTATTTTTTCGTGACATTTGTTAGGGTCACCTGAACAATAACCCAAGTATTCCCCATAAGGCTACCAATGCTTTCAACCATTCAAAACCAACAAGTTACGCATCAGCCACTTCCTTTTAAAGCGATTTTCAACGCTACTACCTCCTCGACAAAAACACCTCTCACTCAGTCTCTTCCAGAAGACAGTAAACCGATAAAAGAAGCAAATTGGTCCATTAATGATGTGCTTTATTACATGGGCATTAGTAAGCCTCAATATCAAGTAATTAAGACTGAAATAATTGATAACTCAAAGTTTGATACTAAGTACGCAAAAATTCATGCCATTGCTAATAAAATAATGAAGCATTCGTTATGTTTTGATGTTCACTGTAAGTATTTCACAAATTCATTGAGAAGCAATTACGATCAATACTTCGAAGAAGAACGAGAGTATTTAGATGAATTTGGAATGTCTCCAGATTTATACCAAACATTAACGACTCCTGTTCAAGCAATGAATATCGAGTCAGATCCATTTATAGCACTCATGGAACAAACTAAAGTATCCCAAAGGCTCATTGATATTGAAGCTCAAGTTACTCTACATGGTTATCAGTCATTATTCGGTCATGAATTTAAAATCACTCTTGACAATTTAGCGTCCGTAATTAGTGCTGAATTAGCATCTTGTCCAAAAGAGTTTGAAGTTTCGTATAAAACGCTCATCGAAAAAATTACATTGTGTTCCCAAAAATCACCTGAAATTCCTTATACCGAAGTTCTCACTTTAAGCGTGCAATTTGTATTAGCACAGACTATCGCATCACTTGTCTTTTTTCGTCCTCATGACACACTCATGAGTATTGATACAGCAAGCCAGATCATTGAAGACATTTCTCAACTTGAGTTCAATACATTAGTCGCAGGAATACAAAGAGTTGGACATCAATCAATTGAAATATCAAGTAATTCAAACTCATTAATTAAGTACTTAGAGAGCAATAATAAATATTTGATGCTGCCTTCAATCACTGATTTTCAATTGCCATTTTTCTCTCGCGCTTCGAGATACAATATTTATATTGCTGGCGTATCAAAAGTTAAATTAGAATTTCACGATGCTCGATATATGAATCCATGGTTCCTTTTTTGTCATGATTTTGATCACGCAGATAACGCTCTGATTTTTTTGAAGGAACAGAAAAATGCTACACAATTTGCGGCTGATGTACAAAGGGTTATTAGCGCGATAGATCTTTTTTTAGAAAATGTGCAGACTACTGATAATCTTTATATTGCAATATGGCTTGTTGCCTTCGTATTCAACCATGAAAAAGGATACTCCTTAGCAACTTTATCTAAATACATTTCACTAAATACATATAGTAAAGTGTGCAATGAACTATTCAGTGATGGGAATGCTTATTTTTTTAAACTCCCTGAAAATTTAACCACAGATGATTTAAATGCTGCTTTTTTTGTTATTTTTTGTTTATTTTCTGACAATGACCAATCAGTACCAAAAACAACAAAGTGATAATATAGAGCAAACAAGAGCAAATTGTATAAAACCATATAACCGATGTCAGCAACTGTTATCTTCATTGCACATTCCTTGTTGCAGCATGAGTAGTTTATGGTATTTAATTAAGTCGATTTTGATGGACAATCAATACAAAACACAAAGCTAGTTTAATTACGTGGCGTTAAAATACCTTTCTTTCCTAACTTATCATATGAAGTCATTGCGTTTTAATTCACGATTAAACAACAGATTAATTCCAGTTTAAAGGCGCACTGTTGTACGCTAACTGCATTAGTATTAAAGGAGATTATAAATTTTTAAGCCATAAGTACATTTACAGTAAGTATGAATACTTGCTGATTCACATTGGCTTTTATCTAAAATCAGACAAATGGAGGTCTTCGCTATGGGTATAGCTATAGATAGTACTTTAACACTGTTGCCAGAAAGTATTACGAAGTTAAATGAAATAAAAGAAGCACCCCACTCAGTGAATGGAACTGATGTCGAGTTTCATTGTCACTCTAAAATATTAGGAAATATAAGTTATCAAGTTCGCTTTATGGAGGGTAAAGCAACTCAAGTTGTTACAAACAGAGATAAACTAAATCGACAATTCACAGAACTAAACGACCAACATCCTTTAGTTGTTTTTATTAACGATCAGATTGAGTTGTATGATTGGGATGTTATAGAAAAACCAGATCCAGAACCAGCCAAGTTCGCTAGCCCTCAAGTTGATTTATCAGAAAGTTTTATCAATGGACAGTTATAAACTGACTATAGTTACTCAACGTTTTGCCTAAACTGGATAACTCACGAAACTACTGGTAAACACGAAAAACCGATCCCTCTAGTATCTTTTTCTGATATTAACGGTGATTGAGATATTGGCCAGTCTATCGCTAAATCAGGATCATTCCACTTAATGCAAACCTCAGATTCTCGGTGATAAAAATCGGTACATTTATATAAACAATCAGCAGTGTCTGACAACACATAAAAGCCATGAGCAAACCCAGCTGGTACCCATAACTGTCGATGATTATCAGCTGACAGTTTGACCCCAAACCATTGGCTATAAGTTTCAGAACCCGATCTAACATCAACAACGACATCGTATATTTCACCAACAAGCACTTGTATTAACTTACCTTGTGGTTGTTGCTGTTGAAAGTGTAAACCTCTTAACGTACCTTTAGTGGAACGCGAATAATTGTCTTGCACGAAATCTACGTCTGCTACTTTTTGTTTGAACTTTTTTTGATGCCAGTTTTCCTGAAAAAATCCTCGTTCATCTTTAAAAACCTGAAGCTCAATAATTTTTACTTCATCAAATTTAGTATCAATGATATTCATAGTTTGAAATCAATCTCAGTCAATGCTTTCTGCCAATTGCTTGGTTTAATGCCAAACACGTTATCTATTTTACGATTATCCAGTCTTGAAAAAGCAGGCCGTATGACTTCACTTTGGTAATTTTTGGCCAGTATTGGCTGTATCACTAAATTAGGCGTTAATGGCACTTTAGTGGATTGCAACTGAATGACTTTTTCTGCTAATTCGTACCAACTGCCATATGGTTCACCGCAAAAATGATAAACGCCCCACTTTTCTGAATTCATTGACCATTTTACGATCTCTTTGGCGATAACAATAACCCCATGAGCTAAATCCAAAGCACTCGTTGGCCCTGTGATTTGATCGCTTACGACATTTATTGAAGAGCGTGAGATCCCGAGTTGCAACATGGTTCGACAAAAGTTTTTCGACGTCGCTGAAAACAATGATGAACTTCGGATAATAATGTGCTTTTGGCACAACGACTCAACAGCTTGCTCACCGGCTAATTTTGATAAGCCATACTGGTTTAGTGGATTCGTGTTGTCCGTTTCGCAATAAGCCGTTAGCTTTTTGCCATCGAAGACATAATCCGTTGAAACATGAATAAGACCCGCGCCAATAGCATTTGATGCATTAGCGAGATTTCCAGCGCCTGTGCAATTAATTTGATGAGCTAATTCACAAAGTGACTCAGCCGCTTCAACATCAGTAAATGCTGCTGCATTAATAATGACATCAGGATTCAAATCTACAATTTTTTTAAGCACAGCCTCCGAATCAGTGATGTCTAAATCTTGATGAGAAAGTCCAATTAACTCTACGCCATCATCAAGAGTTAATAACGCAACCAATTCTCGACCTAACTGACCAGAGGCACCAGTGAGTAAAATCAAAATTGGTGGTTTAGAAGTTGGCATTTAACTGTGTCCAAATGCAATAGATAGCATTTGATAAGTAAATGCCCTCTTTAAAACAAAAACTCCACGCTAAACATTTGCTCAGCATGGAGTCATACTCTATCGGAACTAAAGTAAATCAGTATTTAAGATGCTTGCTCAACGGCTTTAGCAATGTATTCAGCTTGAGATTGAGTCATAGCAATATCAGTTGATTCAACCATAACCCTGATCAGTGGTTCCGTACCTGACTTACGCAATAATACTCGACCATTTTCAGCCAACACACCTTCTGCATCTCGTACCGCTTGTGCCACAGCATCTGACGCCATTATGTCATCGGCATTATCGGCTTTAAGTCTTACATTTATTAATATCTGTGGCAGCTTTGACATACCGGCTTTTAATTCAGCCAATGTCGTACCTGATTCTAGTACCGCTTTTAGCACTTGAAGCGCAGCAACAATACCGTCACCAGTAGAGGTATGGCGTAAGCTTAAAATATGACCAGAACCTTCACCGCCTAATTGCCAGCCTGTGCTTTTAAGTTGCGCAACTACATAGCGATCACCCACTTTTGCACGGACAAAAGGAATATCCATACTTTTTAATGCAAGCTCTAAACCTAGGTTAGACATTAACGTGCCGACAACACCGCCATCGAGTTCATTATTCTTCTGTGCTGCTTGAGCAAGAATAAATAGGATTTCATCCCCATCAACCACTTCGCCCAAGTGATCAACAAACATAACGCGATCAGCATCACCATCTACGGCAACTCCTAGGTCAGCTTGGCTTTCGAGGACTGCTTTTTGCAAGCTTTCTAGGTGTGTTGCACCGCACTTCTCATTAATGTTTAAACCGTCAGGCTTATCGTTAATGCTGATAACATTAGCGCCGAGTTCAGAAAACACGTTAGGCGCAATATGATAGGCCGCTCCATTGGCGCAATCGACAACGACTTTTAAATTTGAAAGAGATAAATGCTTAGGGAAAGTACCTTTGCAAAATTCGATATATCGACCTGCAGCATCATCAATGCGGCGCGCTTTACCTAATTTATCAGACTCAACACAACCCATCGCATTGAATTTTATCGCTTGCTCAAGAAGATCTTCGATTTCTTGTTCTTGAGCATCATTCAGCTTTATACCTGAGTTACCAAAAAACTTAATGCCATTGTCATAAAAAGGATTGTGCGAAGCACTGATCACAACGCCTGCATCAGCTCTAAAAGTTGATGCTAAATAAGCGACTGCTGGAGTAGGCATAGGGCCAACAAGTGCCACATTAACACCTGCAGCCGAAAAACCAGCTTCCATTGCTGACTCCAACATATAACCGCTGATGCGTGTATCTTTACCAATGAGTACTTCTTTGGTGCCAGTGGAAGCCAAAACGGTTCCAGCTGCCCAACCTAACTTCATTGCGAATGATGGAGTTATTGGAAACTCGCCAACTTTGCCACGTACACCATCAGTACCAAAATACTTCCGAGACATATTAATCCTTTCTAAATTTATATCCTTAAAAATAGTGTTCGAATCATACCACACATCACTTTTACTGCCACGTGACTAATACCCTTTCTCATTACAATGAACTCTCCCTTTCAACTGCATTCACTATACCATCAGTTTGAGCCATACCATCAGTTTGAGCCATACCATCAGTTTGAGCTATATCATCTGTTTGAGCTATATAACCTGTTTGAGTTATATCACCTTTATGATTTGTTGCTTCTTCTTTAATTGGTGTAGGTGTTTGCTTTCGTGCCTGCTGACATTCTTCCTCAGTGATGACAACTAACGTTTCACGAGGATCAAAGGTATCACCACCACATATTTTAAAAAATAAGTTAGAAATTTTTATCTGTATCATTGCTTTGATATCATTTTCACCACAAGCCGATCGATCAGTACTTTTTTTCTTGCCTATCACAGAAAAGTTAACACTACGTAGTAATTCCTCCAAATTATGTTTTTCAATATGGTCAAGCAGTGCTTCAATAAGAGGCTGTGAATAGAGCAAACTTTTCTGAGTGACCTTAACAGCCATTTTAAGAGTGTAGGTTAGTAACTGCGCTTCTTCAGGGGTAGTGATATGCTTCATGATTATCTTAAGCATTTCTATTGAATGAGGTTTTAACAATTCAGATTCGTGATATGCGTTTTGCCAATGATTTGCATAGTATTCGTACCATTTAACCACTTTTGTTATAAGACCTAGTTGAGCTTCTCCTTTTGATAGAACTTTCAGTTCTGTGTCAAGCAAAAAGTCGAAAATTTCAACATAACGCCACTCAAAAGCAACATTAATAGCACTTTTATTACGGTTGTCGGTTGTATCAAGCTTACATTTAGCACTGATGAGTAATTTTACTATGTTTAGATGATTACATCGAACAGCGTTAATCAAAGGAGTTCTGCCTTTATTATCAACAATTTCAATGTTTGCGCCTTCTTCGATAATTAAGCGCGCAACCTTTTCATTTCCGGTATGACAAACGAAATGCAGTGGTGTGAAGTCACTGTTCGAATAATAATCATCATCTATCCCCCTGCCCTTATGTTCTTCAAGCCCCAGATAATGACGTGAGAAATGACAAGTTTCAGACCTATCGTCTCGACACATTGTTTTTATTGGGTAGGAGGAGTTTATAGATGCTGCAATATTCAGGTTCAGTCCTCTTTTAATAAATGTTACTACTGCGTCGTTTCTTCCTTTAAAAAATGCATTAAATAAGCTGGGTATGTGCTCGTAATTAAGTGCACCAGTCAATGTTTTTTTAAAACCATAGTTACTATCGTTTACCATATATCCTGTATAAGGATTTGTTGGCTCAAGTTGCCAATCAGGGTAAGCAATAGATTTTGCTTCATCTTGACCTACTTTGTGATTCCGATTCGTTACCTTATAAGTAATTACTTTTACTTCATCAGAAAACTTTAACGTTACAGTCAGCGTTTTAAAATCGTTCGTTTTGGTTAGCACGGTAGGATTCGAGTGCCATTCAAGGTGATTAATGTCACTGCTATAAAAATGCCCTGTGACATCAGAAACACTCTGCGAAGTAGTATGAATAGATGCTGCCATTTCAAAGTCTCATTATAATATTGGAGAGGATTATAATCAGTCGATTTAATTGACAACAGTTAAACAAAATTAACACTTTATTTATGCATAATTTTGCTTTAGGGAAGTAGCGATATAGAAAAACCAGAGTTAACCCAATTTCTCCATCACTCTAGCGAATACTGGAGTCTAGTGGCGTAACCACAAAGGCACTGGATACCGGCCTTCGCTGGTAAAACGGTATTATTTGCAAAACTTATGAAAGATTGGTATTTCTCTCTTTGCTAGTTCCACTACATCATGTTGATTTATAAATTTACTTTCTCAACTCAACCAGATTCTAAATTCACTAGACTCTAAATCAAGTAAGCTTTGCTTCATTTCAAGGCCATAAGCGTAACCCGTTAATTTACCACTCTTACCAATAATTCGATGACAGGGCACAATAATGGCTATCGGATTTGCACCATTTGCAGCCCCGACAGCTCTCACCGCCTTGGGACGATTTATGATATTGGCAATATCACTATAACTGCAACTTTCACCATAATTAACATCTACTAACGCCTGCCATACTTGATGCTGAAATTCAGTGCCTTTAGGCGCTAGCGTCAGTTCAAAAACTGTACGTTTCCCGTCAAAATATTCACTTAACTGTTGTTTAGTATTTTCAATATGTTGAGCAGCTTTATTATAGTCATCGAGCAACGCGTCATTGCTCACAATTGAATCTTGCTTTGTAAGCTCTATTTCGGTTGCAACTGTCAAATGAGTTAACCCGAAGCTATTTGCTGTTAATAGCAGTTTTCCTACTGGAGAGTCTACGATAACGTCCACAAGCGGTAATTGGGTATTTTTCGTTTTAATACTATTCGAATCAACAAATATTGGTTTCATTCTAAATTCCCTATTCACTTTAAATTCCATAGCTGAAATGTGACATAACTGCTCCAAGGGCTTGTAGCATCTTTGAGTGAGTCGATTAAGTTACTATACTCAGCATTCGAATTGATTGGTGGGTATGAGCTATTTTCTCTCTCTAATAAGGCCATTAAGCGCTTTTTAACGACTAAATCAGTGGCTAAAAACACATTGGGATCACTTAAACCACGCATTTTTGCGTACTCTACGGTCCACGGACCAATACCTTTTACGTTTAAGCATTCTTCAACTTCAGCATTTGGCTTACTATGTAAAAATGCCGCTAGATTTCGTAACGCAAGCTTTCTTGCTCCGGGCATTTTTAATATATCGAAATCAGAGTTACTTAAAGACTGAGGTTCTGGAAAGTAGTAAATCATTTTCCCATTTACAACATCTTGTTCTCCATAATGGTGAACTAACTTGGTGAGTAAATTGACAGCCTGCTTCACTGAAACTTGTTGACCAAGTACAGCACGACATAAACCTTCAAATACACTGCCTGTTCCTACTACGCGCAATCCTGGTATTACTTCCACGCCAAGTTGCTTTAACGGTGCTAAACCTTTATCAATTTGATGCATATCAACATCAAGATCCAGTAGACGCCTGATGTTCGCCACCAGCTTGTATAAACTGGATAAATTAGACTCTTTTGATAAAAAGACGTTTATTTTAAATCGATTTTTTCCGCCTTGATGCTCAGCAACGAAATAACCTTTCATTTCGTCTATGTTAAACGTCTTTGCGTAAGCCTTATTATTAGGCAACCACTCCATGCCTTCGACAGCACGGAAAGATAAAAACGCTTTCATGTGTTCCCAATCGAACGGGGGACGATACGAAAGATACAATTCTAACGGTTTAGTTTTCTCACAACGAGTTTCAAAGCTGTCTTTTCTAAACTGTGATGGCGTTAATAACAGTTTTTGTTTAAAAATTTGGTTAAAATTTCTGATACTGTGAAACCCAGATATTAATGCAACGTCGGTGATATTTAACTGAGTTTGATGAAGTAATGTTTTGGCAAATAGTAACTGCTGGTACTGCATAAATTGCTTTGGGGAAGTCCCAAATTGATCTTGAAATAGTTTGCGCAAGTATCTACTGCTGATCCCTAATCGATCTGATAAATCTTCTATTTCGACAGTTTGGTTATCTTGACGTGCGTTATCAATCAGCTTTATCGCACGTTCTAGAGTTGTTTTAGTACCCTTCCAAGCATAGGAATGTGGAGCACTATCTGGCCGACAACGTAAACACGGTCTAAGTCCGCTTTGAGCAGCTTCTATCGCACTGTGAAAATAATCAATGTTTTCTTCTTTTGGTGAAATTGCTGGGCAAATAGAACGGCAATAAATCCCTGTTGTTTTGACTCCAATAAAAAACAAACCATCAAACCTCGGATCTCGCGATAATCGAGCTTGCCGATAATTTTTTTTTGTTGCTTCACATATTGTATTGATCACACCCATTTAACTCACACTGCTAATGAAAATCCTCGTTGAGATCACTTTATATGAAAGTAAGTGTGAATAACTAGCAGAAAACGGAACTCAATCTAACAATCATGAATTGATTTTGAATTCTCAATAATAAAACTTTCAATAATTGCTTTTGTTTCGAAGGTAGCGACATCGACAACAGTTTGCCCATCGACATCGGTTAAATTTACATCTGCACCAGCCTTTAGCAAGCTCAACGTGGTGTTTTTCAAGCCAGCCTCAGCTGCATAAAACAACGCGGTCTGATTGCGGTCATCCATGTGATCGATATTTTCAAAATTAATAACAAGTGTGACGGCTAATTCATCTAAATCTTGATTAGATTCTTTACTTTTCAAGTGTTGCTCTATTGCTAACATCATTATATTTTTTTTATTAACATCAGTAATGCCAGCTTTAGCACCATGTTTGATTAATTTTATTATTGTCTGAATGTCTCTTTGCTTTACAGCAAAATACAAGGCTGACTGTTTGAGACTATTCACCTTGTTAACCTCGGCTTTTTTATCAAGAACATCAAGAATAGGCTGAACAAGTTCATATCGTTTATTTTGAATCGTAAATATAAGTAAATGTGCCTTAGATGGACTTTTTAATGTGACTGAAGCGCCAGCATCCAACAATTTTAACGCTATTCCTAAATGACCGTTTTTAATTGCATACATCAAAGCATTCATGCCTTGTGTGTCAAAACAATCTAGTTCAGCCTTTTTTGATATGAAGTAGTCAACAAGTTTTTCATGGCCTTGAGCTGATACCACAATTAAAGCTGTTTTTCCTCGTGCTGGATCTTTTGCATTAAAAGATACTCCGCTTGATTCAAATGCATTAATAACCGAGAGGTTTCCTTTCTGACAACCACTGAGAAAATCTTTAGGTAAATCCATTTGTACGATATTTCCCAGAACAACTTTGTCATGTGTTTGAAGTGGAATATTCTCTGTACGTTGGGGCTCATGAAAAGTAGCTAAAGACTTTATAGGCTCGATGTGCTGAACACTAAGCGTTTCAAAACCATTACATATTTGACTTGTACTTATAGAGTCTAAAGTACTAGCTTGCACTGAAAAACCTGCATTAAAATTTACACCATCGAGACTCATAACATTATATCAATAAAAAAATTTGCACTAATTTACGCTGAATTGAGGCGTACAACGTCATTAATTCAAGTTAATTCATTCAATGCCTAACATAACAATTATCTTTAATTAATCCGTCATAAATAGTGTTGACGTGTTGACGATAATTGAATGACTACGATTTTTTTGATTAATGATATAAAAAATAAACGACCAATAAGTAGGTTCATTTTAGATCAATTCATTACTAGATATTTTTTGTTCAGGTCTCGTTCAATTACCTACGGACTTTTAGTAATACTTTGATGTCAAATAATTTTGGGCAGATGTTCTGCATAAGTAATCTAATCACTTCATATAGAACATTGTTAGGAGTCAAGATTATGAGTTACTTGATTATTTTCACAATCTCATTTATTGCGTTTTGTATTAGTGCATTATCGGGTGGTGGAGCAGGATTATTATTAATTCCTGTACTTGGTCAATTTTTAAATCCTGTGCAAGTTCCTGTCGCCATAACAATTGGTACCGCCACAAGTTCTCTCACAAGAATCTTAATGTTCCACAAAAACATCCAGTGGCGAATGGTCAGTTGGATCGTGCTGTCTTCTTTACCCGGCGTAGCTCTTGGAGCTTACTTACTTTCTTATCTCAACCCAACCATCATCGAACTATTTTTGAGTTTATTCCTGATAAGTAATTTAATAATGATTTTTAAAAAAGGATCAGAAAAGGAGGTGAACACTAATCTTCCTAATTGGTTGCTCATTATTGTCGGGTTTTCAATCGGTCTTATATCTTCATTAGTCGGTGCTGTGGGCGTTCTATACAATCGAATCTATTTCAGATATGGCCTGACTAATGAAGAAGTCATTGCAACAAGAGCGGCTAACGAAATTGTCATTCACCTCGTTAAATTAGGGATTTATACTTGGTTAGGTATATTAGGGGTAGAAGCATTAAAGCTCGGTGCTTTAGTCGCTATATCATCAGTGTTGGCGACGATTATTGTCAAACTCTTCATTAATAAAATCCCAAGAAAAGTGTTCATGAAAATAGGTTACGCTGCAATGGTCGTATCTGGCCTTTTCATGCTAAATGACGCCACAATGAGCATTAGGACGGAACATGATCCTCACATTACAAGTAATTTCACTCCCGAAGGCGGCTTATTCAATCTAATGTGGGATAACCAACATTATGCACTTACATTTAAAGGTGATGATGGCCTTAATCTCAATAAACATCTTGAACTTGCTAGTTTTTCTAATCCGTTGAGGAGTAAGATTCGCAACATGTGCGTTCGGAGCCAGCGAATGTTTGTTCGAGAAGTATATGGGTTTCACGATACCGATTATGAAGTGCATTGCCTATACAAAAACCGAGGTATTACTAATCAATAGTTCGGACACTTTTTATAATTCATTGAATTTCAACATATTATTGAAAGTGTTTTTAAAAATGCAATTCTATAAAATTCAATAACTTACTTGGCTGTTATTGTCACCTAATTGAAAACTGTCCGAAGTATTG
>VSKX01078843.1_pt1 | contig 17206 bp, 15 predicted proteins | sample 4799481 | NCBI WGS metagenome assembly VSKX01 (sample SAMN12179537, study PRJNA552185) | sponge metagenome | biome: deep-sea hydrothermal plumes; feature: spots directly above weak diffusing fluid; material: sea water; isolation source: sponge from the Swan site of a hydrothermal vent ...
ACACCCTCACAGTCTCCACACACCCTCTCAGTCTCCACACACCCTCTCAGTGTCCACACACCCTCACAGTCTCCACACACCCTCTCAGTCTCCACACACCCTCTCAGTCTCCACACACCCTCACAGTCTCCACACACCCTCTCAGTCTCTCCACAGACGGTCACCTGTGTATGTGTCCGGTAGCCTTGTACATAGCCACTCTCCCACTTCCCTCTTTGCTCATGCCATCACGCTTGTCTGCAGTGGACATGTTCTTCTCTGAAAATACACACTGCTCGAAATCTAGATGAGGAGAATTGAGTGACACCAGGCGAGGAAACAGCATATTCTCTGTCTGCTCGATCAGATTGCTGAAATAATTGCCGTAAAAGAAGCATCCTCTCTTGCAAGCATGTGCGTGAAGGTCCACATAGAAGGCTAGTCCACTGTTTCTAGTGACAGCAACAGCGTCTTGGAGAGGTGTGGACAGTGTTGAGGTGCAGCTCTCGTTAGTGAGTGTTTGGCAGGAAGAAGTTAGCAACGAAGTGCTGACACTGGAAGCAGCGGTGGTACTGGAGTCAAAGCTACTCGAGTGCAAGCTGCTTTCATTCACTCGTTGAGCTTCAAGGGTGGAGATTTTTGGTGGAGAATCGGCCATGGATGTTCCTTTGTTGTGGTGATGAAGTACGAGAGAACGGGCTGCAAATATTGATGGATATTGCTCAAAGTCAGGGTCAAGATAGACTCGGTTAAGGTTGACACCAGTTGTGTTCATTCTATAGTGTCCTCTGCTCACTCCTGGGAGGAAAACGTACGTAGCAGATAAAAATAGCCAGACAATAGTCATTTTAAATTAGAACTTGCAACACAGTTGCTTCCCAAGGATTTCATAAAGCGGCTAATCAAATAATTATTTCGGCAATACTTATACGTGCTTCCCCTTCAACTGCATCAGGTTACATTGTGTACACTGAAGCAGTTTCAGCGCTACTTTTGCAAGAGGTATACATGCATCCATAAGAACCATGCAGCCATGTATTGCACACATCCACAGTGTATTGCACACATCCACAACATATTGCACATATCCAGTGCAGAGTGTACGTAGACCAAACAGTCAATCACACGACAGGACAAAAATGATGTAAGTCAATACTTTATGGGGTCCTAGCAAAATAAGGAGCTTCACGTTGCTCAGGGCTTCACTCACTTATACATTAGAAAATTCCCTTCTCTCGCATAGGCTACCATAAAGCGGGTGGTCAAAATGTTCGTATCGTGTTAGTACGTTTTTCCGTATGCATGCAGGCAGCGTGTACAAAAATACAAAATTCATAAATTATGAGGTATTATGGTATGACTCACCGTCAGGATTCAAGAGTGGAATGAGTTTGAAGACAAAGTGTCGTCGCAGCGCCACTGCTCGTGGGTCGTCCCTCCTCAGTATAAACTGGAGCAGCCCATTAAACACGTGACTGGAGGGGGTTTCCCCCGGGTGCACACGACTGCTCACAATTATCACCTAGACACACAGGTACACCCTCAGGTGCATACATACAATGAAACTTTTAAACTATAAAAATGAGGACAACTACTGCATTGTTAATTTGGGTACATGTATAGAGCTTCACTTAAACCTGGTTCACAATAATTTATGACGCAAATGTAATACTATGCTAGACTAGAACTATGTTCTATCCGTGCGTAACTGACATTACTGACCCAACGTTACAACTTCACATGCTTTACAGTGAAAACTTTGTGTTGTATACCCACCCACCCATGCATGCATGCATTATAAAAAGGAAAGCTACTGAATGTACACAAGGAAATAGCTAGAACGTTCTACTGCTAACTGTATTGAGCAGTGCACTCCCTCTATTAATAACTCATTGTAATAAAGGCAGCAAATATGGTATTATATTCCCATTCTTTGAATGTTAATTGAACTCCTTGGAGATTCGATCCTGCGTGCAACTAACGAGGGTGTTTTTTTCAGCACACCGCATGTGGCTTGATGATGAAAGCTGCATTCCACATTTCAACTAGGCGCCACTAGAGTAGAAGTGTGCCTAAGTGATATCACAGGCTAGCTATGTACTTGTACATGCACTCTTAATGTTGGCAAGGATAGCAAGGAAATGAGCAATTTTTGCTGGTATTGCACCTAACAAAACTAGAGCAGGAACACAGCCATAATTCCACAGTACAACCTCCATGTATGGTAATTACGTTACAGAACTGTTCCAATTGAACCACACTTTTGTTAGAGGCCCTAAACTATGCAGGGCACATAATATGTACTCCTGGTATAGGACCTTTTAAGAGCACAAAGGCGGCATTTATCTCCAGAGGTGATCTTACCCTCTCAGCTGATCGAAATATACCTTTTTCCCTGTGAAGGTGTGAGGTCTCTCTGTTGCTGCAGTGTCTGGGAAGAGTCGATCCAGTCGTGTTTCTCTCTCTGATCCGAGGCCATGACAAGAGCTCACTGTGATCAGGTCCACCCGTCTGCCTTCCAGACTATTACACACAAGCTCTCTGCACACACACACACACACACACACACACACCCGCTTACTCACACCCACACATATCTCCTGGTACTAATTGTGTCCAACATGAATGCACATGTTTTAATACCGCATAGTAGGTAATTTTTGTAGCGCAATATTTTCGTGGTTTTCCTTATCCAGGACTATTTTTTCGTGGTTCCTGTAGTGGTCAATTTCTACGCTGGATGCGAGATTCATGGTGTAAAATATTCGTGGTCTGGCCTCAAACCACAAAAAACATTGTGCCAGGAAAATTACCTGCAATACGGTACACTGTACACAATAGGGATGTATAATGCCAGCAAACCAAGTGTGAATACAAGTACTCTATAACTATAGATCACATGATGACTAGACTGATTGCTAAAGGGATGTTTTGTGTGTAGTGTGCATGTTAAGAACATGTTCAGGTACTATACACTACCAACCAAGCGATTCCCAAGTGAAGATTAGAGCATGTTTTTAGTTTCAGAGTGAAAAGTAGAATCTCTGAATGGCACTGCTTACCATAAACAGTCATCAATAGTACAACACACTGACTGACTGCACACAACAAACCAGGGAAACTTCATGTTTATAGCCGCTAGATAAAATCCTTGTGTGATAATAGCATGTGCAAACACACTGTCTAATCCTTGCATATGTACACACTAACTACAGAGCATATGTACACTAACTACAGAGCATATGTACACTAACCACAGAGGAGGTCAGACATGCGTGCACGAATCCACACAAATGCTAGCATGAGCCTGCGTGCTAGCTAGCTACATTATTATAGCTCACCGCTGTTTCATGCATGCCAATTAATGTTAAATTGGAAGATGCGGAGGCCCTCATATTCAACAGTTTTAGAAGGACGAGGGACAGATTGAACCAGAAATGCCACCAATATCAGAACAAAACCGGCCTTAATTCACTTGTGTGTGTGGGCCCAACAAATTGACCACGAATACACACAAACACAAGTGTCATACAATACAATGTAAACCACTGTCTGGTTGGCACTCACACTTAGTTCAGTTCTGCCGTAGCTAAGCAACACCAAGAACCATCACCCCCTTACATCCCCACCCTTTCACATCCATACCTAAAAAGGCAGGAACAAACACACCTATGATAGTAAATGCTATTCTCGTCAGAGTGCTCCACAGTATCACTGGCGTATTCCTCGTCAATCTTTGCCAGCATTTTCTGACAGTCTGTGTACGAGTGTGGGAAGGAGAAGGCACAGTAAAGCGTGTGCTTGCGGGAGTCGGGGACAGTGAGTTGGAAGGACAATACGTGCACTCCCTCCTCATTTGCCTACACCGGGTGGAAGTGCATGGTACGTACGTGTAGAGTTCACACAATCTTGGATTGTTTATATACAAACTCGAAACACTCTAGCAAGGACATTTTAGTCTCTGGTACACTGTACAGGAAAGGTAGAGAAGTAGCCTAATTTGTACACATTTACTGTCTTGATTCACTCCGAGAAAACTAACAAAATTTACATGCAACTCAGACTAACCAAATTATTGAGAGAAGGACTGCAGTGTTCTAGCTATAAAAGGTTACAGAAAAATTATACAGGAAGGAGCGTGCTAGAAAAAATCTGTCTAGCTGATTATAGAGGTGCTTCTGTAAGCCAAACTACATCTAGTCTCCCACAATACAGTTTACCCTTAGGCTAATGACAGGGGCAACCCCTCACCTCGTACTCTACCCTGCTACGTAGTCTCTCCCATCCTGCTCGACCGGGCACCGTCTTAATGATGGGGGTCAATCCCTGCTGATACAAACGACACTGCTTGTTCAGGTTCTGGACATTCAGTCTGCACAGGAACACAACATGTCATTGCAAGGTACTACGCATACACACAGTCTATCTATATATGCGCATTGGGGGATAGATAACAATACACGCTATAGGTGTTGAGGGGGAGGGGGTGCTTGAGACAGATTGGGGGATATACATTGTTGAGAGGGAGGGGGTGACACATTGAGACAGGCAGTCTAGGTACATCCATTAGGGTAGAGAGTACACACAAAGTGCACACATCGTATCACAGAGTAGCAATGTGTGTGTAGCGTATAAACAATTAACCTTAATGTCAAACTTTCCCAGCTTTAATTGTTTACTGTCTACAGATCGATTACAGCATGTTTAGTCTTGAACAAAGAACGAGCAATGTCATCTAGTTATGGAATCATTTCCGTATCTAGACCCCAGAAGAACAACAACGGTAATGCCCGAAAGAATGGTACACCCTTGTGGAATGACCTTGTGGAATGATGGACCCACGTATGCTGGCAGCTATCGAAAGGCATTATAAAAACTGTACGATTAGAGAGAGTCCCAGCAAATCAATACGTCTATACTGTAACAGTGTGAAATACTATTCAATACGCCTATAGCGTGTAATACTAGCGAGGGTTTGACGGACAAGAATTCAAGAAAAGTCCCAGTAATTGTCTATGGGCCAACAATTGACTACATATATAGATATCCATTCATCAGACCAAGATCTATAGCAGGAACCGGCACTGTGTATGATAGCTGGTAATCATGGCACAATATTTTGGCGACGGCTTGCATTAGCCAGGACAATTTGTCCTATTATTCTCGTGGTTGACTTCCCGGCGTGGTCAATACACGTACGTACATGTACGTTGGTTGCAAGATTCGTGATGTACAAGAATCGTGGTCTGGCCTCGAACCATGAAAACCACACTATACTGTATACGGTATGTAAAAACCTCCATACAAAAGAAATTCTTTTACAAGTGCTATGTTTCATCTTTGAAATGAAAACATGAGTCCATTTTGTAGTTTTAGTTTTGCAGGCGCTAAGCAAACAGCTCACACGAAAAAAGAAGAAAACATTTTTGCAAAAGAAGATTAGTGCATGTTAGCTCTAAATCAAGTTGGACCATTAATGGCACAACTACACGGCCTACCTCAGTACAAGTCCGGGCAGGTTGGCGGCCACTGCTACACTGAAGTAGAACCAGGACCTGCAGCCACTCTCCCACTGTTGTCCGGCACAGTCAGGAGCCGTCCATAGATTGAACTCTCTTGTACCAGCACCCAGCGAGGAGACACGCTCCTCCACTCTGTCCAAGTTACCTGAGTACACCATATAATGTGTGTAGGCGTGTGTATGTAGTGTAGCTAGCTACAGGGCTACGGTCAGGGGCAGGTGTGGGTCAGAGGAGGTACGACACGCGTGCCTCGATCACGTGCCTCTGACATGCCTCATACACTGCAAAACTACTTGCTCACATGATTCAAATTGCTAATTAAGGCCTAATCGAGGCACGCGTGTCGTATCTCCTCTGGGTGTGGGTGGGTGTGTATTGCAACGATTAGACTACAGGCGGGTTCACAATATAAATTATAATTATGATGCAAGAGGTCGCATTTCCAATCCACAATGCAACGCACAAATAGAATCCTAGTCTATTCCTACGGTGACGCCCACCCCCACAAAGGTCGCGTTGCATCGTAGTGTGAACCCACCTTTACTGCATGTGAGTGAGTGTACGTATTGTATACGTGGGGCGGACAATACTGTGTGGAATGTGTGTGTGTGTGTGCGTCAGTGTAAGCATATCAATGATGTGAGGTAAACTAGTTTGAGGAAGTGGTGGGGTCAGAGAAGGGAAGCTCCATATGGAGGATTTTTGTATGGTTTCTTAAATAATTACCAGAATCAAATTTTGACGAAAAAACAATTTCTTCATCAAAGGATTCCCTGATTTTTCCACGGTCACTCATTGTGTTGCCACTTCTTTGCTAGCAGCTAACGTGCTCCCTTATAACTCTTGTTAACTTGCAATGGCCGACTGGACATAATTTAATAGCGCTACTAAAACTGTCATGTTGTTCATGTTCACTGTTTTTTAGAATCATGAATATCTTTGTTGTCATAGAAATTAAGAGGACAAAGAGCACCCAAATGCCATGCCGCCCATGCGCGAACATGCACGTACTTGTGAGCTCGCTAGAGAGTGATTTTGACAATAAAAAAAACCTTCTTTTCAGAAATTAGTTACAAAACATGTATAAGATATTATTGTGTTTCCTAAGTTCTTTACAAAAAATGGTAATAAAAAAATGCCTAACTAGGACTAGCAAGTCCTTGGACTCCTTCCACTGCACTGACTGTTCACTTGGAGACTAAACAGACCCAGCGTGATGCTTGGTTCATCACTGCCAGTCCAATCATCAATGCCAGCTAAAATAGTTTCTTTGTTCTCCCTGCTTGCATCCACAGAGCTCTTATAGGTGAGCCAGTGACCCTGGCAACTGAGCTGGCCCATCACTATGTCCTCAGCAACCACCTCACAATTGCAACGTTGCGATACTGAGAGTGCAATACCTCTTCTGATGGTTGCTTCCATGGCCGCTGACTTATCAGCATCATACTGAATTAAGGACAAAAGAGAGAGAGAGAGAGTACATAAAATGTATAATAATCACTGCAGTTAAAATGTTAAACACAGCAGTTCTCACAACAATAGCTACACAGAAGTAGTCATGCACGAACACAATCAACTTGAGTTATTATACAATCTGTACAGCTCTAAAGTAAAGTGTAGCTAGCTACTAGCTAGTGTGACGGGGATGCTCCTAGCTTCAGTGTACTTACCCATAGCGAGCACTCAAGTGATGACACAGGACCAATAGTGACCTGAAACAGGCTGGACTGGTTGTCAGTGGAGTTCCCTATACTCACTGAAGTACCTGTAACAAATTCAGAATGCATGAGTCAACAATTTTATGCGTGTATGTATGCATGCATGGTTAGTTTGCAATAGCTATACGCTGACTGTCCTTCAATTACACTGGAATGAATAATAAATGTTGCTACAATATTATACTAACATAGATAGCTGAGCAAAATCCACCAAACTCACTTGTTACTGCAAGAATAGATGTCCAAGTTCTGCTGATCCCAGAAGTGTTAACAGTGGCAACACAGGAGTAGTTACCATCAGTAAGTGCTTGAAACTCGGCCGTCAACGATGCCTCAGTTGGGGTTTCCTTACTTGAGAGTAGAACATTGTCGCTTGAAGAGAGAGTCTCTCCCAATGGATTCTGCCATGCTAAAGTCAGAGCATCCACGTTGACATCAATTAGTGGCACTTGACATCGAAGCGTTTTCTCTTCTCTCAACACATTCACTTCAATCGATTCTGCATGAATAAGAGTGAAAAACATAAAAAAAAGTCCTACAATGCATGAGGGAGTTTTTTTGCTACAACCCATAATTGTAATAACACGTGTTAATACTACTAAGCATCTTGTGACCGATTAATTGCTACCGCTACACGACAAAAAGGCATGACCGGAAAAACGCATTATGCCTGTATAAACTGTTCTGAGTGATGTGAAAGTCCATGAATGGTATTCTAGACACTTACGGTGCACTTGAATGACAAACTCCTTCCTAATATACGATCTACTACTGACTCCAGGTCGAAGTAATTCCACACGTGCTTGATACCTGCCACCATCGTTACGTGTAACATTATTGAGATACAAAGTCAGATCATATTTATAAGTCCCGCTTGTTGCCGTAACCCTATTCGTTGAGGGACAAGGTGTGCCCTGTCGAGAGTTCTCGTTACCGCAGAAGTATACCAGTGACCGAGAGTTGTCCATTAGTTTAAAAAGGTGAAGAACTGTGACGGTTTGGTTGTGATTGGAGGAGCCAGCTCCAGTGTAATTTACTCTAGCATCTAGCTCAACCATATCTCCACTGAATGCGTCTATTGTGGTGGTAGTCTCAGGCGATAAAAACCCTGCAAAACCTGTAGTAAACAATAATTTTCAGTAACTAATGCTTCCAAACACAGTACTGATGCATGCAAAAACCCTGCAAAACCTGTAGTAAACAATAATTTTCAGTAACTAATGCTTCCAAAATGCATGCAAGCAATATACATGCAGTTTCAGCCACCTATAGCTTGTATAATTATTCACTCAGTCTGGTGTATGCCGTCTATCTATTTGGAGGCACACAACACAAAAAACTAAAACTAAACATGCATTAGACTTTGATAGTTTACTGGCCTGAAATGTAGATGTAGACAATATTCATTAAAGATCCATTCGATTCATAGGAGCAGCTGTACAGTCCTTCATCTGTTGAAGTGATGTCTCTGATTTCTAACCGTGAGTATGTGTTCGGTGCAAGTCGGTACTTGTCATTGTCAACAACTATTTCTTGCCTATTGCGGAACCACTTGATTGTGCGTGAATTTACTCCACTATATACAATGCAGGAGATTGTAGTGGAGGCAGTTCCAGAGAGTAACCCTGCATAGGGAATGCAGTTCTATTAAAAATGCAGGTTACACTAGTTCACAAAAGCTACTAACAACATTTGCTCTACTTTACGATAGCAACAAATACGTAGACTTACTTGTTTCTTCCACTCCAAACGCTTCAATCGGTGCGCATTGAGTCAGCACTACCAGTTGAATACCGATAACAAATAGGCAAAGAGCTCGGATTGTGTAAGACATATTTTTCAATTCTGAAAAACGATAGATCTGCATCATCAGTGACCTGCATTTATACTAATAATATGACATCAAGGGGAGTTTCCTTTCTGACATGCGCACTAATATAGCTTTGGCATCAATAATTAGGTATAGCTACAGAGATACTCTATACTTATACAGTTATCAGCCATGCCATGGCTATTGTGACATTGTTTTATACTGCACATAGTGTTTGTGACACTGAAATAAGCTATAGATTCAGTGTATGCACAACACAGTACATTCAGTACCCACTAGCACTACCACTGAACACCTTTTCCTGAAAGGAATTGAGTTACCTGTGACAACATTGTCAACGAGGTCCTCTGTGCCACAGCCTGTTCAAGCCAGGGGAGGTAAATTAGTATTCATTTTCGACATCATGGACTCTGTCTCATTTTTTGCAGATAGTGTTCAATCATGTTCATAGTTAATTAATAGTGTACATGCGCAGGTCTCCCCCCAGGCCGCTTTTTTTCTAACAGTACACTAATACGCCAGTCTCGTCTCAGCATCCCCCCCGACTACAATAGTACATCAGTCATTATTTTTATTTTGGGCAAAGATCAATAAAACTGAAAGCTAGAAATAGTCCCGCCACTGCAAAGATAAATAAACATAAATAATGAAGGTGCTAGGCTTGAGCATTCACAGAGCTAGGAACTTGTCTTTATTTTTCTTATATTCACTGTAGCGAATACCGGCATATCTGAAAAAAAGTAGACAACATTTACATAAAAGGGTGTTGATCCGAACACAGGAATATTACACAGCAAAATTAATGATAATGAGTTCCTGTGGTGCATCAATATTGCTACAATATATTGCTACAACTTACCCAATATAGTCGAAATCGATGCTAGAGTTTTGAGCTTGGAAAATACCCCACACTGCCCAAAATAGATGATTGATCTGCAAAGACAACAGAGATACTGAAACCATGTCATTGACGAGGCCAAAAAAATACACTACTATAATCAACATACTGTTTAAACATGCGCATGCACATTGCCAATGCTGTGTCAGAACACACTTACGAGAACAAACTTGTTTACTTCTCTGTACAACTCGTGTACGCTTCTTGCACTCACAGAACCACCTGCAGACATGCAAGCAAAAAACAACACTGTGATGTTCCGTAGAAACAGCAAAAGCATGCATACAGGGTTTTGCGAAACAAGTAGTTCATTATCTGAGTTAATGCCTGTTCCAAAGATACTACAAAGCCCTGTACAGCCTACCAATTAACTTTGGTGCATCAGCAAGAGCACATGAGACTATAATTATAGACACAAAAAAAACGTTTGGCCAAATAAAGCACCAAAAAAGCATAGCATAGCGTTACTGACCATAATTTACACCCGAGCTAATCCCAAGTAACACTTATTGATACAATGCTGTCCCTAATATAAATGAAGAAAATACCGATGGTGCTTATACCTCGTTGCAAGAGACAATTACAGCATAATTATATCAGTTGTCAGTGGCAGATCCAGGGGGGGTTCCTAGGGTGCCACGGAACCCTCCTTTCAGACCAGCCTGCTCAGATTAGGATTGCCAAGCTCAGAGATTTTGTTGCAGGAGTTGGGAGCCAGCACTGCCGCGCTTCGAAGATAGGAGCTAGGCCTTGCGATCCTCAGCATTCCGACTATAAACAATGCAACTCGGTTTCGAATAAAAGCCGCTTAGGAACCCTCCTATCCAATTTTCTGGATCCGCCACTGGTTGTGTATGATATGGCTCTAATGAAATGTTGGCCATGAAAGGATCAAACTTAATTGACCAGAACTGAAGCATATGATCGAGGAAGGATCGATCCAAGAACACCGTCTTAATTATTATCTATGGTGATACTTATTTAGAACTATCTAAGTGGGTGTGACAAACTACTGGTAAGTCCAAGCCCAGAGGAGGCTGGACGAGCGAGACAAACAGACCAGCAGATCGACTGCCGTATACCTCGCTTGCACCTGCGTAAAGAGGTATAACAATGCAACAACAGGACAATGGGACTGCCCATTCGATACTATAGTTGTGACTACAAAATAGCTATTGTTATAATTATACCAGTAGACTCCTCAAGGTATGCTGTTATCCAGAATTTCTGGACCTCTTCGGTGGGATAGAGAGAAAAATCGATGTCATGAACACCAGCAAATTCACAGAAGTGATTGGCAATCTCAAAAGCAAGATAGTTAGGTCCTGCATACTCCAGATCAATTACTCCGACTTCATCTGGGAAAATAACAGCACACTCGTTCACATCTATAACTATAAGCAATCTACAATCTGGGGTTTAAATAATTATCAGACTAAATAATAAAAAACAGAAGCATGGGCGTCTATTTTTTAGGGAGTGTCTAGGTAGTTATTTGAGACCAGCGTCTACTATTTTGCACACTGGCCCGAGTAGGACAGTCCGTGTCTCCAGCTGCTTGTAGCCTTTGTCATAGCTATTTTTAGCAGGTCTACATCACTTAGTACAGTAAAAGGCCTTGGAGCAGAGCCAGCCACTAGCTACTAATCATACATCTTTAGATCGTGTATGCAGCTAGCTACAGTAATACTAGCCACACCCCCATTAGTGTTATAATTATTCCCCAGGCTTCTTCTACACGTATACATGTACTACTGTCCATCGTATATACGATGGCATCAAGACTCAAAACACCTGGCGCTTACTCAAGGGCGGCTTCTATTCAAGGAAATACAGTACAAAGGCCATGCATCCCAAAATGCCAGTTGACTCAGTCACTGCCAGTCACTGGCTAACCAAAACGTACCACTATCTTTGTTGTAGATGAAGTTCCCTGATGTGAGGTCGTTGTGGCAAAAGACAACAGGTGATTGTGCATGCCTCAATACTTCCTTCATTTTCTCCATCTCCCTCTGTAGCTCATTGGTTGAGCCAACACTGGAAACAAACCTAAAAGGCATATCTTCTTTAAAGCACCGGAAACAATTTAGAAATGTCATGTTTGTAACGCTCGATTGCAAATCGAACTCCCTCCCCCCCCCCCTTAGATTTTTCTTTCTGCAGGCTGTTTGGGCACACTAATTAAAAGTGCTAAACCCTCAGGCTGGTGCATGCTAATTCTGGACACACCTTATTGAGTGTAATACTGACTTCCACTTTTCAAAGCACACAAAGCAACTGCCTGGGTAGATGATTCTGGTGCAGGTTAGGAGTCTTGTAAAAATTAATTATTATTTGCATGCACTATTTTACCTGATGAAGTCGACCACTTCTGACGACAGGTCAGGTGTTTCACGATTCGGTGAGTTCAGCCTTCAGGTTCTTCAGTGCATGCAAAAGCACAACATAGCTAGCCGCATGCATATGCACATATGTACGTGCATGTACATATTTATATACAGAACACAATAAGGGGTGTGGCCATGGCGTTTCGATTAATAGCCACGTTGACAATGGCCCCGACGTTTCGATTAATAATCACGTTTACAATGGCGCAAGTAGCCAAAGAAGCTTCTTCAAAAATGAAGACTTGTTTTTTGCAAATCTGCAAAATTTTAAATGTTGCCATTGAGGTATATACTATGAAAAATCTAGCCAGAATAACTGTGACAGACACTACTGTAACCCGTTGCAAGCAAAACTAGTATACTATCTATGACTGCTATAATAAGACTCCGAGTCTCGGGTGTACATTGTACATCAGATCTGCACTGCATGGAATTCACAAATAGTCTTCACTACTGTAGACAGCGCTAACTATCTTCTTATTTGTAGGTGATAAGATTTCCTTCTGCAATGTAAACTGTGACACCGCTAATTAAATTCATAAATTCATAAGCTTTATTAGCGGTGATGCCCGGTAAGCACTGCCACAAGGCTGCTCTATGAATTTAATTAGCGGTTTCACAGTCTACCTACACAGTACAAAGGAACCATGCCTAATCTTATCTCCAGCGTGAGTTGCATAGTCTTGGTAATGCACGCTTGGTTAGACACAAAGATATTCTCGTCTTAGTAAATGGCGGTACTGTACTGTATTTGAATACCTGTTATGATGTAGTTATACACTATAGCGGGAAATTTCCGTTCGTTATCAGGCCTCGAAAGCGTATTTGGTAGTCTTATTTTCGCATCATAGTAGGCTACCAGAGGAGGTACGACAGGTGCGGTGCAGCTCAAGCAATTAAGGCTGGTTTATAATATGATGCTAGACCCGACGTAGCGTCCAACGTCAGGAAACGCTCGATTAGAATAATGTTCTATTCCAACGTAACGTCAACGTTTTGACGCTAGCGTCGTATTATAAACCAGCCTTTAGCCTCTGATTGAAATTGGTAATTACATTCCGCTCACATGTTATGGTTACTGCGAGTCAGGCAATCAATGAAGCCATATGGATGCATCACATGACAGAATCAGTTGTGTGGCTTCGATATTATCTGACCCATGTCAAAACATGAGTGGAATGTAATTACCAGTTTTTAAAAGCTAATTGCTTGAGCTGCGCATGGTGCCCTCCTCTGATCTGGTAGCCATAGATTTTCGTGGGTTAATTTTTCGTTTAGGGGCTGTCCATAACTGAGGATTTGTAGTACTTCACTGTCTACAACTATGGTATGTAGGCCAAGGGGATTTTAGATGTTGTGACAAATGTACTTAGGAATTGCACACGTACAACACGTACTTGTCATCACCAAGAAAGAGTAAAACATATTAAATTTTTACACAACTCCTACCTTCTCTGTTTGTCAGCTTCTTCGAAATGAGTTGGTATTAGCTTCAGCCATTGAGATGATTTATACCACACATGAGGCTCTCTGTCTTGAAACGACACGGGGATCTCAAGCGAATGAATCTTCACCAGCGCTTTAACAATTCTTTTCACCATGACCGGGTCAGTAAAGTTGTCAGCAGACAGCGGGTTCCCTACCATAAATCCATAACACATGCCGTTGATGAGTTGAGCATAAAGAGGTGGTGATAGATCGTTATTGTGAAGCGTCAGCAGCGACAAGATCTCATCTTTTCGACTGATAAGATTTTCTGTTCCTGTTCCATTGACTCTGAGTAGGACAGTGTCGGTAGTTGAATGTCCTTTGTCTTCCTCAAAAATGGCAAAAATGGAATTTGTGGTACCAGCATGGAAGCTCTTGCTAGTCAGTGGGCGTCCTTCCCACTCTGGCCGCACTAAACGAAGGAGATACTTTCGAAAATCTTCTAAATGACTCTCTGCAGAAATGACAACAGGAACAGTACTCCAAGTTAGCCCGCTTACACACATCGACTCTGTCTTTACAGACACAGCCGAGATTGATTTAGTTTTTTTTTTAAGTCCCCTGTAGAGCTTAGCCAGTACGGTAGGCTCGGTAGCCATCTATCAGCTTCTGTTTTGCACTGCAAACTCACAGGAGCAAAGGTACGTGACTGGTGAGCTTCAAGCAACAGTACAATTTTACCATAGATAAAGGAAAGGGAGGGATTGGAAACGGCAATTGTTCGCGTGTTTTAGGCGTGTTACGTCAGTAAACTGTGCGCACTATATAGACACAGCTATCATGGCCAGTGCTACTGTGAGGGCTGCCCTTGCTGCAGTGATTCAGAAAACTCCAGCTAAAACCTCTAGGAGCTGCAAACTGAGAGAATGGGCCCAAGAACTTATTGACAAGTCCAGTCAGGGTGATATTCACTTGGAAGCTTTTGACAAGTTCAGTCTAGAAATTATTAAATGCTTTAAGGATATGATTCTATCAGTAGCAGACAAATACAAGCTCCACACTTCGAAAAGGGAGTTTCTATGGAAAGAATTTCACCTTGCAACGATAACTGGGAAACCGCTTGAATTATGGAAACAGCTGATATCCAAATTAGAAATGAGCATTGATGATTGTTTGTTGGAACAGAGTTTATATCAGGAGGTATTTGAGATGTCTCTGAAGGAACATTTTGTGGCTGTGTGTCAGAAGACTGTTGCCAGTGTGGGTGAAGTCAGATTATCAGCAGATGAACTGAATGTGCTGCGTTATGTTAGTGGATATGTAGCACACCAACTACTTAAGCGATATGAAAGGAAGTCCACAGATGTTTATGAGCAGTATGTTACTTGTCTTGGGGAAATGGCAGTCGCTGGAGAAGGGGGTGACCTGCTTAGCTACACTACAATATGGATGGAGAAAGTAAACAGAGGTGGCCTTTTCCCTGTTAATGATAATACTTTTCACCTTTTTATTGAAATAGAAAAATGTGTCCGCCAATATCTACTCCAACACCTTGCAAAACCCAGTTCTGACAGAGATTCATATCTTCGTAATGTACACCAGAAAATCGTTGACAATGAGGACGTACAGTTTCACTGGACCTTACTATCACAAGATGTAGACAACCCAAACCATTCTATATCCCTACTTGAAGAAATAATTAAACTAGCTATATGTAAATGTTAGAGGTTTTTCTGCTGTTGGAGTATGGAATGAAATTTACAAGAACACAGAACAAAAAAATACACAAAAATCAACAGGACTACGTAAATCTATAAGTGGCACTAAATCTTTTACAGTCATTTTCGTATTGTTCGTTTACGCTTGGGTAATGGAGTGTTATCGATTTTAGGCTGCTCCTCACCAAATAATCGCCTCTTCCTGCTGCAGTTTCCTCTCACAGGATCAAGTGCCATTGACTTCTGCACACGCAGTGCAGCAGCATTGTGGACACATTGCTGGAGGCTAGGGTTTTCATTTCTGCCACCCCTTGCTCGCTGCTGTCCAAAATAATTTTCTAGTGGATCTTGAGATATCCTCTCACTAAGAAAGTAGCGCTTCTTCGATGGATCCTGTTCATCAGGGAGCAAAAATCTCGTCAGTTCCACAAATGACTTGACTATTAAAATGATAAACCAGTCTCAGCCTCATCTCAAAGCAAACATAATAACTTACCGGTTATCATCAATCCATCGTATGTCTCCTTGCTCAACGTCATCTGCCACCTCTCAGTGGCACTCAGGGTCTTGCGGTTGGTATCAATTTCCTTCTTCCAATCAATCAGGTATTGCAAGAAGTCATTCTCTAGCCACTGCAACAATTGTAGTAGCTAAATGTGCATGAGAATAAGCACAAAAGAGATAATGTATTGGCCTACCTGCAAACGTACATCATTGGAAGAGTAGTACGGTTTCAGATCATCCTTACGTTTGCAGGCCCATTCCGTAAAACTCCGCACATTCACACCATCAAAAAACCTGTCAAACATCAGCAAAAACTTTTGTGTCTGTTCAGTAGAAGGGTCAGCAAAGTACGCAAAGGCATCAGACACACTTTTACTGAGAACCTACAATGATATAACATGCATACATAATTATAGATAATACCTGACTCTTGTATATTTCACGACTTATGTATTGTGTATGTGTTACCATTGCAGCTAGGTCTACACGCATCCGGGAAAATGATGTCAATTCATGGTGTTCTCTCTTCAGCTTGGGAAGTAACGAAAGTCCCTGAGAAACTACCGACATGCCCGAGAGCTTGGACTGCAATTCAACTAGCTGGTCCCACTCTACATACTGGCCTTGAATCTTAAATAAACAATGCACCCAAAAATCATTAATGAGGGAGGTGTATAGCAATAATCACACACCTTCATATGCCTACTTCCACTGCTTCCAGAGTGCGACCAGCAATTACGCACAGTCTTGATTAGGTGTGGGGGATCAGAGATAAAAAACAACCAGCGCCTTTCTTGTGAATATCTGTTGGGACACTTGTGGGATATCGTGGGGTCTTGCTTGTAACAGTTCATTTTGAAAAACTTCCGGTTTGGACTGGCACCGTCAGAAGTCACACAAAGAACCTTCACTTCCATAGCCTCCAAACGCCTTACAGCTTCCCAAACGATAGGAAACAGAATATCCCCAGTGACACTTGAAGTTCCAAAATGAGCGTAAGGGAAGTTTAGCTTAAACAGAAGTCCCCTCACCATCAACACTAGCACATGCTTTGCTACCGGGCCTTGCTCACCACCATTCTGCTCCAGAGGAGGTTGGTCACGATTAATTAAGGATCACGTGCCCCTATGTGTTGTACAGTAAAACTCCAAACCACTCCAAACCGGAGTGCTAATGGCTACTAACAAGCGCCCAAGGGCTTCTCCTATACTCCTGACCCCT
>VSKX01043706.1_pt1 | contig 17135 bp, 1 predicted proteins | sample 4799481 | NCBI WGS metagenome assembly VSKX01 (sample SAMN12179537, study PRJNA552185) | sponge metagenome | biome: deep-sea hydrothermal plumes; feature: spots directly above weak diffusing fluid; material: sea water; isolation source: sponge from the Swan site of a hydrothermal vent ...
AAATTAAAATATGTATTTAATAACTCTTGAAAAGGCCTTTCAAATGATATATTTAGTTTTGAGTTTTGTGACCGGTCGAAATCCTCCAATTTTGACAAAAACAAAGGCTATAGCCTTGCGGTTTTTTCAGCTGTTTTGGGAACTATCTTTGAGAGCCTATAACGTTTGCTAAGATTGTCCTGTTTAAAAATTAAAATATGCATTTAATAGCTCTTGAAAAGGCCTTTCAAATGATGTATTTAGATTTGAGTTTTTTGACTGGTCGAAATCCTCCAATTTTGACAAAAACAAAGGCTATAATATATATGAATTTTGCATGTACGTAGCTCTTGAGAATGTCTTTCAATTGATGTGTTAAATACTGGTCAAAATTGTATTGATGCATTATTATAATCAGTTCATCTCGTTTACAGACCACACCCTTTGAGTTTGATGCTCTTAGCAACGAGAGTCGTGGTATTAATATCGATGTGTCACTTCCTGAGTCCTACGTTGGCACCCTACGTTCCTACACACTTAGTGGGGGCGTACTGAGTGGTACTAATGAAATCCCAACACACCCGCCTGTTCTAATTATCAGTCTAACGAGGAAAGATCTTAATATTCTTAGCAGTTTGGAGTCGATTGCTACGGGCAACGACGATACTTACTTACTAATATCAAGCGAAGGGGTTATGGACTATTACGGTAACCGGCTCGTTGCCATTAGCAACAGGGACGGGGTGAAAGTTCGTCAGTTCACGATGGACACCAACAGACCTAGTTTAACGAGTTTCTACTTGGATATGGATCTTGGGCAACTTCGGCTTCTCTTCTCTGAAACAGTCAACAGAACTAGTTTGAACACTTCTGGGATAACTCTTCAAGGCAGTCCTAACTCAATGGATCTGTACACTTTAACTGGAGGTTCCTCTACTAGTTACGATAATCCAGAACTGCTGGTGCAACTGTCAGTGCAAGATACCAATGAACTGAAACGAAGGACTCTCATTGCTACCATGGAATCCAATACTTTTATATCTATCTCAGATATCTCTGTTAGCGATCAGTACGGGAATCGAGTTATTGGAATCGAATCTACCAATGGAATGGAAGTTGTGCCCCTAACTGGGTACATACCAGATACCACACAACCAGTTCTGAACGATTTCTCACTTGATCTAAATACCGGAATTATCCACTTAACATTTGACGAAACAGTCAATAGTTCGTCTTTCATCATCGATACTCTAACTCTGGCCGAAGGCGTTTCCATGGATACAATCAATCTCACGTTGTCAGGGGGTGCTCTCCTTACCAACGACAGCACTGTACTATCACACATGCTCTCAATAGCGGACTTGAACGAGATCAAACGAATTGATATTTGCACGGATGAATTTGAAGGCCGAGACTGTTATTTGATATTCACTAATGAGACAGTTTTGGATATGAACGCTAACTCGCTAACAGAAGGCCCTCCTCTACTAGCGAATCCTTACATCATGGATATAACTCCGCCAGAAATAACATTCTTTGGTGTTAATATGTCACTCGGGAATGTGACTCTGAGGTTTTCTGAGACCGTGAACGTTAGCACATTTGATCCCACAGGACTAACATTGCACGAATTTGATGACCCTGCATTTTCTACAATAGCTTACAATCTTACTGGTGGTACAATAGTGACAACTGAGGATGGACTACAAGTTGATTTCTACTTCAACGTGAACGATTTAGAGTTTTTGAGACGCAGAGATGATACTTTTGTGTCTGGGGTTACCACTTTTCTAAGTGCCAATGGTTTGACTATTCGAGACACTTCTGGTATTCCATTAGCTCAGCTAGACTATAGAATAGCTGACCAGTTTACGGCTGATGAAGTCGGGCCACTGCTAGTGGGAGCATTGCTAGATCTAACGCAGGAAACACTGCAACTTACTTTCAGCGAGACAATTCGAAGCAGCGCTTTCAGACCTTTCGAAATCACTATTCTTAATCGCAACGATAGCTCTACGGCCACGTCTACGTATCAGCTGACCGGCGGTGCTTTTGACAGTGGACCAACGTTTGACAGTACAATTATCGAGTTCAGATTGCTGTCATCAGACTTGCTTGAAATACAAGCCAGAGAAGAATTAGCCAATTCCTCTGAAACAAGCTTTATTGCTTACATGTCCAACATCGTCACTGATCTAGCCGAAAATGTTGCCATAGTAACACCACCGATACAGGCACAATACGTAGGCGACGGAATAAATCCGAACATTTTCGATTTTTTGGAAGTGGATTTGAACCTGAGAAGAATGATTGTGGAATTCAACGAACCGGTGGACATAGCAACCGCGGTACCAACAATGTTCACGCTGCAAGAGTTTCCCGATAATATTTTCCAAGCAGGTGCCAATATAATGCTAACTGGCGGAGTCTTCAGTTACCTAGAACCCGAAGCAAACCAAAAACGAATTCTGATTCTAGATTTTACTGCCGCAGACTATCGACGCATTGTACTAGAAAGTAGAATTGCCACGTCAACATTCAACACACACATTTCGCTGCCTGTGGGGGGCGTTTTTGATTTTGCCGGCAACCCCCTGGTCAATATACCCCCAGACGAGGGGAGACAAGTCATAACACTAACTGAGGATCTGACAAACCTGCGACTATTGAACTTTGACCTTGACGTAGACTCTGGCCAACTGACACTGTATTTCGATAACGTTGTGAACCTGGCTACTCTTGATCCCACGGCCATTACCGTCCAAGATATGGGCGTGGCCAACTCCGCCCACACATTTACAGGTGGCTCTAGCTCCAGTGTTCCTGATTATACAATCATTGTCGATATCTCTCAGGACGATCTAAACGCGATCAAGTCCCTACCTGATGTTGCTACAGGTCCTAGCAATACCTTCCTCACTGTCGCAGCTGGTCTGATTGATAGTTTCGGGGGCCAGCTCACAGAATACGTAGGAGGGGCTGGAATAGATTTATTGGCAATCACGAGTGGCGTTGCAGTCAGTAACTTTACTAGCGATACGACTGATCCTTATCTAGTGACCTTTGACCTTGATCTGGACGTGGGTGAAATCTTGCTGACCTTTAGCGAGACCGTGAATGCGTCTAGTTTGGAACTGGCTCAAATCCAACTACAGAATGAGCGTTTGAGGAATGGGAACCAGACTCGAGTGTTTGTATTAACTGCACGGTCCGATTCCGTACCAACTACCTCCTCTTTTATTGACAGTCCTTGGATTGTGATTCAACTCGGATTTGAAGATATGAACGATATCAAAAGATTTGCTGATCTAGCCGTCGATAATTACACCACTTACATATCTTTCCCAAATTCCACAGTCTTGGACATGAACGGCAATTCTATTGTCGCGGTAACAGAGATGAACGCTACCATGGTAACGACCTTTACCCCTGATACGACCTCGCCAATTCTTGTGGATTATACGTTTGATCTGAACTTTGGTCTGCTTCACTTGACCTTTGATGAGACCACGAATGTATCGTCGTTTGAAGCAAGTGGACTTAGGTTGCAAAATGAACAAGTTCTGGGAAATTCTTTCTCCAGCCTCACGGATGCTAGCGTTTCTATAACGGACAATGACTATATTGTTACTATAGCGATCGGAGCTACGGATCTCAACGAAATCAAACGTTTGCAAAATTTAGCTCAGAATCGTAACGACACTTTTCTCTCGTTGACGCCCGCTACAATAGCTGATATGAATGGCAATCTGGTCACACCCATACCCACTAGTGACGGAAGACTAGCCACAGTGTATATATACGATGAAACACCACCGCAGCTACTGGCATATCACTTGGACATGGATAGTGGAACCGTCCATTTTACTTTCGACGAGACGATTGATGTCAGCTTGATAATGTCTCAAGTCGTTCTGTTCATTTCCAGCAGAAACATGACATCATCTTTTCTAAACATGGACGTATACACGCTCACTGATCACATGACTTTAACCGATGACATCACTACTCCGAGCATACAGCTAATTCCTGTCGATCAGTACGCGCTCAAACTAAACACAGATTTAGTCACTTCTATCAACACTACGTATCTGCTGCTTGGATTGGGAGCTTTCTTTGACATGACACGATTGAATATGATACAAGAGTTGGATTTCCCGCTACAAGCCGCTAATTACACGGCCGACACCACACCCCCTCTGCTACTCTCATTCTCTGTGGATATGAATCACGGAGTTCTATCGTTGCTGTTCGATGAGCCAATCAACGTGTACAGTATTAACTACAACCATTTTATATTGCAGTCTGATAACGACCTTACGCCGACCTCTGACCTTTCGTTGACCTCTGGCGGCTACACGAACAGTAGCAATGGATTACTAGTACACATTATTATCTCTGACGAAGATCTGAACGAGATAAAGCGATTGGAGCAATTATATAGTGACATCACAGACACCTACCTGAGGTTTACGCAGGATGCGGTAAGGGACATGGCTGGTAACCCGGCAACCATCATAGAGTCGTTCGAAGCCTTACAAGCGAGCGCATATGATGACGACATGACCAGACCTGCGCTGTTGACCTTTGACCTTGATATGACGGCCGAGAACCTCACGCTTCATTTCCGAGAGACAGTTGATCACATGACGCTGAACACAAGTGGAATTATATTGCAGAGTGTTTTCAACGCTACTATTGAGACTGAATACTACAGACTAACAGCTGGCTTTGTGTATCCTGTCGACAGCACAACTCTAGTTGTACAATTATCAAGCAACGATGTCAATCAGCTGAAAACCTACAGAATCGGAGTATCCAATCTCACTACTTATCTTTCGATTGACGACGGAGCAGTTTTAGATCAAGTTGGAGAGAGAGTACTGTCACGTTTGAACGGCCGCTCGTCGCTATCGGTTACCGAATATACGCCCGATAGCACACCTCCTGTTTTGGATGAGTTTTCGCTTGATTTGAACGCTGGAATCGTGTGGCTCACTTTCTCTGAAACTGTGCAAGCTAACACGTTTAATGCAACTCACATTACGTTCCAAAACTCTGGAATGGAAACATTGGATCCAAACATTTACCACACGCTCGATATAAATTCCGTCAATTACAACTTTGACCTCTACCTACAGAGAGTGGTGCTCTCTCGCGAAGATCTTGACGAGATAAAACGATTGTTCCTCTTAGCTACAAACGTCAACACCACATACATCAGTATCAGTAGTGGTCTGGTGAGAGATGTTTTCATGAATTCGGTTGTTGAGATTACGTCATCTTTAGCTCAACAAGTTAGCAGTTTTATAGAGGACAGTACATCGCCAGAATTAGTCTCGTCCGTCCTAAATCTAACTTCCGAGATACTTACTCTCTCATTTACGGAAACTGTTAATGTCTCTTCGCTGATGATTGCCGAGATCGAGCTGATTAGCGCCAGTCCTGCAGATTCTAACAGCGTGTCTTATGCACTGAGAACCAGCACTCCAGTAAATCTTGATTCAGCGCTTGTAGAAATTAGCCTGTCTTTGGAGGATCTAAATGCAATCAAAGCTCTGCCCCAGCTAGCTGTCAGTAACACCACGTCTTACATAGCTGTCAGTAGCAACACCATTCAAGATATGAATAGTAATCCACTCGTACAAATTCCGCTGGCTACTGGTCAACAAGTGGGCGTGGTCTTTGAGGATGTAACTCCACCTACTTTAGACTCGTTTGACATCGATATGAATGCTGGAACATTGACGCTGATGTTTTCCGAGACTGTGAACAGTAGTTCGATATTACCCACTGAACTCACTTTATTAGGAGAGCCTACGAATGATACGTTATATCGACATACCCTACAAGGGGCGGAGTCTGTTACCCCGGGTTACGCACCCACCCTAGTGATTGTACTATTAGACACAGATGTGAACGAGCTCAAGAGACAAGTCGGCCTAGCAACAAGTAATGCCGACAGTTATCTCTCGTTTACAGCAAATCTCATTTTCGACATGAACAGAAATGCAATTGTTCCACAAATTGAAACCGAAAGTCTACAAGTGACAAACTTTACTAACGACACAACACCACCTGTGCTACAAAGATTTGACCTCAACTTGACCTCTGAGCTTTTGACCCTGACATTCTCGGAGACTGTGAGAGTGAGCACACTGAATATTGACCAGACCACTATTCAACGTGACATGATAATTTCTCCAGACTCTTACTGGATGTTGCGAGAAGGTCGGGTGATCACTAACGATAGTACTGTGGTGATCGTACAACTCGCAAACTCTGACCTCAACGAGATCAAGATCCGTACGAGCGTTGCCACGGAGATCAACGACACGTTTCTATCGGCAACAGACCGTTTCGTACGTGATATGAACACCAACTGGAACGCAGCTATTTCTACAGCCACTCCCCTGCAAGTAACTGCCTTTACCGGCGATGATGTCAGGCCGGAGTTAGAGAGGTTCGCTCTGGACAGAGATGGACCAGGACTACTGACACTGTTCTTCACCGAATCTGTGAATGCAAGCTCGCTTGACGTTACTATGGTAACGCTTCTAATGGCACCCGGAAATGTGGACCTGTCGTACACGCTAACATCGAGCAGCGTTACCAATAGCAACGATGGTCCAATCATCGAAGTAGAATTGAGCTCGGAAGATTTGAACCGAATTAAGATTGTTCCACAATTAGCTATATCTGGAAGTACGTCGTTCATCAGCTTCACTGAGTACCTAGTGACCGATATGAACAACAATGCCATTGTGGCTATAACTCCTGATAATGCTACACGTGTGACGGCTGGTGCAGGGTTTACACAGGACATTACAGACCCTCTGCTGGAATCATTCTCACTAGACGTTGATGCTGGTACACTGACGCTCAACTTTTCTGAGACAGTTATCGGAGGAACGATTTTCAGAGAGCGCTTTACTTTACGTAGTGACAACACATCTTCGGGTACTACGTTAACACTAGCATCGCAGCGTGTAGATGAACTACCCATTCACTTCTCAATCGTTCTGCCACTAATGGACGCTGAGCTGAACGAAATTAAACGATTAACTTCTCTAGCAACTTCTATCGACAACACTTGGCTGTCTGTTGAACAAGGGGGTGTGCAAGACACCGTGGGCAACAACCTGGTTACTATAGAAACAGACGCCTCACTGCAAGCAACAAGTTACGTTGTTGATACAACTGATCCCATACTGCTGAACTTTGACCTTGACGTAGACTCGGGTGTGCTGACAATGGAATTTGACGAGACTGTGAATGCAAGCTCGCTAAACGTGGAAAATATAACGCTACAAAACCGGTTTAACGAGAGTGACTACTTTTACACTCTAACAGATAGTGTCGGTCAAACATTTGACTCCACGATTATCACTATCAATATCTCCTTCTTCGATCTGAATCAAATCAAGAAAATCCGAGATCTGGCTAGCGTGGTTCCATTCCAAACCATATCGTCAGCATCCGGTTCTGGTTCAGGTATCGGACCTGAGAGTGAACCAGTCAACGGAAATACTTTTATCGTTATTTCAGGAGACTCTATCAAAGATATGAATGCAAATCCTGTCGTTGCAATTAATGACCAATCTGCACTAGAAGTTCGAGAGTTGACGCTTGACACCACACACCCTGAATTAGTGACCTTTGACCTTAACCTGGACACAGAACGAATATCACTAACTTTCTCAGAAACAGTTGATTTGCAAACACTGAAACTAGAAGAATTCACGATAATTGGTTATGATTCCAACTATACGCTTACAAATGGCAGTAGCCCTTCCAGCGACGATTACATCATCATTGTACAACTAGATATTACTGATCTGAACAATATCAAGCGAGATTTGAGTCTGGCTGTTGACAATGCAAGCACTATACTGCAGCTAACTTTGCAAGCTATACGTGATATGAACACTAATCCGTTGGTGTTTGTGACTCAACAAGTAACAAACTTTGTCCCCGATTCTATATCACCAGTGGTGCTCTATTTCGATCTGAATCTGAATTCCAGTCAATTGATTCTCGCTTTTAATGAAACTGTGCGCGTCGAGACTCTGCAAGTTTCAGAGATTCTTATTCAGGATTCGTTTGAACCGAACGTTACTATCGAGGGTAGCTATCGAAGACTAGAGGTGGGCGTTGCCTTGACAACCGACGACACCATACTCGTCATTCAACTTCTTCCAAACGATACAAACTTCATCAAATCATTCACCACTCTTGCTACGTCTGCTAACAACACCTACATCTCCCTTGGCAACCAAACTATAAGGGATATGAACGGCAATTCAGTTTCTTTCAATGAGTCTCAGTTAGTGCGTGTTTTTGATGAGGATGCTACGAGTCCGTTCATTGTTTCGTATGAGCTCGATCTCACAGCAGAAGAAATACGATTTGTATTTGACGAAACTGTTAATATCAATTCCTTTGATGCTACTAGATTGAGTCTGTATTCGGGTCCCAGCACTGACAGCACAGTGTACACTATAACTGGTGGCAGTATTCTAGCAGAGAGAAATAACACGGAATTTGCTCTTGGCCTTACGACATTTGACTTGGACCAGATCAAGATACTGGACGATCTTGCGATGAGCATCAATTCAAGCTATCTCGTATTTGACGGAGCTCTGCTGACAGATATGAATGATAATTTTGTTCGTCCGGTTGCCATGGTGCCCATGCAAGCCTCGACCTTTGTATCCGATACAGTAGCTCCGGAATTATTAGAATTTCATTTAGACATGGACAATGGTTATCTGCATTTGCTGTTTTCTGAGACTGTTTCCGTTTCTTCGATATCTCCGAGTGGTTTTACACTTCAGAGTGAGTACAATTCCACCAATGTCACCTACACACTGACAGGGGGTGCGGTGACCACGCCCACTGGCCCCGCCCTGACGCTGAATATAACCATCGTTGATTTGAACAACCTCAAGAGGATAACGTCACTAGCAACTGATCTAAACAATACGTTTATTTCCATCACTAGAAATGCTATTGCTGATGTCAGTGATAATTTGGTGGTCGCTATAAACTCAACAAATGCTCTGCAAGCTGCAAATTTCACAGAAGACCTTACAAATCCAACTTTATTGTCTTTTAATTTGGACTTTGACGGTGTTGGTATTTTGTGGTTGACTTTCGATGAGACCATTTTAGTTTCATCCGTTAATACAACTTTCCTGGAGCTGGTGAATTCTGACAACTTGGAAAATATTACCGAGAGGTATATAATATCAACCAGCGAGTTGCTAAGCAACAGGATGGATGACCCTATTGTACCAATTTCTCTAAGTCGACTCGATTCGAACGAAATCAAGAAACTCAGATATTTAGCAACCGATGCTAACAACTCCCATCTATTGCTGGATAGCAGTTTCACATATGACATGAATTTGAACGAAGTCAATTCCATTATTAATCCACTGAGTGTGACATTGTACACTCCTGACACCACACCCCCTCAGTTGGAATCGTTTGTAGTTGCCATGGACACTCGTACCCTGCACCTACAATTCTCAGAGACGGTGAATATCTCATCTCTTGACGTTGCGGAAATAACACTGCAAGATGGTGTGTCTCCAATCGGTCTTTCGCTCGTCCTTTCTAACCTCTCTTACGTAACCGTTGGCAACGAACCCATTGTACCAATTCGCTTGAGTACATTTGATGCTAATTTGCTAACGGCGACCACAAATTTGTTTAACGGGTTAAACAACTCTTACATCAGTTTAACAAATCTGACTGTCTCGGACATGAACGCTAACCAGCTGGTTACCATAGAGATGGACTCGGCACAGCAAGCAATTGATTACATGGATGATGTGACTAATACAACTTTGATTAGTTTTACAGTGGATCTCGACAATTGGACCATCAGCCTGTCTTTTGATGAGACAGTTGCCTTGGAAACGGTGGATTTCACTAAATTCCATGTCTACTCTGATGCTATTGGTACACTCAACATCACCCTTAGCAACGGTAGCTATGGCAACCCGTACACCCACTATCCAACATTGTCCCTCATCGAGAGTGATGTTTGTATTATCAAGAGAACGGAAAGGATATGGACAGTTCAAAACAATACGTGGCTATTTTTAGAACAAGGGGCAGTTTTTGATTGGACAATGCAGAATCCTCTAAATGAGATCAGTTTGCAATCAGTGTCTGATCCCGTGGAAATGCTACCTCCCATTTTGGAATCATTCACCGTCAACATGACAGGTGGAGTGTTCTTGTTGAACTTCAACGAGCCTGTTCAAGCTCTATCGCTCACCTATCAGCGCATTCTGTTACAGAACACTCGGTTCGACAACCACACCGATTCTTACCGGCTAAGTGGCGGGAGAACGCCGTCAGAAAACGGGAAACAGGTTTTACTGGTTTTAACGTTCCGTGATTTGAACGCCATCAAGGCCCACACTGAGCTGTACACGTCTATCAATACTGCGTTCATCACCATGGAGAACGGTACCATAAGAGATATGGTGAACAACCCCCTGGCCCCTGTACGAGGACTGCAAGCAAGCATGTACATGGACGACATCACTGATCCTTATCTGAACACTTTCGACATTAACATGAACAGTGGGCAACTATTTTTAACGTTTTCTGAGACTGTTGACGTGTCTTCGTTCAATGTAACTGGCTTTACACTGCAAGAGGATTCAGCCATTTCCTACGCTGACGCAATGACGTTCCACACTTTCACCATGGCAACTGTAGCGTATACATCGGACGTAGTTGAATTGTTGGATAATAAGATCGTGATTTTCAATATTTCACTGCACGATTTGAACGAGATCAAACGTAAGAGAATTGCCGAGGTCCTAGAAACAACTTGGCTGACAATTTCCTCAAACTCGCTTGTCGACAATAATAATCAACCAAACCTCCCGAACAGGAATGGAATAAATGCGGTACCGGTATCAAATCATATCAATGATACTACATCTCCTTTATTAGATCAATTTAACCTTTCTCTTGATCAGGGCACACTGACGCTATTCTTCTCCGAGACTGTTGCCGCGACAACGCTAGATGTCACCAAGATAACGTTGCTAAGCAACCGCGAGCCTACTGAATACTACTACACGCTAACTACAAGCAGTTTATATTTGAGAGAGGAATTGAGCATCAGTAGTCCAGGGATGGCTGGCAGCGGGTTGAATAGTGGGAGTGGCATGTTTTCTGCATCAGGGGGCGTGGCTATTACGTCATCAGGTATGATGCCACAGGAAGTGGAAATGATGTCATCAGGATCTGGTTCCGGGACTTTGGATATGGATCAATTTCTACCCCTTTCCTCATTCGACTCTTCGATACTAACAATATACTTGAGTCACGAAGACTTGGACAATATCAAGATACTCACCGGGCTAGCGAGTAACCGTGACAACAGTTACCTAGCGATAACAGAAGAGGGTGTGTCGGATATGGTCGGAAATAGAGTCGTGGAAATTAACACTACAGAAGCCCTGCAAGTGAGCATGTACAAACTCGATGTGACACGCCCACAATTGAGAGCTTTCAGTTTCGATTTAGACTCTGGGAATTTGACGCTCACTTTTACAGAGACTGTAAATACGACCTCACTCGATGTTACCATGGTAACTCTGTTGAGTAACCTTTGTGGAGGTGTGACCTACACTCTGACGTCACGCCCACCTTATCCAGTTACCACGGCAACGTTCAGCTCCGACGGTCCAATCGTAGTACTTAATATCGGATACGAAGACTTGGACTCGATCAAAAATCTGCGAGAGCTAGCGTCTGAACGTGCCAATACGTTACTTTCTATAACTAATTACACAGTTTCGGACAATGCTGGAAATCGAGTGATCTCATTGGACGCCTGTGCTGCTCCCATGGTAACCGAGTTCACTCACGATACTACCAGGCCAGAACTGGTGAGTTTCGATATCGATTTGAACAACGGGAGATTAATTGTAACATTCTCCGAAACAGTTAAAATTGTTGATTCCCTCGATGTGACACAACTCACAGTTCAGTCGGCGTCTGATGCTCTTGATTCTAATCTGACCTCTTACACACTTTCAGCAAACTCCACCTCCTCTTTTGACGTAGACAGTCGATTTGTGACAATACTGATCGGATTTGAGGACTTGAACGAGATCAAATACAGAACTGAGTTAGCTACGAATGATAATTCCACTTTCCTTTCGTTGACGGAAAATACAATTGTAGACCTTGCTGACAATAGAGTGGTTGCCGTGCCAACGACTGCTGGTCTAGGGGTCAGAGTTCACACTCCCGATATCACCTCTCCTGTTCTGGTCAGTTTTGATCTGAACATGAACACCACCACTCTCACGTTGACGTTTAGCGAGACTGTGAATGCTTCAAGTCTGAACGTTGGTCAAATAGCAATACAGGACGATGTCATTTCGTCTTCAGATTACCATTCTTCACCACTCTATTTAACGCCCGGTACGAACGAAACATTCACGGATAGTGACAACAGTTATATCCTCGTTGTACAACTCGGACCTGCCGACAGAAACGAACTGAAGAAACGACGTAGCCTTGCTATTTCCACGGATACCACCTACCTGACTCTCCGTTCGGACGCTATTTTAGACATGAACGACAATTTCGTACAAGCAATAATTGACGGTAATGCTTTGCAGGTTGTGCAATTTACACCTGATACACGCCCACCAGCTTTAACGAGGTTTGTGTTGGATATGAACGCAGAAACGTTGACTCTGACGTTTGATGAGACAGTTCAGGCTGATTCACTACTAGTGACTTATCTAACTCTACACAGCATCAATAACACTGTCTCACACACGCTAACTGCTGGACTCAGTTCAATGGTAGACAGCACCTTTCTCAGAGTATACCTGAACATCAATGACTTGAACGAAATCAAGAGATTGGTGCTCTGCCGAGAAGTGGATGACTGCTATTTGCAGATCAGAGCTGAAGGTTTGTTTGATATGCGGAATAATCCCATCGAAGACTCAAGCAGACAAGTCGACGTGCAAATACCAGACATTACATCACCGCAACTGGTACGATTCGAAACAAACCTAACATCAGAAATCCTAACCCTGACATTTTCTGAGACTGTGAACGCTTCGAGTGTGAATTTCGATGCATTTACTCTCCAGGATTTCTTTGAGGCCAGTACAAACTTCACCCTCACAAGTGGTACAGTAAGGAACGAAGAAGATGGCACAATTATCGAACTCTCACTCTCTTTGGAAGATCTGAATGCTATTAAACTAAACACAGATTTGTATACTTTCCGTTTCAATTCCTGGCTATCGTATACTGCGTTTGCAATCCATGACATGGCCATGGTTCCTAACTATGTTGAGCCTCGCCCTAACACACCTATTCTAGAGGAAGGTCTAGTGACTTCTCTGTATACTGCCGATAGTGTACGTCCTGAACTATTGAACTTTGACCTTAATTTGACCTCTGACGCTCTAACGTTATATTTCTCAGAGACAGTTTTAGCTCGAAGTTTGAACATCACTCAAATTTCACTTCAGAGCAGTTTATTGAGGAACAATGACTCGCAATGGCACAGCTTACAAATGGGCGACGCCCCCCTTTTCTCAATGCTTCGTAACCAAGGTGACTATCATGTTTTCACCGTTGCCGTGGGTACCAACGACACGAACATCATCAAAGTACTCACAGATCTTGCGACAATTGAGGACAACACTTTTATATCAATAACTGCGTCACTCGTGGAAGACGTGAATGAAAATGCAATTGTACCAATTCCAATCACGTTTGCTCAAATAGTACGTGTGCTATATGTCGATCGAGTGAACCCTGACCTTGTTGCGTTTGAGCTAGATTTGGATAACGGAGAACTGATTCTAACATTTAGTGAGAGTATTAATGCCAGTTCGTTGCAAGCAGGAGACGTTCAGTTACTCTCCACTGTCGATGGTGCTTTCCCATTCTGGAGGCTGACACCACCTCTTCTAGTGAACAACTCTGATACCAGTTCTGGTATGGCATCGGGACAGTCTGCAATGTCTGGTTCCGGTTCATCATTCTTTGTGTCTGGATCGGGAGATATGGAATTTGAAGATTCTGTGGATGCCAACGTTACCAATGATACAATGATGGACAGATTTGCACCATATCACAGTTTTACAGTGAGTCCCAATAGTCCTATAGTAACCATACAACTGGGTTTCATCGATTTAAACCAAATCAAGCGCTTTATTGATCTAGCCACGTCCGTTAACAATACCTTTGTTGCCCTGGATACGGGGGCATTTGCGGACATGAATGGAAACCCATTGAATGAAGTGCCCACTTTCAATGCTACGCAAGTCGCAACTGTAAGAGCTGACACCACATCTCCTGAATTAGTTGCATTCAGCCTCAACCTGACGTCTGAAATATTAACGCTTACGTTTGATGAGACGGTTAATGCAAGTTCCCTTCAACCTGATAGCATTGCCATACAAAATGCCGAGTATACACATTTGGTATCTATGATCTCGTGGTATCGGCTAACTGGCGGCACTACGGCAAGTACTGATGATTACATCATCGAAATAAACTTGGACAGTGACGATCTAAATATTATTAAAATGCTAACTGAAATTGCTACTTCGAATGAAAACACATTTATCACAATTACTAGCGACCTCGTTGAAGATATGAGCGGTAACAACGTCATGGAGATTATCAATGGTCGCGGTTTGCAAGTGGAAACTTTCTTCTCTGATTTGGTTGCTCCGATATTAATAGAATTCCACCTCGACGTGGATCAAGCTATGCTTCACTTGACATTCTCTGAGACTGTTAATGCCAGTTGCTTTGATGTGACTCAAATCACGCTACAAGACGATCGTTCTAATCTCATGAACAGGACTCGACAATTGACTACACAATCGAGAGATGTATTTGGAATCGACAATCCGATAATTTCCATCATTCTTGGAGAAAGTGATTTAAACAGTATTAAAGCAACGGAAATGTTTGGTCTGGGAATTGTTGATACTTGGATCACACTCAATCAACAACTCGTGAAAGATATGAATGGCAATTATGTTGTAGCTATTATGAATGGAGAGGCGCAGCAGGCTGCTAACTATACACCTGATGTGACCCGACCTTTCCTCCTCGAATACCATCTGGACTTTATTGTTGAGGAGATGACACTGCATTTCAACGAACCCATGAACGTATCGATGATTAATTATACAGCAATAACAGTGCAAGACTCCATATCAGCAGATGATGAGTACACACTCACTGGAGGAGCGGCAACTGCTACAGACTATAGTCGAATAATAACCATAGCTTTTAACGAACTCGATATCGATTTCTTCAAATCCCACGCAAGTTTGACTACGTCTGTCGAAGATACTTTTATTTCCTTCACGAGCGATGCTTTCTACGATCTAGCTACAGTATCTAATCCTGTTATACCTATCGTCAACGGTACTAATGCAACGCAAGCCTCAACATTCACGTATTACAACGCTCCTCTGTTCAGCTCAGTTACTCCGACAGCTGGGAGGGCAAGTGGTGGTACAATCATACTAATAGAAGGTGCCAATTTCGGCTCGTACGGTGTCCGTCCGGGAGCAAGAAATATCGATATACTGATCAATTTCTTACCAGCAATAAATTCCACAGTTATTCTTGATAATACAACTGTGGCTGCTCTTACACCTCCTGCTAACCCCTCCTCTATAGCCGGGTCACCTGTTGTACTGACCATCACCATTGACAACTCAGTATTGATGATAAACATCTCGGATGCTTTCACATATTTGGAACCACCTCAGATTATTTCAATATTCCCGAATACAGCTACTCTACTGGGCGGAACAACTATTAACATCACTGGTAATAATTTTGGACCAACTGAGAATGGACCCATGGTCATCGTTACTATTGGTAACTACAGTTGTAGTGATGTCGTTGTGTACAGTAACATGCTACTATCGTGTGTGACCCCTAGTTTGACCTCTGGAACGTACGACATTCGAGTTACAGTAGACGAAGTTTCAGCAAATCTTTCTAACATATACCGCTCCATCGAACTGCCCGCTGTTGTCACGGTAACACCAAGCTCCACCTACCGATTCTTGCCTACCGAAGTGAATATAACTGGAACTAATTTTGGTCCTTTGTCAGCGAGCAATGAGTCCCTACCTTTAACCGTATTACTGACCACGCCCACTAACATCTCGTTATGTACGAACCCTAGAGTGATCATTGAAGACACAGTTATAACTTGTACTGTTCAACCAAATCTTGGACCTGCAAACGTCACAGTAATATTTGATGATATTGAGTCAGTTTCTACTAGTCCTCAGTTTTGGTATTTTGATAACGCTGGCAACTTTTCGTTTGAGCGTTCCGAATTCACTGTTTCCGAAACAGCTCTATTTGCTAATATCACGTTGATTCGCCACAATTATCCTGCCTACCCCAGCCCTGCTACTGTTACTGTGCAAGCCTACGACGGTACTGCAATATCCGGTAGGCACTTTGAAGCACTCAACATAACATTTTATATGGATACAAACACAAACGAGTACGTATTTATGATACCTGTTACGTACGGAAGTTATTTACCGGATCAGCTTCGTAAAGGCGCTGACGATGACGTCATCGTAAACCTACGTATATCGGAGGTGGTGTCCGATCACGGCTCAGCTGATGTTGAAGTAGGCGTGGCCACACTTCGTATCAAGGCACTTTGTCAAGTGCTCAGTTATATCTGTCTGGCGGACTGGGATGTTGAGTCTAACACCCTCAGGTACCTCAGAATACCTGATGACCTGCCCTGAGGCTATAGCAACCGATGTACTTTGAACTGTAGCTACGTATTATACTAACTTTGAACCATTAGTAGTTGACTATTTTAGCAATCTTATACATAATTGACATAATAATTATTATTTTACACTCTATTTTGAGAAGATTGAGACATTTTTATGATCAAAGACAAAGTGAAAATAGCAAAAAAATAATAATTAGGAGAGTCCAATTTCAAAACTAAAACATGTAGCTCTAACACATACCGTATAGCGGGTATATTTCGAGGGTATAAACTTTCGCGAAATGACCGTTAGAAAGGTTTTTGCGGATTTAATTTTCGCGGAATAGCAGCCTTTCTACAGCTT
>VSKX01082415.1_pt1 | contig 17066 bp, 17 predicted proteins | sample 4799481 | NCBI WGS metagenome assembly VSKX01 (sample SAMN12179537, study PRJNA552185) | sponge metagenome | biome: deep-sea hydrothermal plumes; feature: spots directly above weak diffusing fluid; material: sea water; isolation source: sponge from the Swan site of a hydrothermal vent ...
GGGGGGGTTACGGAGGCATACTTCCAAATCCTGTAGAGCTGAAAGAATCCAGTCAAACCAACAAAAATGTTGACACTGAAGAGGTTGTAGTTGACAGGTATGATGACAAGAGAGTAGCGAGACCAGATGGCTCCTGTGGCAGCCAGGGCTCCACTCTGATACACACTCAGCTTCTCTGCAGGCCTCTGCAGATCAGCCAGCCCAGCTACCACCAGACCCTGTGGGATGGGGAGGTATTTATTTAGTTGCCGGTTGCCCCGAATAACGCCGCAGGGTTAAGGCAATATTGGGGTTGGGGTTTTTTTTTTTTTTTTTTTTTTTAATAAACAAATTTATGCCATGCAAAGGCAAAACAGAAAGTAGCCAATTACGGCTAATATTAATCTGTAGCCTAACTATGGTAAGAGGAACAAAAGACAAAACAAAAAAACAAACATGTAGTGTTACAGCCCACAAGTCTGTAGTTTGTGTCTAAATACTTCTATAGTGTTAATTTCACTTGTGTCAAATAGCGGGGGAAAGGCATAGATAACCTCGAGGTCAACCGTGGCTGTTATAAGGGACAAGGTCATCTAAGCTAACCTTATGGGGATGTTATACAAAATGCAGCATACAGTGTGTACATGATGTGCATGTGTTATCATTCACCTTACAGACTTACCCATTTAAACGTAGGGGCCCAGAAGAATATAGTCTTAGGACCTACAGATACAATCAGGCTATAAATATTTATTCAGAGTGATTGGAAAATACCTGCTGGATGATTAATAAACGCTTGTATACGGGTAGCAGCCATGACAGTTTCTGGAGCTCAAGCAGAGTTTGTTTATATTGAGGTCAAAGTTCAAAATGGGGTGGGGGTGGTTTCAAAGTGCAAATAAAGTAGGCGTGGTTTTGTGTCTTGTGACCTAGAACTGTACTGTCATCATTTTTAGTACAAGTGCACTGTGCAGTCATACTCAGTACTTTACGTACTTGTGTTGTCTTCTATCTTGTGCCTGTTTTAATAGTCTACGTACGTGTAACAAATAAGAAGAATGAGCTCTAGAGGACAGAAAGACGGTACATTCTCTTTTCTACCAATAGATCTTAGTGGCAAGTTGATGATCAAGGCGCGTCTGGGCGATGATTTCAGGAGAGTTCCTATTCACAACGAAGACATCACGTATGACGAACTACTGCTTATGCTGCAGAGAGTCTACAAAGGCAAACTGAACAACACTGATGATGTCACACTCAAGTACTGTGATGAAGGTACATATACCCCCTCCACCCCCACACACACACATACACCCACACACACACTATACAATGTACACCCACACACGTACACCTGGCCATACACACACTTGTACACATACACACACTCACCACCACTACACTATACCGTATATTCGTCGTACACTTTGTTTTTTCCAGCTAATATATAGTATTGCATTTCTTGATCTTGCAGAGGGTGACTATATAACGATTTCCGATTCTTCCGACTTGAACCTAGCCAAGCAGATCTGTCGTCAGCTCAAACTTAAGATATACTGTGAGTTCACTTCCCACTGACTTTAATGCCCATCTGTTCCAATCACACACACACACACACACCTTTCACCCCTAGTGCATGGCAAAGTTCCTCTGCCTACACTGGATGCATCAGAAGTTCGGAAAGTGAGAAAAGAGTTAGTGGAGATACGAGATAAAGTGAACACACTCCTCAATGCTCTGGACGGAGCTGCTGGTAAATCAGGCAACACCGCTCAGCCCACCTCGACTACCAAACCTCCTGATGTCAGCAAGCAGAGCGTACCTAGCTCTACTATGGAGGCTGCTACTAGGCCAGGTGTGTTGTGACACCTAGCTCCGTGCATCTGTAGTTGATTATTGTTGTGTTTGAGGCCTATGTACATAATTATCTAACAGGGTGTTTTGTTCTGTACTGCATATACGCATAGACGAGAGCAAACCTAAGACTGCTCCCACTGGTAGTTTGGGGATCTTTGACCCACTGAAGCCTACCTCATCGCAACCCACTGCTCCAGGTACTTGTGTGGAAACCCACGGCCATGATTTAGACTAGCCTAAAGTCTATTCGCGTTCACCTGGTCCCCGGAAGTATAATGTATACACTATATTATTCCCTGATTAAACATAGTGACTGGCTAATCCTACAAAAATTTTGAAGCGATAGTTAGACGTGGTTTTATCAGAAACAGAATGATACTAGAATTCATCGAAGTATGACCAAGATACACTGCAAAAAACGGAGGACCAGGTGTACGCAAATAGACTTTAGTACCATTTTAGTCTGTGAGCAGTAGAGTTTTTGTGTACAAGTATTGGCACTGGCTGAACAAAGTGTGTGTTTAGTCATTATGTGTTGTGTTCCCTTTTGCAGCTACGTCTCAGCAAAGCTCTGCTTCCCATCTCTTCTCTCAGGGGGGATCCAATAGTTTTTTAACCTCTCCACCCCCAAACCAGCAGCAATCTGGCTATCCCAACTCGAGCTATGCCCCTAATCCCACTCCACAGACGCCTCAAGGGCAAGTGTCTCAGCAGCAGACTGGTCAGCAATCATCTGGACAAGTCAACACAAGCTTCTATGGGGACCAGCAACAACAGCAGCAACAGGCGTACAGGACTGGCCAACAAACTTACCCTCCTCAACAAAATAGCTATCCGCAGTCCGCACCCACACCCCCATCGTCTGCACAGATCCCCACCCCCACTCAATACGTACCCAATCCAGCGAGTGCCACACCTCAATCACAGACTGGCTACTACTATCAATCCAACCCTCAGCCTCCGAGACCTCAACAGCCGCAGACGTATAGCTTCAACAGGCCAGCAGGGTATCAGTGATGGAGCTAAACTGCTACTAGGACTCAGTCTGTTAATAAAATAGTTATATAATTCGTTCTGCCTTTCATTGCACAGTTTGTAGTTAAATTACTGATATACCAAAGTTTTTTGCTGACTGTATTTATATATTATACACAGAAATTATTATGTGTACACACAAGAGTGTATGGTTCATACACTCTTGGTACACACAATAACAATTATACAAACGATGTTAATTAACACACTAATTTTTTTGAACCCTCTCTTGTGATCTCTAGATAAAAATCTGGTCCATTCGGCTTGTAGTCTAAATAAGTGTAGTTGCCATGACGCTTGGGGACAGCAGGCTCGATCTGAGTTCCTTCGTGCCACTCGTTGAACGATGTCAGCGAGACAATCTTTGAGCTACTTTGCGGAATAAAAGCAGTTTTGATAGCAGCATTAAACATCTTGCGATAGTAGGAGCCATTCTGGCGAGACTTGCTGTTGACTTTGTTCCAGGGACGAACACGCTCATCGTCGTAACCAGGTCCAAAACTAGGAATAAATATCAGTCCCCTTTGACGGGAAAATGCCTCTAGAGCTGCCCAATTTTTTACTGTAGAGCCGTAACTGAACCTATCTGAAGCAAAATATGTGTAGAATCCGTCAAATCCTCCCTGAACAATAGCTTGTTTGTGTCTCTCGTCTACTAGCAGTCCGATAACAATCGAATCTATTTCTCTACCGCGAATGGTATCTGATCCATCAGCTGCGAACACAGTGCTCCAGTCTTTGGCAGGGATCAGATAGGAGTCATACACATAGATCAAGGGTAGTGCTTTGTCATTAGTGTGCCTTGAGAGCTTGTACAAGGCAGGGTGTTGGGCATATTGCTCGTGAATGTATTCCAAGTCATTTCGCACGCTGAGAGGAGTTCTATTCTTGTATGGCTCGATGTGTATTGTGATTTTTACAGAGTACTTGAGTGCAATATCTAACAGCTGTGTTATCAGCTCATCGGGGGGCCCTCCTTCGTCATCTGCAATTCCCCTCGGATACCATGAAACAGAAATCACTCCCACTCCCGCCTGCCGCAATTGGTACATGTGTGCCTCCATGGTGCGTGGATCACTTGAGCTGTACGGACCCAATTTAGGATAGAAGCTAGCTCCGACGTCATCTGGTGGCTTGTGTCGACCTTTAGGATATCGCTTGGCAATGTCTTGCTTCCAGTGAGGGATATACTGATGATTCCAATGCATATAGTGCCCATCAAATTCTTCGCTTCCATACCACATATAGTAGAATGCGTGAAGGCAATAGTTAGGAGGACTCAGGTTTGATAAATCAACAGACATGTCTGCTTTGTTGTTACTGTGTGGCATATCACTCGGTGTATTACGAAAAGTTTTATTTGCTTGAAGGTTGGTTGCGTTTTCAATACCAAGGCGTCTGTTCTCTCGCTTAAAGTTAAACTGTACGATGTCGTTGCTGACGTGAGGGGACTTCCCTGGGGACTCAAACAGAGAATCAATGCTGTTGTCCAAACCAGTGCTCTTCCAGTAGTGGAATATAAGTGCAACAAGACTCAGGTAGATCAGACACAGCAGGAACAACATACGCAATCGCAAAACTCTCATTACCACACTCACAACTAGCTCAGCTGTGAACACAAAACTAGGATAGCCGTCTTTAGATACACCATTATTTCTTTACCTTCAGCCTTCAGACGTAGACATAGATGATACCCTTATCATCCATAGAGATTATCATACTGGAGTCATTTATGTTGGTGGCATTGCAGCCATTTTGCAAGCTAGCTGAGCCACTCCCACATACCTTGAGGGCAGAGGGCGTAGCTGACAGCCGCACAGCCCTGCCCATAACAATCATATCGCCATAGAAACAGCTAGAGAAGAAAGCAGTACGCGGTGGGTACTGGGTACTGGGTGCAGAATGAGTGGTTTGCCCAGAGAAGTGATTAAGTGGTTGCAAAGCTTGGATCTGACTCATCCCATCAGAAATGTTAGGAGGTGAGGTCCAAATAATTTCTGGCCAGTTATTCAGACAAACTGGTATGCAGAGATTTCTCCAATGGCTATCTACTAGCTGAGATATTGGGCTGGTATTATCCTCAGGACATTCAAATACACTCCTCCAATGGTACTTCAATTCAGACCAGGCTTGGAAACTGGCAGCAAATTGAGAGGGTAAGGTCAATTCCAACTTGCATCGCTAACTTTAGGAGTTGGTATAGGATTGAGGGATTTTTATCATATAAATTATTATATACATATCATTGTCATAGGCATAGACCGACCTTTCAGATGATGTGCTCAGTTGCTTTCAGTCCCAAATATACCAATTTTGTAGGAAAGTATGAGTCCATTAGCGAGAATACTTTCACAAGTTAAAGTATTCTTCAATTATTTGCCTGTTATCTTTGACCCAGTTTTTTACTAAAGAAAAGCTTGATATTTCCAAGGAAATGACTGAAGGTACTATTCATTGCAAGCCTGGTGCCGCTGTCTCACTCCTAGAGAGAATGTACACCCTCCTCACACACAGAGTGTAAGTGCTTATGATAAGGAGTCAATTTTTAAGCATTTATGCCATACCACTCTCTATACCTAGTAATGTAAAGCATGTCCTAGCAAAATGAAAATTCATGAAACGACCGGAAAATGTCAGGTGTCAGACTGTTATCACAAGCACTGGGTACAGTCTAACACAATGGTAGACATGTTCTCCCTCATGCACACAGTCTGCATTACCTGCCAGCCAAGGGTTACCCCACAGACTTTAATGACAGCACCTATCAGTCACAGCTACCACTTCATGCCAGGTCTACAGCTGCTCAGGTAAATGATTTTAAAAACTGTATTTTTTTAACTCACCTTCTTTGCCTTAGTCTATCAAGAACAATATTGCCAACACAGAGCTGACTACAGAGCCAGACAGAAATCATTGTACACAAAAAGTATGCTTTCAAATAATAATTATTTAACAACCTTCCTGATTTTGTTGCATCGCTATACTCTTCGTGATTGTTTTACAGGCTCAAGCAATTGTGGAAGCTCATGTGAAGCAGAGGCAACAAGACAGAGAGGATCACCCTGGTGAGGGACATTGTTACTCACCGACACGCAGCACCCCAATAACTGTGCTTATAGCTACTGCTGTTTACTCTATAATGTATATGTACAGAGCATTTTGGCTTAAAGACCTCCACCACTAATGGAAGGAAGACTGTGCCTAGAGCTGCCGTTCGGAATGGTGATCATTCCGTTAAGGAGATCAAAGTAGAGCAGAGACCACAACTAGCCATTCCTCATGTTTCCTAATAAATTACGAACAACTTCTTATAACAATTATTGTTTAACTTTCAAGTACTGTATAATTATACAAAACGTGAGCAATGATGATTAATACAAAAAGAGTTTATTGAGAGAGAGGTGAGAGAGAGAGAGTTCGTGTAACAGTAGCTGGCTGCTGTGTGAGGGAGGGTGAGTGGTGTGGGGAGGTGAGGGTGGGCGTAGAACGTCCTGAACTAGACACAGAGCTGCTGCTGTATATCCTACGCTGATCTGTCGTCACATAATCCACCCAACGAAGGAACGCCACCTTGTCCTCTGGATCACTGAGGGGAGAAACAACAGTACAGTGTCACGGGTAGTATAATCAATGAACACTCTCAATAGCTAGTATAAAAAGCAACAAGTGGCTAGATTATTGTAAGGCCAAACGTAGAGGAGCCTCAGAGTAATTTTATGATATCAAGGATGTCCAGTCGTATATACATTCACTGAAACGGCTTACTTGTTCCGAAATAAATAGTTACTTCTTGTTGTGCTGCCAGATTTTGGTCTATACTGTATCTGCCACATGTTAGACACTCCTGTGATTAATGTAACACAGTGCATATAGTGAGTTAGAGCACACCACACGGTACACCGCACTGGTTAACTGACCGTCTGAGTTGGGAAAGTCATGTAGTCGACAATAGACACACGGTAACATAGCCTTGTATCTGACATCCTCCTCCATCACAGTAATCTCCTTTGGACCCTATACAGAAAAACAATGATAAAGTAGAAAAACAGTCTGTGAGTCGTCTCACTTACTCTACTCTCCTTTCGTTTCTGTCTCTTCTCAATACACAGCAGTATGATCACAGACTTGAACACTGGGTTTGAATGTTTAGAGTGTGTGTGGACATTATAGAGTAGCTATAAATGTACACTCACCGAAACAGTTTATCACTGGACCTTGACCTTTCCGAAGCCCTCGGGACAGATTATTGACCGAAGGATTCAACCACTTAGCCTCTCCATGATATTTCAGCTCAGAAATGCTAATACTCAATTGGACCTATTAGTTCAGAATTAGCTAAAAGTTCAGCTACTGTGTACTCACCTCAGTAATGTGAGAAGATTTCAGCAAGGACTCGAAAATGAGTTGATAGGCCTCACACACCCTCTGCATCTCGTTGATGTGGTTGGTCACAGTCGACATCATTTCAATAGCCTCTGTATTGTACGCAGTGTATATCACATGACAATCACATGACCTCTACCTCTGATTGAGTTCCTTTCCTCACTCTCCTTGTCAGTCTTATCAAGAATGGCCTTCATGAATAACGGGTACCGCGAGATACGCTGCAGTACATGTCAGAGTAGCTATGGCCATACAGCATACTCTAAACTAAGGTCAAATTGATTTGAGTTGAGCCCTCACTTCCTTGTTATGACTTGGCCATTACTGTAAACAATTTGTCTATTTCTTGAACTAATAGTCTTGTAGTTAAACAGCTCTTCTAACCTCAAAATAAGATGTCAAAGGTTAGTTTTTGAACCACTTTCTGTCTACTTACTGGGATCAACTCAAATCCATGTAGTACTCACCACAATGGGTTTAGATAATAGTGTGCTGAGGCTGAGCGATGAGTCTTGGTGGGGATTGCGAGCCTCCAGGAATGACTGCAATTGCTGGTCCTCCACACGACCTGAAATCAAACACTCGGTTATAATAATGCAAGATCAGTGTGTTCGTTTAACTACCAGTGAGGTCTTGAGCCTTTCGATGGCTGGAACAAAACGTACTGTACTCTCTGAAATGACTCTGATTATCACGAAAAGTTTTCGAAATTCCCTCTACCATTTGCTGTAATGGCAACAAAATCAAGTATGAGCAATGTAATAAACTCGACGTAGGCATTATAATGACCTTCAAAGTAGACTGTTGCATGTTCCCTTCCACTATTGATATAGCCTCCTACAATGCACAATACAACAATAAAGGCATATTCTGATTCAAGTAGATTGTCACTGACTGTCATGCACACTCTTGCATACCTTGAGTGAGGTAAATAACTCTTTCTGGGTCCCCACAAGCCCAACAATATCTCCACACAGTATTCCCATCTGAGCATAATTATAACATGCTCGTTTGAAGTCATTAAATAAGCACAATTTACCTCTTCTTTGGAAAGAAACGTCTCCCTTTGTATTGGGTAAAGATACCGGTCCAGTAGCACGTTAAGATACTGTAGACGGAGGGAAGGGGAATACATGAACACATAGGAAGGTGCTAGCTATCTACTCACTCTTATATACTCGGCTTCTGTTTCGAGTAAATCTGTGGCAGCCTTCTTCAACTGGTCATCTTTTGTCCAGGGGGAGCTGTCCTCAGACTGCATTTTCCAGACACGCAGCAACTTAGACATCTCTTTGGAGTGCTGTGAACAATTAGGACAAAGTACTTAGGATTCACAAATATATATAAAGTGTGTTCGTACCTTCATTAGCTGCTCCAGATTCTCACCAGAGACATCTTGAGTAGACCTCAAAGAAAAGTCATTGTCAACTGTAAAAAATGATAATTATTGTAACACTAACTTCACAACTAAGCTTTTCTCACAATTAGGATTGGGGACAGTGAGTTGCTTGAGCATGTCTCCTGAGAGGTCGGGATTGCCCAAAGGAGGAGGAGCAGGACATATTAGACTGTCCATCAATTGTGCCACTGTGCTACTGGAGGGAAGCGAGTCAATGAAACATGTCCGCACTGTTAGACTGAGGGTGGTGGCTGACTGAAGCATGGCTTCTAGTTGACCCCACTCCAGTTCTGTGACACCAGTGTCATTAACAAGCATTATCTCATCACCGATATTCAGTCGATTGTTCTGAGCAACTCCCTCCTCTCCTACTCCTGCCACGATAACTGAACTCAAGCTCTCGTCTTCGGCCCAGCAAGGAGTCAAAGTGACACCTACAGCCGCGAAAAAGTAGAGTCGTCTACAGCTCATGGCTTAAAATATTTAGCTATGAGCGAAAATATAATGTACTATTATATATACAGCATGGTTTGGCAATAGGTGTAATAAATCCCTGTCGATCCTAAGCAACACCCTACTGAGGTTAATATGGGGTAAGAAGTAAGTTTTTATCATCGTGGTACTTACCAAATCCTGTCTCTGCATTACTGTCTCTTTTTAGTACCACTGTATGCACAAATTTCTGACACACGTCAATGCTTGTGTACATCTGTCAGGTAAGAAATCAAGGTACATCCAAACAGTAAGAGGGAAAAAAGGGATGGTCTCACCAAATCAACCAGGAGCTCTTGTCCGTTTGGAATAATCCCGTACACACCATTGCTCATGGAGAGTTTCAATCTCACATAATGGTCAGAGTAATTCAACCGGTGCTTCTGAGAAATGCACACACACACAACATATTCAGTACAAGACTACAATTAGTGGCATGCACTACACACTCGATCCCTGCATGCTGATCATTAGCAGACCCAACAGGTCTCACCACAGTGGGACCTAACGGACCTCACTTAGCCGGACATCTCAGTTAACCAAACAGTAAAATTTCAGCAAGATCGGCACACTTTTGAACTCGGACCCCAAAGTTTCATGTTTTGCGCATGTGCATAGATCGAATCGCTAGCCACGTAGTATGTTCTAACGTGTCCGTGGAGTCCGTGCTCGTACGCAAAAGTAGTAGCTACGTGTTCATTGTCTTACTGCTACTGTACAGACATATCAAACAATGGAAACTACATGCATTGGACCTTCCATAGTGTCCACCTTCCAACTTCAGTATACCGAACATTTCAGTATACTGAACACCCTCCGGTCCCGTAGTGTTCATGATAGAGTGAGGCCCAACTGTACTTCATAATAGGCCTTCTAAGTATTACACTCACCCACCTCTGCTATCATCTTGAGCAGATCGTTGACAGTCATGTCTATACGTACAATAAGCTGAGTGAGCTTCCCAGAGGGCAGTCCCACACTGGCCAGGTTCAACCCTGTGTCAGACTCCCCAAGAGAACCCTCCGTTGTCTCAAAGTGACCATGATAATCCTCAATATCTGTCGTATCCTAAAAAAAGGTTTGTGGACAGAATATTCACTTCTACTCAGAGAAACAAGCTCGAGCTCATTGTTGCATCTTGTTATAGTAGTAGCTATAATTATTTTATAGAGGGCATGCACACTCACCACCTGGTCACACGAGTCATAATTACTAGTGAGAAGGGAGATGGCAGATACTTTAGGCTTTACCACTGGTAGTGGGTCAGATATCCCCATTGACCGCAGGCTGCATGGGATGAGTGCATGCATATACAGTGATAGAGTTCCGATACCGTATAGAACTACACACACCTTTTTCCAGTGGCTTTTGGAGTGGAAGGTTTCTATGCAACACACAATGTCGTGTAGAAAGAAAAAAAAATTTTACAATTTTTTATATGTGAAAAAAACATTGGTTTAATCTTGCATAGCATTAGGGGCCACTGTAACTAGCATGGCAAATCGATGTGTTACTAGTAGATGAAACGGTTTCAACATCTGTTACGGTAAGAACACTTTTGGTGTTGATGTAATTTGTAATGCAGAAAAATGAACATTAAATGTAAACGTATAGATGTCAATTGTGTAGACTTACAGCTTTTTTCTTTGAGTTACTTCGAGAGAGCGGGATCTGCAATGAGATACTTGCAATAATCACTACACACGAAGTATACACTCACACTCACAGACAGTGTTGCTGAGCTCAAAGACGCGGCTAGGCCATGTCTAGCATTAACCTGTGTCCATCTCGTAAACAACCCACAACCTGGTACACATAATACACACTCACCTGAGCCGTGAGAGCAGATACTGAAAACATCCCCACTCTCCCTAGTGCCAACTTAGTGGGCTTGGAGACACAGCCAAGGAGAGTCTAGCGTTGTCAGGAGAGGGGACACAGAACGTGCTAACAATTGGGATATACTGTGTGTGCCTACCTGTGGGTTGGGAAGCTCTGCCCCTTCTAGAGCGGCAGTGTAGCATCGCAGTCGATACAGTTCTACACTGTACTTTTCAATATTTTCAGAGCAGACCTGCACCTGGTGTGTGAGATAAGTCATTCATTTGTCAAGTGCTGGACTTGCAGTAGAGAGGTTGATTACCTGATCAGATGCCATGGCTTTGGCTGTTTGATCAGAGGCTGTGCTGAGATTAAGCTCTGTCATGTTCCTCAGTTGCTTTTCCTGTGTGGAGAAATAATTTCAACGACCGAGTTTCAAGAGTTAGTTAACGTACCTTTTCAATGGACTTGCTGAGGTTGTCTTTCTTTTTCTATACGTGTGTCACAAAATGAAGTATTATTGTTTTATACCGTATAGCAGGAAATTTCCCTTGGGTTTTATTTTCGTTACGGAGAGCCCAAAAACAAAATTAACCCATGAAAATCTGAGCATTGTAATAGTAGCCGCGGACAGTAAGCTACTGTGATTATGTGCTCAGGCCGCAGAACGAAAATAAGACCCCCGAAAATACTTTTGCAATGCCTGAAACGAATATTTAACCCAACGAAAACTGCCCTCTATACGGTATGCGAGTACCTTAATGATTTGGACTGACTCCTCTCTGCTGGTATGGCCAGTAACAGCAGTGGCAGAAGCTACAAGTTAATTACAGCAAAATAGTCACAAATAGAGATGTGATGGAGTGACCTACGTACCACAGTGAATAGTAGTTATCCAATCGTCCACCTCAGATTGAGCTAAGGCCTGTAAAGTTTATGATAGATGTTTATGTCAGTAGCTATGTACTCGTGAAATACCTGTAGATAGTAGGCGCTCCCGCTAGCAGTAGTGATGCAAAACACATTCTCTCTTTTCACATGGTCGTGCACAGGATGGACTAGACACAGCTCAAGATCTACGCAGTATACCAACAAACATATTCGTTGCTTGCAATTATAATACATTTGTATATAATTCTATTTGCATCTCACCAAATTTATAGTCGATGTGAGCGTCTTCTCTGAGAGAGGACTCATCATCACATTGGTGCAATAACAGGTGCAGTCCTTTCAGAGTTGCTGTAAAGACAAATAGTTACATAATTATAATGTGAAATCAGTTGGAGGGGTGAATCATTACTCACCCCAGTATTTTTTCCACTTCCTTTTTGTCTTCGCTGTGTTTCCAACTTTTTTGTTCTTGCTAACCAGAACTGGTTTTACTTCCAGCCAACTACGTACGTATAGTAGCACACATTCTAACCAAACTAAAGTTGAGTTGAGTCGTCCATAACTTGGCCATACTTTAATAACTATTTTTTCTATTTCTTAAACAAGTAATTAAACAGTGCTTCTAAGTATCATCTCAAAACAAGGTGATTATCTACCAGTCAAAAGTTAGCATTTTAAACCACTTTATGTCTACTTCTTGGGCTCAACTCATTTGACCATGGATAGTATACTATGTGTACATACCCTGTCTTTCTGGTGGTGTGTTCAGTGCTACTACGACCAAAGAAAGATGCCCCTGGTATATTCATCTCACCACCAGCCTTAGTACTCAAACTACTAGCATCGTCATCCTGCAATTGGTGGCCTGTTGCCACCTGGGAACCAAGAATGTCCAAGATAGTCATAATATGGTGAGCATGCTCCTATATTGTCAACGTTTTATAAAGGAATTAGTTCTTTCAGATGCCATGTTGTAATAAAATAAACACATTTTTAGGCTCGTTACTTTCACAGTGACAAAATCTAAAAAGCTATGGACAATTAAAACCGTCCATAATCAGTACAACATACCTTGTGGCCAATTGATCCACTGTATTCACTCAGTTTCTCTTCAAAGGTTGTCTCTGTAGCCGAGCTGTCTTTGCGATTGGAAAATTGACTAGTTATTTTGTTTGGGGTATGTTCCGAGGTAGCTGGAGTCTCATCTGTCTCAGGCAGACCACTATCGCTAAATCCCTCCGGTGGCTCAATACTTTGAAGGAACGAAGGAGTGAGTTTTAGAGAGGATCTTCTTCGTTGGACTGTCTCTTCCTCCGTATTAGGAGGAGGCAGTAGAGCTAGTATCTGATGGTCATCCAGTTCAGGAGCACTGGCTTGATTTTGATCAGTTTCACTCGTCGTCTTGTTCTTTTCATCGTAAATTTTTGTCATTTTTGATAGCAAGATGCTGAGGTCTAGTTGTGACAGTTCTGATGTGTCTCCTCCCTGTGTTAACAGTTTGCTGTGTCGTGGTGACATCATCTTGCCCGGTGGTAAGGTCTGGGGTAGAGGAGGTGGTTCGTCATCAATCAAGCTGATGGTTGAGAGACGATTAATCATAGCTGATGCTCTTTTCTTGTCTTCGACTGTATGAGCATTTGCTTTGCTCTCCTTCAAGGCAGCTAACAGCATGCTGTATCGAGGGGAGAGTAATGGACCAGGAGGGGGACTAACTGGTAAGAATGGCGGCTCAGGAAGCGATTTATCTCCTTCAAATGAGGTAGACATTTCTGACATGGTGTCGACTATTCTGTTGAGTAATTGATCGCCAGGTTCCTTGTTGAATTTCGTCTCGATCACATCTAGTCCAGCTTCTTCAAAGCTTTGGCGTGTGTAGTCAATGCTTCTTCTATTTAAAGTTTCATCGGCACGTTGCTTACTTGAATAGTCTCTGTATTTAATCTCAGACTCTGGTTCGTGTGATCCGACTCCTTCAACTTCACTCAATGTGCTCAGAGGCCTACTGGCACTCTCACTCTCCTCATCAATGTCAGGGAGGAGAAACTCTTGGGGAATAACTTTGTGAGGTGAAGTAGGCTCAAATAGCGTGAGGTCTTCATCACCGAATTCTGATGATGGGCTCATGGAAGGAGACAGAGCCTCAACATCGTACGGGGAAGGGGGGTGATCATCGATGACTGGGGAGGAGAGGTCAAGAACTCTGTGAACTGTGTTACCTCTCTCGACTCTGCAATAGAACCCACACTCATGATGGTGATATACTGATCAGCAATAGAGCATTGACACAGTATAATTATCACAGCTGACTCTTAGGGGTCTATGCATGGGAACTAACTTTGATTGTAAGATGACTTCGTCCAGTTGAGTGTCCTCAATGTGTGTAGGTGGCTCTGGTATTGGCAGTGAGAGGGAGAGAGTGGATAGTGTGTGCCTTAGTCTCCCTGAGGTGGGTGTCAAAGTGGGGGGCTGGACAAAGAGAGGGCAAGGACAATACAATTAACAAGAGATGGTTCTAGTCTTACCGAACATCCTTCAAGAAATTTCATAGCATCTGCTTCGACCATGAAGTTAAGTCCCCATCCTCCCTCTATACAGAAAGAAACTAAAATGTACGAGACGCAAAAAAAAAATAGAGGTACACCTACCAATGTCGATATCTCTCCACTGTATAAAGCAAGCTGAAGTCTTCCTAAGCCGTGTGCCTGGAATTATTATTATTTCATACATGGGGTTTCTTCCGTCTATGTACAATAGTAAAAATCAAAACCTGGTATGTGAATGTTGGTGGTGAATGCAGTTCCGTCTACTCCAGTGGCTGATACTAGGTATGAAAACACCTTCCCTTGCTGCAGCAAACTAGATGATAGGCATCCGGTTAATTGTGAGTGGGTCTCACCTTGTAGCAAAACAAAGACACTGGAACTAAACCATGGAAGAGAGACTGCCATCTCAGTGCTCCATCATCTGAGCTCAAGACATTCACATCAGCCAGCAACCTATGAAGAGGACACACTGTACTAGCTAGCTCTGATAAAATTAATGTTGTTTTTTACTTTGTGATTAGATGACCATCCTCAGGGTCTTGTGAGATTGCTTCCAGGACAACGTCTCTCTCTCTGTGTTGTGAGGGATTCTTGCTCAGGTCCTTACTGGTGGTCCGTGGGCCCTTACCCACGCAGCTCCCCATTGAAGCTTGATCAGTCTAGTCCAAAGCTTTCTTAGTACAGTGGCTATCTAAATGGCATCTCTACACATAACTACTGATTGAGGCCCGCCCACTATTTCTATTCCCTTGTCAGTTCAAACACCCACGCATGTTTTGACAGCTACGTATACTACACTGTGTACAGTATTTATACTACACTGTGTACAGTATTTCAGTGCACGTTAATAATTTATAAGTGCAAAAAAGAGTTAGTACAAAGATGACATGATTTTTATTCGTACAAAAACAGCACACACACATGACTATCTAACAACCACAGCCTCCCGAGACTTCTTTAGCTATAGGCTGAGTGTCTCTTGCAAGAGAGAGGCTGCTGTTTTCGTAGATGGGGAGAACCGGAGGAGCTTGTTGGGCCTTTAGTTCACATATATCCTTGACTAGTTTGAGGAAAGATTCTTTAACGTTCATATTGCTTTTGGCACTGCTCTCAATAAAGTCCATGTCATGTAACTCAGCATATCTCTGCAGAGAAGGACAGGGGAGGAATTTGTATTAGTAGTCCCACGCATTCTACACGTACTGTAGCACATACAGTCTTTGTAGGGTACGTTTAGCAGTCTGAGTGTAATTACCAAATAGACACTGAAATCAGCTGCAGAACACTGGCAAGGAAGGTTTTAAGAATCAAGATACGGGTGCGGCAAAAAAAAATTGAAACCATGCCCACTTTTGGTTTACATAATTGGATAAAGCTACTATGGGAGTGGCAAGTAGCTATAGTCATGATCTAGCTATTGTAGCTGTCAGTTTCAAGCTACTGCGCAGTCATCCCTGCATTAGCTAGGATCTACAGCAGGCTACCCTAGGTTAGTGACTGAACCTCTTCTGGATCCGCCACTGCTGATCTACTTCTGATCTCGCAAATAAAGTCATTGGTGGCTAATTGGAATGAACAGTTTGTGCCACTTCTACTTACTGCTGCATGTGAGAGATCCACTTCTGCTGGAAGATCACACTTGTTCCCCACTAATAGTCTCACAGCCTCGGGGCAACCACTGCACAGGCACATTACGCAACCGTCACATGACTATCACATGACCTACCTGTCTGGTGAGTCCACTGCATTCATCCATATTGTCTCTACATTCGTAAACGAACGAGGCTTGGTCACATCAAACAAAAAAATGACTCCATCTGCCTTTCGATAATAGACGGCCGATATCGACATGTACTTTTCTGAGCCAGCCGTATCCCAAATCTTCACCTGAAAGAAAAGTAAACACTGTACTATACAAAAAGTAGCCATAAATTATTGTGATAACTAGCCGAGTGCATTGTTAATAAGGACCTTAATTTTCTTTCCATTTAAGTTGATGTCACTCAGATAAAAATCAACTCCTATTGTTGTCTCCATTTCAGACACAAAATTATTCTCACAAAACCTGTACAGAGGGCATTGAAAGCACTCCATCAAGACAAACACACCAACCCACCTTCTGACAAAGCTAGATTTGCCGACCGCATTGTCTCCGATGAGAATAAGCTTGAAGATGTGATCATACACCACTGAAGCACTGCTATCACACACACCGACTGTGGACATTAATAGCGATCCTAAGTTTGCTACTAACCACAACCTTAACACAACAGAGACTCTGAAGATCACCTGAGCCTTTCCTGTCTCATACAGCTTACATGTAGGTAGGGCTAATGTACATGACCAAGGCTACCACACTGAAGGAGGTGCACATTATGCTTTCTAATTATCCAAAATTCCATTTCCAAATTGTCCTGACAGGTACCCATTATTAGCCCATTATTCTCTGTCACAGTCATCATTCAAAAGCACACACAGCATTGCAGATTCAAAAATATAATTGCAGCATAACTGTAGTCTTCTTAGTGATTTTGTTTGGTTACTACCGAATAAAATCGAAAATACCCGTTCTGCCACCGCGGAGGAAGGCTGAAGCAACAGATCTAGATCTACTCAGTTCACTTCTACACTTTCAGCAAAGCCTAGCCTAGCCTCGTTCCTACGCA
>VSKX01014199.1_pt1 | contig 17039 bp, 18 predicted proteins | sample 4799481 | NCBI WGS metagenome assembly VSKX01 (sample SAMN12179537, study PRJNA552185) | sponge metagenome | biome: deep-sea hydrothermal plumes; feature: spots directly above weak diffusing fluid; material: sea water; isolation source: sponge from the Swan site of a hydrothermal vent ...
AAAATCCCCAACTGTTATATATTATTATTGTTTCCGTGTCTAATTTACTAACGCATGATTTGTGATTTTAATCTACTGCAAATAACGTGCCGAGCGTTATTGGTAAAATACTCAAACGAGCGGTCATTATTCAGAAAAAAACAAAAAAAGGAATGTGGACATGAATAATTTTGAAATACTTTTAACTTTCTAACTATGTGGTTCTGGGATATTCCATGTGATCATGTTGTAGCTCTATGGCTACTTCACACATCTCCAATTAGGGCATTGTTTACAGTGAGTATTAACCCTTTAACTGCCGTTGAATCTCGCTAAAGTTTAAATTCTGTTGCGTCGCCCGATTGACTTGCAACGCGCCCACACCCACAGACCTAAATTGTTGACCCTTTTTCTCCATTAGTAACCCCATCCAGCCACACCTTATACCTTCATCAAACCATTAAAATAATGGTTTGATGAAGGTACCTAACCCTAACCCATGATGTTTTGGCACTTCTTTCGGAACTGCAGGACGACACATAAATCAAGCTGTGACAGTGTTCGTATGAAACTTTAGTGTACACCCTCAGCTACCTGCGACATAACGCATCAGGGTGCTGAAATCCTAGAAGTGCCGAAAACAGGCGAGGGGCAGGGGCCCCTTCGATTCCTGGTTAATGGGGGGGGGTGCAAAACCCCCTTTAAGAACCCCAAGCACGTTTTAGCAACGGGGCGTGCCCAAACACGGGCAACAAGTGACGCTTTACGACATGCCTCGATTTGAGCAGTTTTGTGCACTCTCTGTGACATTTGTGATAGACGCAGTGTAGGGCGTCATTTTTTTGACGCCATAATAATAATGGTGTCTGTCTTTTCATTTTAACCCTTTACCTGCCATTGAAGTTTTTCAACCTCTGTTACGTCGCCTGATTGACATGCAGATTTCTGCAGCACGCTCTCACCCACTGACCTCAATTTTTGATCCTTTTTTCTCAATTGGTAACCCCACCCAGCCACACCCTATACCCTCATGAAACCTCTCCCCTTTTGCAAATAATGGTAAGAATGTGCAGGGGAACCCATGATGTTTTCGGCAGCCTCCAATTATACACATAAATCAAGACATGACAGTGTTGGTATGAAACTGTAGCGTACACCCTCAACTACCCGGGACATAACGTATCGGGGGTGCTCAAACTTTAAAAGTGCCGAAAACGAGGGAGGGGCCACGGGGCCCCTTCGAACCTCGGTTAAGGGGGGGCTTTTGCGCCCCCTCCCCTTAATAATTAATCCCCCCCAAAGCACGGTTTAGCGACGGGGCGCGTCCAAACACGGGCAACAATTGATGCTTTATGACATGCTCCGATTTGAGCAGTTTTGTGCACTCTCTGTACAATTTGTGATAGCCGCCCGCAGTGCAGGGTGTCATTTTTGACGCCATATGGCATCGATGGCAGGTAAAGGGTTAATACACAACCTTGTATATTTTGCTCTGTAAAGCTAGTTGCTGTATATATCTATTCTTTCTTCTTGTACAGTTCCACCAGACAATACTTGCCCAGAGCTACCAGCAGTTGATGATGGTAGTGTGACATACAGCCATCTAAACTTAGCTCCAGGTTGTGTAGGGACGTATATCTGCAAGGAGGGATACTTTCTAAGGCCATTTAATGGTCAGAAAGATTTTAACTGCACTGAGGATGGTATCTGGGATGGAAATGTAACGTCTGCACCTATTGAATGTGTTCGTAAGTATAGGGATGTCTGAGATTGGCTTTGATAATTTTAGGATTGCTGTTCATTGTATTGTTACCTTAACTACCTGCATGGCTATTGTGTATAAACACATTGACAGTTGGGTACAAAGACGGGCTTGTCTCATTGTTTGTAACACAATGTGTCATACATGTACAGTGGAAATGGACAGGTGTGACCAGCCCAACACAATTGACAATGGGATTGTCACAAGTACTAAAGATGTTTTACTGCCTGGAGACATGATTTCATACACTTGTGAGAAGGGTTATATGTTATCAGGCCAAGAAAAGAGGTACTGCTTAAGAAATGGAAACTGGAGTGAAGAACAGCCAAAGTGTTTGGGTAAAGTTTATGTCAAAAAGATGTGATGAAATATCAATAGTTTACACTGAAACCTTTTCAATTGAATCATGTGTTTACAAAATAGTTACGTTATCTACATATACACTATAAAACTCAATATCCTCCCAAAGTATATAGTTTTTACTCACGTTTATAGTGATATACTACGTAGAAGCTGGTTAAAAAGCAGGGGCGTAGGGAGGGGAGGTGCTTTGGGTGCTCGAGCACCCCCCCCCCCCCTGCCTGACGGAAGCTTACTTGAAGATCTGCTCCAGTTGATCAGACAGCGCTCCAGATCTAGCTACAAACTAGCTGTTTGCCTAACTATTACTAGCTGATCCATCTACCACGTCTAAACTAGCTAGCTAAACTTCGTTTTAAACTTACTGCAGCCTGCAGAGCCACGGAAAGAGTGCAGGAAGAAACTGCTGCTAGCTTGTAATTACTCACTGATTACTTTTGACCACGTGCAACAGTAAAATACGTCACTTAATTAACTTCCGGTACGTGGGTGGGACTTCCGGTCACGTAAAATTTTCCCGCGCTCCGCGCGGGAGCACCCCCATACCCGAAATCCTGGCTACGCCCCTGAACCACCTTCCACAGTTATCTGGCTATGGATGGATAGAAAGCTACAGATATATATATATATATGTATTACTATTTGACAACCTAGAGCATGCCCTACGATCGAGCATTTATACATTAGAAAGTAGAGTGTCTAGTTTATAGCTACCGGCTAGATGGCGGGCTAGCTACAGAAAATCTCCACTACAAACTTACTTCTTCTTCTAGCATGGCTCTGAAGTGTAGATAGTGCAACCACGCACCACAGGAGCACTAGATACGAAGACCTTCTTACAGACATGATATTTTAGCTTCTCTTTACTTACTTAAGCTGGCACAAAAAAGGGCGTGTCATGTGTCTGTGGTCAGTTTAACACCCACGCATAATTATCTCAATGATTTTGCAAAGCCAACACCCACGCATATCTCAATGATTTGCAAGAACACACACCACACACACACACACAACAAGCTTATATTTTAATCGATAGAGTTGTTTCTAGAGCAGCCTCTGGGCTCTCTGTATCGATTTCTACTGTCTGTGAGTTATGTAATGATGGTCTCTGGTTGACAACGTTGAACAGTTCCATGGCAACAATCTCATCGAACGATGGCCTCTCTTCCACCTCCCACTGATGACAGCTGCTCATGAGCAGACAGAGATCCTCTGGAGCATGTTGGGGCCTGCAGTGAGGAACAATTAAAATGTGATTTTTCCAAGTTTTATCCCATAAATAGACCTAGATCTACCGTATAGCGGCTTTTTTGTGGTAAATAAATTTCGAGGATTTAGGCAAAACACAAAATTAAAATTTGTGACATTGTGCGGGCGTTCAATATAGCAAGGGTGGAGCTACCATTGCTGTAGCACAGGATCACCTGGCCACACAAAAATTATTTTCGCGTGAAATATTTGTCCCACTAAGAGATAACGAACATTTTAACCCAACAAAAATTCACCTACCGTATGGCGGGAAATTTTCGTTGGGTTAAACGTTGATTTTTGGGTTGATTTCCGCTGTGGGGCTCTCTGTAACACCCACCACAAAAATTTCCCGCTATATGGTATATACGTAGCTAGCAATATTCTTTTTATCCCCATGGCCTACGATCTGTGTCAACTAACTGAAGTCAAGGCATCTGTAATAACGTTTGTGTACAGTATAGCTCTCGCTACCGATACTAAAAACTTATGTCAATTAGAATCTTTCAAAATTGGTTTCAGAGGAATTAAGGAATCGCCTCTCTATAGATAGCTAGCATGTGTATTATTATGACTACAAAAAAATCATGCCACCAACTTACTTGGAGTGCTCCAGTTTCTTGTTCTGAGCAGCCTTTACGATGTCCTGAGTGTCTTTGTTGGGCAGCGGTAGCTGTCCGAACATCAGTATCTCCCAGACAACCACACCATACGCCCTGAGGACAAAAACATACACATGCATGAATACTTCAGCTATAAGATTGTAACTGTGAAAACCAGTGTTTAGATAGCTGTAAGAGCTTACATAAATATTATATCGTACGAGGAAAATTTTCATTGTTTTTTCTCTCGTTATTTTCGTTACGGAGAGCTCGAAAACGAAAATTTAACCCACGAAAATTGTAGTAGTAACCGCGGACAGTAAGCTACTGCGATGATGTGCTCACGTTGCAGATAAAAATAAGACCACGAAAATACGTTTGCAAGGTTGAAACAAAAATGTAACCCTGCAAACATGTCCCTCTGTATACGTAGCTATGTAACAAATGTAATCAACATTGTAATAATCAAGTTGATTACATTCAATGTTTCAATGAAACCATACGAGTGGAAATAAAAGCAAAAAATTAATGGTGTAAAAAGAGTTCTAGTTCAAGGAATATTATAGATATAGCGGATTAGCAGGCTACTATGACGTGCTCATACAACGAAAATTATACCACAAAATACGCTTTCAAGGCATGATGAAACTTTAACCCAACAAAAAAATTTCCTGTTTATACGGAATCAGTGACTCACCATACATCAGAGGCAGAGGAGAACTTGCCGAGGAACAGACTCTCGGGGGACATCCATCTCACTGGTAGCACAGCACTTCCTGCTATACGATAGTAATCCTTGTTGTTGACTCCACGTGCCAGACCAAAGTCAGCTATCTTGATCTGGAGTCCTGAACCAACTACGTATATACAGGCCAAAGCATGCGACGCATTTAGGTTATGAGAACTTGTATAGCTAGCTATAGCTACATTATTATACAAATAAATATATAGCATAATTATTATAACAGCATAATTATTATACCAAGGCAATTCCTGGCTGCTATGTCCCTGTGTACATACTGCTGGCCTGAGAGGAAGGCAAGTCCTTTGGCAATCTGTGCATGTATTGCAGTAAATTATAATTAGCTATAGGATGGACTATTATGCAGCATGACTACTTACATCGTAGGTGAAAGTGTAGAAATGGAGTTTTTTTAGAGGTGATGGTTTTCCAGGTTCTGGTCTGTGAGAATAGCAGCAACAATACTAAGTATTATGCAAACAGATACCATATAGCGAAAAATTTTCATTGGGTACGTTAAATTTTCGATCAGCTAGGCGTATTTTCGTGGTCATATTTTCGTTGTATGCCCTGAGCACAGCATCATAGTAGCCTACTGTCTAGTTGATTGAGTGGGTTGATTTTTCATTTTGGGGCTCTCCGTAACGAAAATAACAACCAACGAAAAATTTCCCCCCGCTATACGGTATGTTGAACATGTGCAACCTATAGCTTCACAACAAAGTTTTTATGAACCGAACTGACATTGTAAAAATACTATTTTCCAACTTTAGATTTCTCACATAAACAAGATTGTCAAAAGCCTATAGCTGACTGATAGTATTCATGTCACTCACCTGTTATCCACTAGGAAGTGGTGTAGATCACCGTACTGCATGTACTCGAGTATCATGAGAGGAGCACTGTCCTCACCTTCCTCTTGCTCACTGAAACCTATCAGGATGCATGGTAACTATAAACATAACATGAACGTATAACTATCAGTTTAGAAGTTACTGAGGATGTACAACTTTTAGATGTGGAGTTATTCTATCGATTTTTCCATCCAAGTAAGAGGATATATTATGTGACAGGCTCTGGGAAAAGAACCCAATTCGCACAGATTATTACTATTAAGTTAATTACAGTAAAAAAATTCTAGCAAACAAAGCAGTGATATTTGTGCAGTCATAACTCTGGCTCGGATGATGCGCTATTGAGGTAGGGGAGGTTTCATTACGTAGCTGAGGCAACGATCTCTCATGTCATGTAGTACTTAGATACAAATTGATCATGTGCACCGAAAGTGAGTCCTTTTCCTAGAGCCTGTCACACATATGTAGGTCACACCATGTATTCATTGTGGAACGAAACAATTGTAACTAGACTGTATATGTATATACACCATTACGTATGTAAATCACCTAACAGGCTGACAATGTTTGTGTGTGCAAACTTCTTCATGAGTTCAGCTTCCTCGACAAACTTTTGTATAATGTCCGGATCTCTACTGGTGAGTGTCTTCACTGCCACTGGGATCTTGCCCTGGTAGCCAGCAATGTCCTAAAGCAGTGGCAATGAAAAAAATTATATCTTGGCTGTATAGCACGTGGGTCACCCTCTATATAGACTACAGTAGAGTACTATAGGCTCTTCTATAGTTTACAATTTGACGTACTGTAGCTTTCATGAGTAGCACTTTCCCGAACTGTCCCTCTCCCAGTTCCCTCATGTAAGTGAGTGCGGCTCGAGGATAGCTCCAGAGCTGCAAGGAGAAGGTGTGGTCTCTATTAGCTATAATTTATGTTATGGCGGGAAATTTTCGTTGGGTTTTGTTTTCGTCATTTTCGTTGCGGAGAGCCAAAACAAAAAAATAACTTACGATAGTATATGCTACTATGATGATGTGCTTCAGGGCATACAACGAAAATATTACCACGAAAATATGCTTTCAAGGCCTGATAACGAAAATTTAACCTAACGAATATTTCCCGCTATACTACTGTATAATAGCAGTGGGTATAGCGTATGTATGCAGTCAGCATTTCATACCTCATTGGATGTTAGAGAACGCTGCTTGTTATAGGAACAGAAGTCGACATCGGGCATACTGATTCCATGCACGGTTTGGAATTGAATATCAGAACTGGTATTTACAGCAATAGTTTCCACAATGGCCTCCTACACAATTATTTATGTACAGTAGAACTACCGTATGGCCGGTTTTTCGAGGAGCAAATATTTCGCGATTAACGAATTTCGCGGAAAATATTTTCGTGGATCACTGTAGTGGTTGGTTTCGAATACAACAGCAGGCTACTATGGGATGCTATAATATACCACTCACCTTTTTTCGCGAATAATATCATGTAAGTGCAAAAATTCGTAAAATTCGCAAATTTTTTCTCCCTCGAAAATAACCGGCTAGCTATATATATACGGTATAGCTACGTAGTAAAATACAAGCAAATGAAGAGATTACATTTTAGAGCCATACCTGTGTGTACACCATCTGAATCATTTCGTAGGTGTGGTTAAAGTCATCCGTTGATGTCATCGGCTGAAGAGACATAAAATTCACGTACTGCATGTTGTTTTAGTTTCAATCGATATATGTATTATAATTATGACAGGCTCTGGGAAAAGGGTCCAATTTTGCAGATATCAAGCAAAAACAACATCAAAGTAACTATAGGGTGACTGCTGTTTGTGCGGTCATAACTCTGGCCAGGATGACGCTATTGAGGTAGGGGAGGTTTCATTATGTAGCTGAGGCAACGATCTCTCGTATGTCAGGTACGAATCAATTGATCATGTGCGCCAATTGGGCCTCACGTATATAACTCAAATTACTTGTTTTGCATGAATTAAAGGAAACTATATATACTTACAGATGGCTGATAGGCTGAGTAGGCAGAGTTAAACTCAATGGCTCCCGTTCCAGGTCCATTACTAATGATCTGGTGTCGTCTCTTCACTGAGAGTTGGCGAATCAGCGATCTAATTAACAAGAACAGGAATGTGTTTGATTTTACATCGTTATACTGTATAACAACAAACCTCTTTTGCATTATCCCTGCTTTTTTTCTGCACACAACACCCACAATTATTGCTGTGATGATAATCACCATGACAACACCAATTATTAAGCCGAGAGAAGCCCCTACAACAAGTTCAGTACTTGTCGTTGGCTTAGAGACCTCAAGAGTGGGCTCGGTTTGAGTGGCTCGATTGAACAGTGCACTAAGAATGACATCATCTGGTAGAACGTTAGTGCCTGTGGCATGAGAATCGGTTTGCCAGTAAAAAAGTGCTCAAACCATATCAAGAACTGCAAGATACTGTAGTATATACGTACTGTTATATAATCGATAATTCATTGGGATTATATGTGCACACTTAAAGGCATGCACTGTCTATAGCCTATAATCATAATAGTCGCCTAATTGCTGCTATAAATAGGATAATTTGATCATCATGTGTGCGAAGGACACCTACATTCAATGATACAAAGGTCAAGGACATACTGTGCATGCTCGCAAATGCTTGTGAAGGTTTTCTTTGTAGCCTCTACAATAACGTTTTACTTCCGCATTTTTATTCTTAGTATAACAAAGGCTGCATATTATTATAGTGCTACAGTGCCTTTAATATAATAGCTGCCAATTTTATATTTCTATACTTGTATACATATTAGCTATGTGCATGCATTTGAATGTGCATGTACCGCTAATGACAGGAGTGATAATGCTGATGTTGGCTTGTATTGTGTTATTGACCAGTCTACAGTCTCCACCAGAGCTGAGCAGTATCATGGTGGTGACAGTCACAGGACTCTGCAGCAGGCTCACAGCCTCACTCTTCACACTCACATTGCCACTGGCGTCCAATGAGATCACTGAGAGAGTGTCTATGGTCCCAGACCCACTGCCCATAGTGTGTGTGTGCATTTAGTGGCAATACATACGTGCATGTATTCAATAATATAGTCGTTGTTGCATGAGGTACACATTAACTTAAGGGGCATAATCAGGTTAGGAGTGTCTGATTTCATGAAACATGTATTCGGTAGACAGGGTTTTCAGATGGTATGCTCAAATGAACAATTGCTTCCTTCAGAGAAAAACAAAATTGGATTGTTCTTTGAAAATTTTGAGCTGAACACACCATCTAATAGATTTTTTGGGGCTTTCTCGCATATTTACTAAAGTTATAGCTATTAGCTAGAACACAACAGTTGCCATAATCATGCATGTACGTATTGTGCAGATATATAGACATCTATATGTTATGTGTACACTAAAGGCAGGTTCACAATACACGCAACCGTTGACCTGACATGGTCGCAACGCTGTCGCAAAAATATAGGATTCAAGTCTATTCCTGCTTAAATTCACGCGACAACCCCCCACAGAGCGAGTTTATGTGTATTGTGAACCTGCCTTAAGTGTGCACAATAATATATTGATGGTCAAACAATGATACACATATGCACAACAATGTCGGTGGTACGTATTGTAGACATAATTATAACAATGGTTGGAATAAATGCAATGTCACCTGATAGTTTCTGAGAGCAGTATTTGTTCCAGTCCCTCTCCAAATAGAGCTAGTACACACTGGTCAGCCAGAGGTTGCTCTCCAACCTGACCTGTAACCACACCCACATCCTGTCCCACCACACCCACACTAACACCTAGCACTCCCACAGATGTGTTTAAACGAAGCTCTCGAGCACTGACACCGTCTCCCAGGATTACCAGCACCCCCTCCTCGAGTGACAGTTCTTGTACTATAAGAATAAACGTGACGTAAACAGCCAGAGGAGCAAAGGTAGGTTTACAATACGATGCAACATTGACACAAGAAATCTATTCTTATTGCTCTGTGTTGCGTTCGTATTGTGAATCCACCTCTTATCATTATGCATGAGCAAGGATTCTCAGTCTCTCACCTTTGTAACAGTTGCTTCCGTCTGGAGCAAGGAGAGAGTCATTTGGACAGTAACACTCAAACTGTCTCTCCTCTGTGAACACCTCACACTGTCCAGCACACTCACAGTTGGACGCCACTATCTCAACATATCCATCATCATCATTCGTGAAAATCGAGTCCAAATGAACGGTCAGAGTATCGTTAATTACACCGAGGTCACCACCACTTCCAGGAATTCTATTATCATTGCTCACTACATGTCCTCCCGTGTATCCCCCACCCCCTCCCCCAGAGCCACACCCACCTCCCCCGCCACCATAGCCGCCAAATACGTTTGTAAACACATTAGCACCAAGTAGATTCAGTCTAGCAGAGCAATCGAAGCCGCCTTGTGCAAAATTAGTCCTCTGACTTAAAAGACGACCATCGACAGGTAATTCCTCGAGGTCCAATAATGCCCGCCATCCTCCACCAGAACCGGACGTGGTCGGTTCGTTTTCGTTAAGTCTTTCCCCTCGTGCCCCCTCAGGCCAAATCAGATAGTATTGCTCGACGTGCCCATTTGCGTGGAATCGATATATCTCGTCACTGCTTGCATTGCGAGGAAAAGAGAAATTTTCTGGGAGAGAATTTGCCAGAAATTCGTAGTCGAGAATAGCAGAGGCTCCTCCGCCTCCTGGTGTAATTACCAGAGGTAAAGGTAAAAATTGTTCATTTCCGACTATCCTTGGTAGAATCATACTAGCACCACCTCCTCCACCAGCGCCATTGTGCATGTAGCGAAGGTTAGAGTTAGGTAGTGTTCGAGTAAAGTTGTACCAGGTATCGTTGCAAGTCTGAGCTTCTTCTAAAGTTGTTGGTCGTGGCTCCTGACAAACTGGGTTAGCAGTGTTCTCTTCCACCTCACACACACTGGTTCCTCTGTGCCCCACCATGATCAGGTACTCATAGTCAGTGGTCAGTTCTACTTGCAGTTTAACACCAATGCCTTTCCCGTATTGAAAGTTGCACAACCCCTCGCCCCCTCTTGCTCCAACAAGAGTGACGTTATAAATGTCGGTTTTTGGTAATCTAAATCCTTGAGCTCCGTCATACAGGCCGTTATTGTTCTCAAATTGAAATAAAGTGAGTGGATCGTCTAGTAAAGGAGAGTTCATTTGCTCATATAATGGTTTACACTGATTAATCACCCTGGGGCCGTCATGCTCTGCGGACTCACAGTCAGTGAACCGATATGTGATCTCAGCCAAATCTGTAATAAGTAAAAACAAAATCGAAAAAACTAGTGACACTGCATATAAGCAATAGACTAGTTTGTTGCTTAGGATGTCTAGACTCTAGCTGTTTTTCTTCCAGAGTTTTACTTACTTCTTCTAATGGCTTGAGTTTGTAGTGAACACAACACTAGAAGAATGAGAGCTCGGCCTCCAATTTGCACCATCTTGCTTTCTAGCTCTAGAGTTTGCTGCACATAAAACCACAGAACAAAATTAATTGGGTAGAAATGCACATTCCAATGAATATCAATTCAGTGATTGTATAGTGTCTACATGGTCTACATGGTCTACATGGTCTAGCTAGCTGCATGCACATGCACTTATATGACCTGGCTTCTGAGTGAGTTAGAGAGTCAGAAGATGATAACAACAGGTGTATTACTATCCTCCCTTCTCTTGGCAAGCACTCTACTGCTCAAGACTGAAGCTAGGAGAAGAAGTAAGTTAGATTCTACATCAATAGGCTGGTCTAGATCTAGTTATGTATAGATCTAGCTAGCTATGCGTATAGAACTTGCTAGAGCTATGCATAAACGTAGCTTATGTAGACCAATTAAAAGCTAGCTAGACCTTGCTCAGTAGCCATAGACCTATAGCTATCAGTATGTAGCTATAGCTATAGACAGTCTAATAAACTCCAGGACCTCTATAATTTCATGTATGCTATAGATTTGACAGAGATAACATATCGGTTCACCAACTGCGGATCAAGAAGCCACGATGGGCCAAGAGTTGGGCAGACTTGTCGCCGCTTTTACGAAAACGTAGATTCACCAATCGTAGCTACCGGAGAAAGATTTTTTCAATTCGAAGATTTTGATGGCGAATATGACGGAGCTCAAGGATTCCGATTGCCGAGGAATGATATTTACAACATCACCCTTGTTGGAGCAAGAGGAGGCGAGGGGTTGTGCAACTTTCAATATGGGAAAGGCATTGGTGTTAAACTGCAAGTAAAACTGACCACTGACTATGAGTACCTGATCATGGTGGGGCACAGAGGAACCAGTGTGTGTGAGGTGGAAAAGAACGCTGCTAACCCAATTTGTCAGGAGCCACGACCAACAACTTTAGAAGAAGCTCAGACTTGCGATGATTCCTGGTACAACTATACTCGAACAGTGTTCAGCCCTGATGATCAATATGCCTTCAATGGTGGTGGTGGAGGTGGTGGTGCTAGCATGATTTGGGGACGAACAGACAATACTAAGCAATTTACCCGTTTACCTATTGCTTTGGCAGCTGGAGGGGGAGGAGCTTCTGCAATTTTAGACTACAATTACATAGCAGATTTAGCTAGAATTGAAGATTTGTTCAGTATCCCCGATGAAACTCGAGCTTCTAATGTAAGCCTTTACAATAACCACGTTAATGGCCATTTTGATCAATACCTTCTTAATTGGAGTTTCGGAAATAGAGGATATAGACTTCCCGGAATCAGCGATGGAATCGTAATCCCCTTATCTGGGTCCGGATCAGGCTGGGTAAAAGTGTTTGAATTACAACTGCTTCCAGTTGATGGGAAATTGCTCAGTCAAGAACTGAATTTTGCCGAGGGTGGTTCAGAGTGTTTCACTTTCGATCAGGCTGTGTTCTCTAATGTATTTGGCGGCTATGGTGGCGGGGGAGGTGGGTGTGGCTCTGGAGGAGGGGGTGGGGGATACACAGGAGGACATGTATTTAATAACAATAACCGAATGTCTGGCAGTGGTGGAGATTCTTTCGTTTTTGTCAATACTAACAGTACCAACAATATCAGTATTTCTGTACAGGATGTGCTTGAGATATTCCTGAATGACGATGATGGTTATGTTGAGATAGTGGCGTCCAACTGTGAGTGTGCTGGACAGTGTGAGGTGTTCACAGAGGAGAGACAGTTTGAGTGTCACTGTCCAAATGGCTCTCTCCTTGCTCCAGACGGAAGCAACTGTTACAAAGGTGAGAGACTGAGAATCCTTGCTCATGCATAATGATAAGAGGTGGATTCACAATACGAACGCAACACAGAGCAATAGGAATAGATTTCTTGTGTCAATGTTGCATCGTATTGTAAACCCACCTTTGCTCCTCTGGCTGTTTACGTCACGTTTATTTCCAGTACAAGAACTGTCACTGGAGGAGGGTAAGAAGATTACCCTGAGATACGGTGTCAGTGCTCGAGAGCTTCGTCTGAGTGCACCTGTGGGAGTGCTAGGTGTGAGTGTGGGTGTGGTGGAACATGATGTGGGCGTGGTTACAGGTCAGGTAGGAGAGCAGCCTCTGGCTGACCAGTGTGTTCTGGCTCTATTTGGAGAGGGACTGGAACAAATACTGCTCTCAGAAACTATCAGGTGACATTGAACGTAATAATTTTATACGTAGTACGTATAGCTAATATTGTACACCTACATATTTGATTGACTAGTCTATTACAACAAATCTGATTGTTTGTGCAGGTGTGCTGTTGCATTGTTCAAACACTTTGTATTGTGCTACATGCATGCACTCAATTGATTTGAATTGAGCCTGTAATTAAACAGAAAGTGGTTCAAAATGCAACTAACATTTGACTGATAGGTAACCCACCTCTTCTGAGGCAATAGTTAGAAGAACTCTTAAGATTCTTTGTTCAAGAAAAGGTTTAACAATGCTAATGGTTGTGTTAATTGTTAATTGTTTAACCACTTAATATTGTGCTATAGTAGATGCACTTTAACAATACCATAATTATAGACCACATTAATTTTGTACATAATTATTATAGAGAAGTATTTCACAAGCTGTAAATGCACACACACACATTATGGGCAGTGGGTCTGGGACCATAGACACTCTCTCAGTGATCTCATTGGACGCCAGTGGTAATGTGAGTGTGAAGAGTGAGGCTGTGAGCCTGCTGCAGAGTCCTGTGACAGTCACCACCATGATACTACTCAGCTCTGGTGGAGACTGTAGACTGGTCAATAACACAATACAAGCCAACATCAGCATTATCACTCCTGACACAGGTATATACAAACTAACACTATAATGTGAAATGGACGCAAATTATGTAGCCGGTGTATGGCATTATTAAAAATTTTAAGGAGATTGAGAAAATAATTTAATTTAGGTTATTGCAAACTTTTTATTTTCGATCGGGAGCTAGAGGTGCATGTTAGTTCACACGAGTTGTAATTTACTAGCAATTTGTATATAACATTCAAGTCAGTTCTATGAAACTATATGATCTGCATGTCTTACAGCCCCAAGCTCCAGTATTAATAATACTGTCTATGAAATCCTACTCAACATTGTGGCGCCTGCTAAAAACCTGGTTGTTGTTGTTGACAATGAGGTGAATACGAAGGCGGTGGTTGGATCGTTGCTTGGGGTGGTTCTACTAGCGGCAGTGATAGCTCTGATTGTGATTGTGATCTTTTACAAGAGAAAGCGTAATGGTGGAATGAAAAGGTGATGCCTACAATTGTATACCATACTAATATAGCGAGTTTTCGTTGGGTTAAATTTTCGTTATCAGGCCTTGAAAGGGTATTTTCATTATCAGGCCTTGAAAGCGTAGTATGCCCTGAGCACGTCATCATAGTAACTTATTGTGTAGATTTTTGTGGGGTAATTTTTTGTTTTGGGCTCCGTAACGAAACTAAAACCCAACAAAATTTCCCCGCTATATACTGTATCATAAGATAGTTATACCGTTTTGCTATACCTTTTCTGCTTTGTTTTTTCAGCACACTAATGCACCAACTGTGTGAAAGTAAGCAGCTTCACGTAAGAACAGAGTCCCTTGAGCTCAATGCTGCCTACATGAGATATGAGAGGGTTAGTGTGTACGGGATCCTCTATCAGAGTGTGTAGATAAGTGGTCACATGCATACTATAGTTGCGTGTTATTAGCAATTAATTACTGTTGGCAAGTATATGAATGGAGTAACGAATGCCCAACTGTCTCAAGATAAAAACCAATGAAATTGAAATCGTGGTGAAGATGCCACGTACAAATTGTGTCAGTGGCATTTATAATTAAGTTTTGATGATCCAATCTTATAAAAAGTGCCAAATAACTAAACAAACTAACTATAGGCCTTTAGTGTGTACACTATTGTGTACATTAGTCATTGCGTTAACTTCGTTTATCCTTGTCTGTATGTACCGTACCGTATAAGCTGGTTAATAAGTGCATACGTTTATAGGAACAATAGCAAAAGTATGCGCTTATTAACCAAGTGCGCTTGTTCAGCTAGTACGATATGCACTTATTTAGGAAATATGTGCTACCAACAAAGTGCGCTTATTAACCAGCTTCTACAGTACTATATATATAGTCACGTGGTTCTTGCTAGCTGATGGATATAAGCAAATGTGTATTATAGCTATATCCCAAAGGTTTCTCCTCACGGGCACTCTCATTTGCTTGTTTATTTTATATAGAGACTACTAGCTATCCTCTATACCAATTGTGGTATTCCCATGTAACGAATCTTGTGGTTATTTACACTTCCTGTATGCATGCACTTAATCCTGGGTTTTGTACTGTTTGTCAGTTGATTATCATTAATTTTGATGAATGACTGTTATAAACTCGAACTAAGTGCATAGCTAGAAATACTATACCTATGATATAGGCTTCCAGTCACGAGCGAGGGATGACTATTGGTAATGGCTACACTACTCTGACCACCATTGACCACTTGCACTCAGAGGTGAGCTACTGCAGAGGAAAAGGTGTATTATTATGATACTTATAATTTGTAGCTATAATTATGTGTTTTACGTAGCTACGAGTGTTTTTGTATACAATCAGTATAATAAAGCTGTAGTTTTGATTTTCAATCTTAAATTGGCTATAATTATTATGCCTTTTATGGTCCCTTTCTGCAGGATTCAGTGGATAATGTGCTGGTTGGGTCTAATATCAGTGGCCGGTTCCAGCCCATACATGGAATCAGAACACCGTCTGTGGATTTCTGTACGTACAACAGAACACGTTTCCATACCAACGTACGACAATGGCAGTACCCGCGATCATACCTGACGTACATGAGAGAACTCGGTGAGGGACAATTCGGGAAAGTCCTTCTCATGGAAGCCAAAGTATGTAAAGCAGTTTGCTGCTAAATGCAGTGTTGAAAATGAGCAATTTTAAGTATATAATAGCTACAGCTCGGCTTCATAGATCAGTTGTAGCTGTCAGAATGAAACCACGAGACTATAAAATTTGGTACATCCTTTGAAGAATTTAGAACTCTTCGTTAAAACACACGTATTTAGAGCTGTAGCTATATAGCTACTAAATCAGCGGCATGTTTTAGTTTTGAAAATACAAGTGATGAGAAATGCATGTTTTCTAGTTTTGAAATTGAACGATTCAAATACAAGTCACGGATGGGTTTTCAAATGTATATTATATATAGTAAAGAAAGCTATAATAATTGTGTGTTTTCCCCAGGACATTGCTGGCTACCAGGGCAAGATCCCAGTGGCAGTGAAGACACTCACCAGTAGAGATCCGGACATTATACAGAAGTTTGTCGAGGAAGCTGAACTCATGAAGAAGTTTACACACCCAAACATTGTCAGCCTGTTAGGTGAGCGATCGAAACAATATGCCATTCAAGTTGAAACTGCACCAATCTACCTGAGCCTGCATGCATGCCTAAAATATTCTGTATACCAATCTTATAATTTAGTTTGCCAATTTTAACTGTTGTCAACTATTATAGCTTCTAGATCTATACCACCTTGCTTTTTACAGTGTATAGCAATGTTAGCTGCAGTTGCATGCCTACAGGTTTCATTGGACAGAAGGAAGGTGAGGACAGTGCTCCTCTTATGATACTGGAGTACATGCAGTACGGTGATCTACATCACTTCCTAGTGGATAACAGGTGATCATGAGGAGGCATCCAGGTTGAATGTGTATAGTGAACATATACATGTAATGTTGTTAAAGTCTGTTCATGTTCACCTGCATGGTCCTCAGTTTTTACACCGACATTTAATTTGATTTCAAGTATCATTCTGTTTCTAATTAAACGCTGGTTCTAATAAAATGAAAGCACCGCGGGTGCTGATGCCTCGGTGGAAGCTAGCTACAATGTAGCCTCTAAAAAGAAGCCTGGTGACAGGTCTTCAGACTCCTGAGCTGTAGCTACAACGTAGCTAGCTAACTCAAT